>JGI24766J26685_10000294_pt1 | contig 13776 bp, 11 predicted proteins | sample SanBayMetagenome_FD_26685 | JGI IMG/M metagenome (IMG submission 26685)
GGGGGCGGCGCGGGTTGACGGTCGTCGCGACGGGGGCCGTCGAACTTTTTGCCGTGCGGCTTGGGTCTGTCGCGACGCGGCCCGCCGGGCTTGCCGGCGAATTTTCCGCCGCGTGGCGGGAAGCCGCCGCGTTTTTCCGGGCGCGGTTCGCGGAATTCGCGCGGGGCGGACGGCGCGGAGGACGGGTCTTTGGCCCAAGCCGGACGGAAGTCGAGGGCGCTGAGATCCAGCGACGGGGCGTCTTCGGGCATGGGCACAACGCCGCCCGAGGGCGGCCGGGGATTTATTCGGTGATGATGTCCTTGTACGTCATGCCCGCCGGGATCATGGGCAACACGTGTTCGGTGTAGGGCACCATGACGTCGAGGACGTAGACGCCCTTGGCGTCGAGCATGCGCTTGAGGGCGGCATCGAGGTCTTTCTTGTGGATGACGCGCTCGCAGGGAACGCCGAAGCCTTTGCAGATTTCAACGTAGTCGGGGTAAATGCGCGAGGTGTTCTCCGGATCACCGAGGAAGGTGTGTCCGCGGTTGCTCTCGTAAAAGCGGTCTTCCCATTGAACGACCATGCCGAGATGCTGGTTGTTGAGGATGATGGCCTTGGCGGCGATTTTCTCGACGTGGGCGCAGGCCAGTTCCTGCACGTTCATGAGGAAGGACCCGTCGCCGTCGATGTCGATCACTTCGACATCGGGGCAGGCCACTTTGGCGCCCATGGCCGCGGGATAACCGAAACCCATGGCACCGAGGCCAGCCGAGGTGATGAAAGTGCGCGGCTTGTCGAAATCGTAATACTGCCCGGCCCACATCTGGTGCTGTCCCACGCCGGTGGTGAGGATGGCTTTGCCTTTGGTCAGTTTGTAAAGCTGCTGGATGACGTATTGCGGCTGGATGACGTCCTCGGTGTCGGTGAAGCGGAACGGATGCTCCTTCTTCCATGCGGCAATTTTGTCATACCACGGCTTGAAGCGGGTGAACTTGGCGCCTTTGACCCGCTCGAATCCTTCCTTGGCCAGAAGTTCGTTGGCGCGCTTCAGCGCGTATTTCACGTCGCTCAGCATGGGCAGGGCGACGACTTTGTTTTTGTTCAGCTCGGAATCGTCGATGTCGATGTGGACGATGGTGCCGTGCTCGGCGAATTTTTCGACTTTGCCGGTCACGCGGTCGTCGAAGCGCACGCCGATGGCGAGGAGGAGGTCGGCTTCGTTGACGGCATTGTTCGCGTAGACGGTGCCGTGCATGCCGAGCCACTTGAGCGAGAGCGGATGGGTCTCGGGAAAGCATCCGATGCCCATGAGGGTGGTGGCCACGGGGATCTGGGTGCGTTCGACGAACTCGAGGAGTTCGGGCGCAGCGTCCGAAGTGATGATGCCGCCGCCGCAATAAATCATCGGATCGCGCGACTGCTTGATCAGGCGGATCATCTCGAGCAACTGCTCGTCGGTGGCGCGCTTGTCGGGATCGTAGCCGCGGAAGGAAACCTTCTCCGGGAAAACGGGCTCGATTTTCTGGTTCTGGATGTTTTTCGGAAGGTCGATGAGCACCGGGCCGGGGCGTCCGGTGGTGGCGATCTTGAAGGCCTCTTTGACGATGCGCGGAATTTCGCGGATGTCCCAGATGAGGTAGCTGTGCTTCACGATCGGCAGGGTCATGCCGAAGATGTCGGTTTCCTGGAACGCGCCGCGTCCGATCATTTCCTGCGGAACCTGGCCGGTGATGGCGATGACCGGGACCGAGTCCATGAACGCATCGGCCAAGCCGGTNACGAGATTGGTCGCGCCGGGACCCGAGGTGGCCATGCAGAGACCGACTTTGCCGGTGGCGCGGGCGTAACCTTCGGCAGCGAAGACCCCGCCCTGCTCGTGACGCGGAAGGATGGTGCGGATCTGTTTGGAACGCGTCAGGGCCTGGTGGATGGGCATGCTGGCCCCGCCGGGATAAGCGAAAATGGTGTCGGCGCCCTCGAGTTCGAGGCACTTAACAAGAATCTCCGCGCCGTTCATCAGCTTGGCGCTCTGTTGCGCCGAGGCGGGTCCGCGGCCGGTGGCGGTCGAAATGCTCATCGGGGGGTTATACCTGAGCGGCTGCGGGGGTGCAACCTATGTGAGCGGGTGTGGCAATCGGCGTCCCCGCACGCCGCCACTATCTCTTTCGCGCGGCCATATCCAACCAGAGGGCCTGACGGAAAAACGGGGTGCGTTTGTGCCGGAAACCCCACCATCCGGCGGCGATGGCCAGTTTGCGCAGCTCGGGATAAGAGAAAGCCCGCTCGGCCGAGAGGCGCGCGTCGTGCTTGGTCATGGGCTCGCGATAAAGGATCTCGGTCACGGCAAAAATGGCCGTCTGGGCGAGGCGCGAACGGCGGAGGTCGGTGACCAGGGCGACGCCTTTGGTCAGCTCNCGGCAACGGCGGAGCAGACGGATGGCATCCGACTCGTCGAGATGGTGCAAGACGAGGTTGCAAAGGACGNCGTCGTAAATCGTACCCTCGGCGAAGGTGAGNAAGTCGGCCCGCTGGAAACGGATCTCGGGAAAATCGGCGGACATTTTTTCCGCGATGTCGAGGGTGGGTTGCTGCCGGTCGACCGCGGTGACGATGACCGGGCAGCCGAGTTTGCGGGCGCGACGGACGATAGCACGCGGGATATCCGCCGAGCCGGTGCCGAGATCGAGGATGCGCAGCGGTTCGCGGCGGGCCAGCACGGGTTCGAGATAATCGAGCACGAGCTTGTGCGCGCCAAACCGGCGGTTGAGCGATTCGAGGTTGGCCAGATCGCGCTCGAGTGCCGGCGAAACCGTCTCGGCCACATCCATCCACTCGGGACGGCTTTCTTCGAAATTCCGGATCATGAAACGATGGACAAAGCCGCGAGCATACGGCCGGTGCGACCGCGCTCGACGCGATACGAGTAATAACGCCCCACTTCGCGCCCGGTGCAAATCTTGTCGTCAACCACCTCCCCCGCCCCGGCGGCGCGGGCCTGCGCGACGATGTCCGCGGCGAAATCGTTCTCGTAGAGTGGCGGACGGATGCACGGACTCAGGTGCACGACGAGGTCGGACGGATCGATCCCGAAACGGTTCTGCAGGATCGCGATGGTCGCGCCGGTGATATTCGCCGCGGTGCCGGCCCGTCCGGAGTGGGCCAAACCGACGGCGCGTCCGCGCCGGTCAGCGAGGAAGACCGCCGCGCAGTCGGCCACATAGATACCGAGCACGAGACCGCGTTCCGCGGTGACCAGCGCGTCCACGCCGGCATGGGCGCCGGGCACGGAGGCCACGGCAACGCCGGCACCGTGGATTTGCTCCGCGGTGGCGAGTTGCCCGGGCGCGAAACCGCGGGCGCGGAGATATTCGGCGTGGGCGGGAGCCAGTCGCTGCAATGCGGTCTCGCGGTCGGTCGCGACGTCAATGCCGTCGATGCGCGGGATGAACGCGGCGCGGATGCCCGTCATCCCGGGGAACGGTTCGAATTGGCGCGGTGCCGCGGACACAGTCAGCGGTTTTTGACGCTTTGTTTGGACGACGACGGCGTCGGGGTCGGCTTGGCCTTCTTTTGCTTGGGCGCCTTGCGCGGGAGTGTCTCGTTTTTCTTCGGCAGGGCGCCGTTGAGGACGCCGGGGTTGGGGTTCGGCGCGGAGTTGAGCTGATCGTTGCGGCGTCGGTCGCGCGCGGTGAGCATCGGGTCGTCGTAGGTATCGGCGTACACCGTGTCGAGCGAGAGCACGCGGTTGTACTCGGCCAGCGCGGTGATGTAGCGGTAGCGCGCCTCGAGTTCGGTCGTCTGCGCCTGGAGCAGCGAGACCTGCGCATTCAGGACATCGAGCTGCGTGCCGGCGCCGGCATCGAGACGCTCGCGCGAGAGACGCAGGGCCTCGGTGGCTTGGACCACGCTGGCCCGCTGGCTGTCGATCACTTCCTGCGCTTCAATAAGATTCGACACGGCGCGCTGCACGTCGAGTTCCACGCCGCGGGCAGAATTGTCATAGTTGATGCGCGACTGGTCGAGCGCGGCGCGGGCCGCTTTGGTCGCGCCGACCGTGGCGAGTCCGTCGAAGAGATTCCAACTGCCGGTCACGCCGAAGAACCATCCGTTGACCGTTTCATCGAGGCTGCTGGCCAGCGGGACATTGAAGGTCTGCCATCCGGCAGTGGCGTTGAGCGTGGGTTGGAACCCGGACATGGCGGCCTTGAGACGCTCGGCCTCGATGAGGATGTTCTGGCGCTGGATTTTCAGCGACGGATTGCGGGTCATCGCGGCAAAGACGGACTCTTTAAGGTCGAGCTTGATCGGACGGTAGTCGAGCTGGCCTATGACATCGATCGGCACGAGCGCGGGATCGGCCGGGTAGTCGAGTCCGAGTTGTTTGACCAGGGCGAATTGCGAAATGCGCAACTGGTTGCGGGCCTGGATGACGGGAGGGATGGCATTGGCCAGGGCGACTTCGGCCTGCAGCACATTGAAGCGAGGGACCGTGCCGGCCTCGAAGCGACTCTGCTGGTCCTGCAACTGCGTCTGCAACACGGCGACCGATTCCTCGCGCACGCGGATGAGGGCGCGATTGAAGATAATTTCGTAGAAGAGGCGTTTGGTCTCGGCCACGGTTTTGTCGATCGTTTCGCGCAGGGCGTAGAAGGAACTGTCGTTGGCCAAGCGCGCGGCCGAGAAATCGGCCTGGTTTTTCCAGCCGGACCAGAGGTTCTGGTTGACCGAGATATTGACATTCCACGCCTCGTTGTTCGGCGACGGGCCGAAGGTGGCGCCGCGGACCGAACTGTTGGGGTTGACCAATTCCTCGGACTGGGCTTCGTATCCGCTCGAGACATTGAGCGTGGGCAGCATGGCGGCGCGGACTTGGATCAATTGGCCCGTGGTGCGGCTGATTTGCTGCACGGCGGAAAGCACCTCGGGGTTTTTGGTCAAAGCCGTGCTGATCGCATCGTCGATCTTCAGACTTTTCGCATCCGGCGTGAGGCGCAGTTCCATCGAACTGGCGGGGGGAAGTTTGATGCTCGTGACCGGGTCGGGCGTTTTTTGCACCGGCGGGACCGGAATCTCCGGCTCGGTTGGGAAGGTCATCTGCATCGGATCGGGGATGCCGGCTTCGATCCCGCCTTCGAGTTGCGGGTCGAGGCCGGTCACATTGGTGATACTGACCGGCGAAGCCACCGGACTTGGCATGGGCGTGGGCAGGCCGACCGGCATCGGTGCGAGGAGCGTGGCCGAGGGTTGTCCGCGTCCGGGAGCGGAAGTCGCTGCGGGAGTCGGCGTGGGCGACGCTGCGGCCAGTTGCTCGGCGGTGGGGAAGGTCTCCTGCATAAGGGTCGACACGTCCGTCCCAGCCGCCGCGGCCGGCGAGGGCGAGGGTGTCGGTTGCTGGGCGGCGGTGCGACTGCCAAAGACCAGCAGAGCGGCCACGAGACCGACTCCAAAGGAGGACTTCTTCACAAGCTCTGTATTAAAGCTTCTTCAGAGGCGGAGAGCCAAGTTTTTCCGGAATCACTCCGGCGGAAGATCCTCGGCCGCACGGCTTTCGTCCAGAGCCACGGTGTCCCCGCCAGCGGGCATGCCATCGATAATATTGACTGCCAGATATGGCGGTCGCTTCTCCGGCGTGACCGCCAGCGTTGCCGACACACGGCGATCGCGGAAGGCCAAGAGGCGTGCGTCCGGCTCGAGTTTCGGCGGTAGGCTTGTCTCGACGAGGGCGAAGCGGTGAGCAGCATCGACCATGACCACACGACCGATCCAAGTGGGCAGCGTGGCTTCCTGGGCTTCGGGTTGCTTTTTGAAAAGCAAACCGCAACCGGCAAGCAGCGCGGCGGAAGCAACGGCGAGCGCACGGAGGATCATGGGAGAGGAATCAGACTCGGGCCCGTTCGAGCAGGGAGGCGAGGACTTTCTCCGCTTCGAAATATTCGCGTGCGATCTCCGCGGCGGCGCGCGCATGGCGCGGGTAGTCGGCGCGGATGGATTCCGCGGCGGAGACAACATCCTCCATCGTGCGGAAAGAAAGCAATCCCTCGCGACCGCCGTAGAAATCCGTGAAGCCCGTTTCCTGCGTGATGACCGGGCGGCCGGCCGCGAGGTAGCAGGCAGAGCGGTCGCTGAACCATCCGGTATGCAGGCGTGTGTATTGATCCTTGGCCACGGTGAATTCCCCCTTCGAACCGCGGATGTAATCACGGTAGCGGTCCCAATCGATGCTCAGGGTATGCGGATCGGCAAGACGCCAATCATTCTCCTCGAACCGCTGCTTTTCGCTTTGATCCTTGATGTCCGTGGCCAACTCGAAAATCTCGCCGCAACACCGCGGGGCTTCGACGAATTTCAGGAACTCGAGCGACTTGCTCCAAAGGTAGTTGCTCCCTCGCCACTCGATGTCCTTCTTGCCGCTCGTCGACCAGTTGCAGATCGATGTGTAAACGGCGTCGCCGGCCGGCAACTTCCCCGTGTTCCACAGGTCGGTGACCACCGGTTGCCGCGTGGGCAGCCACTCCAAACCGTGCAGGGGCACGGGAAATTTTTCCGTCCCGACCAATTCTCCGAAGGTGAAAAGGGAGGCGTGTCGCGCCAGGTAATCGCGCACGGTGCGGTCGCCGAGGTCGATTTTGATCTGCTCCACTCCGGGATCGCTCTCCACGTAGATCAGGCGCCTCACGGCGAGCAAGTCGTCGTTCAGGTCATGGCTCCCGCAAACATTGAGCGCCGCATCGCATTCGCGATAGAGGGCACGCAACCCCTCGAGGCTTAGTCCGGCAGTCTTCGGCTCGTCGCCATAGCGCGCGCAAAAACACCAGCGGTCCGCAAAGCCGTATTCCGCGGCGAGCTTTTGCAGGGTGCGTGCCGCGTAGGAGAAATCTTCGGTGATGGTGTAAGCCTCTGGATCGTAGGGATAACGCAGGCCATCTTCGACATACCAAACCTCGTGGCCGAGGCGCTGCAGTCCGACGATGTAATGGATGTGCTGCCAGATGACGCCGGCGATCGGACAGCCGCCCATGAAACCGAGCACGATGATTTTGCGCCGGCTCATGACTCGTAGTGACCCGCGGCGAACATCTTGGCGTAAGCCCCCCCGCGCGCCAGCAAGTCGGGTCCCGTCCCCTCCTCCGCAATGCGGCCGTGTTCGAGCACGATGATCCGATCGAAACGGTGCGCCGTATTCAGCCGGTGCGTGACCATAAGCGTGGTCCGTCCGTCCATCAGCTCGTTGATCGTTTTCATCACCGCTTCCTCCGTTGTGGCATCGAGCGCCGAGGTGGGCTCGTCGAGCAAGAGAATCGGGGCGTTCTTGAGGAAAGCGCGCGCTATGCCGATGCGTTGGCGTTGTCCGACACTCAAATGCCCGCCGCGCTCGCCGACCTGGCTGGAGAATCCGTCGCTCATGCGCATGATGAAATCATAAGCCTGCGCACGTTTGGCCGCCTCGATGATCTCCTCCTCGGTCGCATCCGGACGACCGTAGGCGATGTTCTCGCGCACGGTGGTGGAGAAAAGCAGGGTGTCCTGCAACACCATACTGATGTTGAAACGGAGGGATTTTTTCTTCACGTCGCGCAGGTTGTGGCCGTCAACGCTCACTTCGCCGCGGGTCGGATCGTAGAAACGCGGGACCAGGCTGAGCAGCGTGCTCTTTCCGGCACCGGTCCCGCCGACGATCGCGATNCTCTCGCCGGGTTCGATGGCCAGCGTGACATCGTGAAGGATTCTCCGGGAATCGTCGTAGCCGAAATCGACGTTCCCCATACGGATGGAACCGCGCACATTGCGGATCTCCTTGGCATCGGGCGCATCGCGCACATCGTCCTCGCGGTCGAGAATGTCGAAACAACGCTTGGCCCCGGCCGCCGCGCCCTCCATGGCCCAGGCGGTGTAGGTCAGTTGCTCCAGCGGCGCGTAAAGCATGAGGAGGTAGGAGGAGAAGACCAGGAGGTCGCCGAGTGTCAGTTTGCCTTCGAGAACGTGAAGCGACCCAACGTAATAAAGCACGGCCGTTCCCGCGGCCATGAGGGTGCCGACGATGAGCGCGCTTGTCACGTTCGTGAAGGTGAGCTGCAAATTGGCGCGCAGACTTTCGTCGGCGCGGTCGCGGAACTGCCCGACCTCGCGGTCCTCCTGACCGAAGGCATGGACCATGCGCACCGAGGCAAGGCCTTCCTGCAGGGTGGCAAGGAGCGCGCTCTCGCGTTCGCGGATCGTCGTGTTCTGGTCGCGGATCTTTTTGGCGAAGAAATGGATCGTCCAGACGATGAGCGGAACGACAGCCAGCGAAACCAGGGTCAATTTGGCGTCAAGCTTCATCATAATGACGAAGGTCGAGACAAGCATCACCCCGGAGGAAAAAATGTTGGTGAAGCCCCGGTTGTAAATCGTCTGGATCGATTGTGTGTCATAAGCGACCCGGAAGCTGGAGTCGCTGGAGCGGCGCGTGTCGTGGAATTTGAGGGAGAGCCGCTGGAGGTGCGCGTAAAGCTCGGTGCGGATCCGCATCAGCGCTTTGAGACCGACATTGATGAGGAGGTAACTCGACCACAGGTTGACCAGACCGGCCAGCACGGTGATGCCGATGAGAGTGAGGCAGAGGAGGAAAATGAGCGTCGGTGGCGTGGCACCTGCGAACCACGAGGCCAACTGCGCCTTGGCCTCCGGGGAGCCGGGCGGCAGCACTCCGTCCACGATGTATTTGAAAGGCCAGGGCTTGAGCAGATTGAATGCCGTGACGACGAGGCCCAAGGCCAAGGCGAGGAGCGTTTCGCCGAGGAACGGCCGGTAATAGGCGAGCGTGCGGCGGTAAATCGACATGGAAAGCGGCATGATGCCCGGCTTCGGGCCAATGGCAAAATCTTCCTGTTGATCAAAAAATTTTGCCCGGTCCTATTTCGCGGAGGAGTTCCCGGCACGAGGCCGTGCTTTCGGAGAGCACGGCCTCGACCGGAGCCTTCAAGGATTCGGGCACCCCGCCACCCTCGGTCACATTCTGCCGGGTGCTCACATGCCGTTTGCTCGCGCCGCCGACCCGTCGGACGCCGAGAAAGTCNCTGGTCTCATCGAGCAAAGCTTCCGGGTCGGAGCCGATGCGCGCGTAGGGGGCAACAAAGAGCCGTCCGGGCGCAAGATGCGTCCGCCAGCGGCCGATGATCCCGCGGTAGTCGGCGCGCGCCAATTGGTCGGGCGAGCGGATGAAGGCGAGAATTTCGTTCTCCCCGGCGGGTTGGTCCCGGTCGCGCACGAGATCCTTTTTGGCATGACTCCACGCGCGCTCGACCGGGTCGCGCACGAGAATGATTCCGCGCATATCGGGGCGGAAGCGGACAATNTGTGCGATGACCTGATCNGTCAGCACGCTGTAGGANGCCGTGAAGTCGCCGCGGATCTTCGGACGGTAGAAGCACGCGCAACGGCGGAGGGCATGATAGTTTTTCAGGAACAGTTCCAGCGGACCCTCGCGGAACGATGCGAGATAATCTTCGAGNTAATCGAACCGGTAGCGCGGCGTATCGGGGCAACCGAGCGTGGAAAAGTAAAAAGTCTCTTTGTCGCGATGCAGATGGACCTCGGGATGCCGCGAAAGATTGGCGTGCAGCCAGGTGGATCCTGTGCGCTGCGGCCCCAGATAGAGCAGGTTGGGGAAAAGCGAAATCTCCGGGTGTTCCGTTCGCTGACGCACGATGGGACCGGTCTCCTTCATGGCTTTGTCCGGAAAGCGATCAGCTCGCGGTAAAGGTCGGTGTAAGCGGCGACGACCGTCGGCCACGCATACCGCGTGGCGGTGGCGCGGGCCGCGGTGGAAAGGCGTTCGCGCAGACGAGCATCGTCGATGAGGCGTTGCATGGTATCGCTCAAAGCTGCGGGCGATCCGATCGGCACCATGAGTGCTTCGCGATCGTGTTCCACTACCCCGCGGATCCCCGGGACATCGGTGACCGCGAGAGGCAAGCCGGCCGCCATGGCTTCGACCAAGGCGGAACTGAATCCTTCGAGCAGCGAGGAAAGAACAAAGGCGTCGGTGGCAAGATAGAGTCCGACCAGCTTGTCCGGAGGCATGGCGGGGACACCTTTGGCGGGGTTCTCCGCACCGAATTGGCAAAGANGAACCGCATCGGCAAGGTCGCCGAGTTGGGGNCGCAGCGCTTCAGCATCGCGTCCAGCAATGACCAACTGCAAGTCCCGCTGCGGGTTCCGTTCCCGCAACCGGCGGAAAGCCGCGAGCAGCGTGGGAAAATCTTTCTGTGGATGATTGCGCGCCACGCAGAGAAAGACGAAAGCGCTTTCCGCGATGCCCATCCCCGCGCGGACTGCGCGGCGTGTCTCCGGAGATTCCTTGAACCGCGCGGCATCGACCGCGTTCGGCAAAATGCGAACTTTCTCCGGCGCGACGCCGAGTGCGGAAATTTCGTCCGACATTTCGCGCGAAAGCGCAACCAGGGCCCGGGCCGAAGGAAGTTTTTCGCGCAACGACTGTGCCACGTGCGCGGCATGGCGGCGTTCGGGCAGGCCGGAGACATCATCTCCCACCGCGCGAACCAGACCGGGGATGCCGGAGTGGCGCTGCCAGTCGGCCAGCACGACGCCGGCGGGGTACAGCACGAAGGCATGCCAGACATCGAAACAGTGTTGGCGCTGCAAAGTATCAAGAGCGCGACGGTTGAGCCAGTAGCCGAAACGATGATGGCGTTTGAGCCAGTTCCATCGCTTGTCCGGATAAGCCTCGACGGCGTAGGGAAGATCCCAGTTTTCCGCACGGAGCTGATGCGCGCGCGCGCGAGGTATGACAACAGTTACGCGGTGCCCGGCTTCGACAAGTCGCGCCGCGAGATTGTGATGAAAGACTTCCGCCCCCGAATACTTCGGCAGGAATGTAGGGCCGAGAATGGCGATACGCAGCGGCTTCACGGGCGAAGGGATCGATAAATTTCCGCCAACCGGCGCGCCGAGGCGTCGCTCCACGGTATGTCCACGGCGCGCACGCTTTCGCGGAGCCTCGGAAGAAAAGACGCGTCTCGCGCCGCTGTGATCAGGAGCTTGGCCAACCAGTCCGCATCACCGGGGGCAAACAAACCCTGATAGGCGCCCCCGAGCACCGCGGTGTTGCCCTCGATGTTGCTGGCCAAGACAGGGAGTCCGCAGGCTGCGGCTTGAAGAAGGGCAAGGGGTTGTCCTTCCCAGACCGAGGGAAGAACAAAGATGTCGAGACATTGCATCCATGGAACCACGGGGCGCCGGGCCCCGGCGAAGACGACGGCATCCGCGACACCGAGGGAGCGGGCGCGCTCTTCCAGTTGCGCGCGCTGCGTGCCCTCGCCGACGAGCACGGCGGAAACCGCCACCCCCTGTCCGCGCGCCAAGGCCAGTGCCTCGATGGTGGTCTCGTGGCTTTTATGCGGGTGCAAACGTCCGACACTGCCGATGAGAAAACCCTCTTCCGGCAAGCCAAGGCGCCGACGGAGCGCGACGCGGTCGGCGGACGGACAAAAGACGCTGCGCTCGATGCCGTTGGCCACGACGGAAATTTTTCCCGTAGGCACGGAAAATGTGTCGGTCAGATCACGCGCGGTGCGCCCGGACAAAGCCACGATGTGCGAGCAGCGTTCGAGGCTCGCGCGGAAATGGCGTTGCCGCCTCGGCGGGAGCTCTTCCAGAGTTTTTTGCTGATGCACGACGGAAGGAATGCCAATGGCTTTGGCCGCTTTGGTCGCGAAGACGTGAGCGTGGTGCGTTTGCGAGTGAACGGCGGAAATTCCCTCGCGACGAAGCCAGGCGGCAAGACGGCGGACACCCCAAGGCGTGATCCATCGCGAGGAGAACACCGGGACCAAGTGGACGTTTTTTCCGGAAGCCGCGGCTTCCTCGCCGAGCGGACCGAGTCCGCGCAGGCAGACGTAGTGCGCCTCGAAATCCGGGGCGAGGTGCGGTCCGACCCCCAGCGCAAAATCCTCGGCGCCGCCCACCGGCATGGAAGTGAAGACGAACGCGATCTTCCGTGGAGCGGAACGGTCGGGGTCCATGAGCGGTGGCTTACTGCGCGAAAAGGTCGCCCGATGCGGAGGGCGGCACGACCCCGAGCTTGTGATAAGCCGCGGGCATGGCTGTGCGTCCCTGCGGAGTGCGTTGCAGATAACCGCGCATGATGAGGAAGGGCTCGTGCACTTCCTCGAGCGTGCCGGATTCCTCCCCGACCGCCACGGCCAACGAATTCAATCCGACCGGACCGCCGCCGAAGCGGTGGATGATTGTTTCGAGGATGCGCTTGTCCATTTCATCGAGCCCGTCGCCGTCGATGTCGAGCATGGCCAACGCGGCGGAGGCGGATTCCGCGGTGATCAATCCTCCGGCCCGCACTTGGGCGTAATCGCGGCACCATTGGAGAAGATTGTTCGCGATGCGCGGCGTGCCGCGGGCGCGGTTGGCGATTTCGCGCGAACCTCCGGCGTCGATGTCGACGTTGAGCAAACCCGCGCTGCGTTCGACGATTTTGACCAACTCCTCGGCGGAGTAGTAGTCGAGGCGGCAATTCATGCCGAAGCGCGACCGCAGTGGCGCGCTGATCATCCCCGAGCGCGTGGTCGCGCCGACCAGGGTGAACTTGGGAAGATTGAGCCGCACGCTGCGCGCGTTGGGGCCGGCATCGATGATGATGTCCACCTTGTAGTCCTCCATCGCAGGGTAGAGGTATTCCTCGATGGCCGGCTGGAGACGGTGGATCTCGTCGATGAAAAGAATGGCCCCCTCCGGCATGGTGGTGAGCAAACCGGCCAAGTCGCCCGCTTTTTCGATGGTCGGACCGCTGGTGCACTTGACCTCGGCGCCCATGGCGTTGCCGAGGATGAGGGCGAGCGTTGTTTTGCCGAGGCCGGGCGGGCCGGAAAGGAGGATGTGCTGCAAAACGTCGCCGCGTTGGCACGCCGCATCGACCATGAGCTGCAACCGTTCCACCACGCGCGGCTGGCCGGCGAACTCGGCAAACATAGGCGGACGCAGGGACACATCGAGCGGTGTCTCCGGTGCCTCCACAGCCTCGCGCAGAAAGTCTTTGCCTGCCATCGCGACGGAGAATGGACTTTATTCACCCGCCGCGGCAAGCGCGTCGGCGAAATCCCGCAAAGCCGCTTTCACCCCGCGCGGATCGCGGAGGAGCGAGGTGCCGACCAAGGCCGCGTCGAAATGCCGTGAAAGGGGAGCGACACTCTGCGGGGTTACCCCGCTCTCGGCGACACGGATACAACCGGCCGGCAAGCTCTCGGCCAATTCGAAGGCGGCGAAGTCCAAGGTGAAGTCCTCCTCGGAATTCTGCCCCGCGGCGACAAAGCCTTCGCGCGATTTGAATTTGCGGCTGTTGATTCCGACAATGCGCGCGGCGGCCGGGAGGGCGTCGATTTCCTTCTCCTCGTGCACCTCGAAAAGAGACTCCATGCCGAGTTCCAAGACCAACTCGTGCAACTCGGCCATTTGTGCGGCGGAAAGCACGTTGGCCATGAGAAGGACGGCATCGGCACCCGCAGCGCGCGCGGCGTAGATTTGGTAAGGATCGAGGATAAAGTCTTTGCGCAGGACCGGTTTGGTCGAGGCTGCGGCGACGCTGCGCAGATCGTCCATGCCCATGCCAAAGTGGGTTTCGTTGGTCAGCACGGACAAGGCATGCACCACGCCGCAGGCTTCGTAGGCCGCGGCTGCAGCCGCGACGTTTTCCCCGCGCATGTCTCCCATGCTGGGGGAGCGCCGCTTGATTTCGGCAATGAGGCCGAAACCATGCGCGGTCAGCGCGCCGGCAAAATC
>JGI24766J26685_10000295_pt1 | contig 13757 bp, 12 predicted proteins | sample SanBayMetagenome_FD_26685 | JGI IMG/M metagenome (IMG submission 26685)
GTGCTTTATTTTTCATCGGATACAACATACATACAGGATGTTTTGGGTGATGATTTGAAAATCGATTCATGTGAATTCGCAGCATTGAGTCTTCGGTTGATTGGCAATACACCTGGAAAAACCATCCTAAAAAATATGCATCATGTTTTACCGGGCAGTTACATTGCTGTAGATGCTCAAATGAATCAAGTCAAATCAACNATTCCAAGGGAACCCAGGCAGGCCATTCGTTTTAAATATGANAAGGATTATTTTNTNGCGTTCAAATCGCTTCTTGCTGATGCGGTCATTCAGNGANTGANCCANGTTAAAAANGCNGGACTTTTTTTGAGCAGTGGATTGGANTCTACTTCTGTGCTCTACTTTCTGTCGAACGCAGCCAATGCAAATCAACAGATCATCACCTATACAAGTGTGCCCTCATTTACCGATCAAAGGGATTGTGCTGAGACCATTTCAGAGGAGCCGCTGGTTCGACAACTGCTTGCTGATTTTTCGGGGGTTCATTCCGGGTTTTTGCCTTTTCATGAGATCTCAATTATGTCGATGTTCCAGGATCACCACAAGAGGAGTTTATATTATCCAATTGTTCATTCAAACAGTTTTTGGATTGAAGGTATCTTGAAGCAAGCCGGGCGGGATGGAGTGGATGCGATGTTCACAGGACAAATGGGGAATTATTCCATTTCTTTCCGCGGTAAAAAAAAGATCAGATTGCTTGCTGTACATAGGCTCATCTTTTTTTTGAAGCAGTCGCTACCCGGTAGATATTTTTCTAAGCAAAAAAATTGGCGGTTTTCGGTTCTGCATGATCGCGTATTGAAAAAGTATCTAACCCGACAAGGCTTGAACAATATTTTTGAGCAAGGTTGCAACCGTCACCTCGACATTTCATCATTCAGGAAAATGGCATTCGAGCGCTTGCATGTTTTTGCGTCAACCCATTGGTCCATTCTATCACAAGAATATGGCATCAGGGTCTTTGATCCAACGGCAGATCAGGCGTTGAACTCTTTTTTGGAACGCATACCATCAGTTTTGTTTTCAAAAAACGGAATTGAAAAATACCTCTTGAAAAAATCCATGGAAGACATGTTGCCTTCTTTCATTTTGCATAACAGATCCCCCAAGCCCCAAACGGCAGACCTTGGAAGGCGGTTGGCGCAGGAGAATTTTCTAACAGANAAAGTTGAAATGCTCATGGAGCGTTTCAGGGATTCTCATTTCTTTGATGTGAGAAAATTGGTGTCTGTCCACAGCGAATTGGTCAGATCCAAGAGCAGGGGAAGACAGCATGTGCTGGGCTTTCATTTATTGTACATGATATCATTGATGGATGCATATGATCGAATCAGCAGAAGAAAAAAAGGAGCTCAACCGATTGCAGTGGGATGAGCCAGTCATTTGGGAGCTAGACATCCGCGAAACCACAAAAAATTTCATACAATGTGATGGGATAGGAGTCCCTGGTGAAGATTATGCTTGTTTTTCTTAAAAATACCCATATCTTTGCCCTCCTTAAAACTGAAGAAATTTTATGTTAATCATTGATTCTAAAGATTGCGAGAACATTGACAAGGCATTGAAAAAGTACAAAAAGAAGTATGAAAAGGCGAAAGTTCTTTTGCAACTTCGTGAGCGTCAATCATTTACGAAACCATCTGTAAAGCGCAGGGGTGAAGTATTGAAAGCAATCTACAAGCAAAAAATCCAAACAGGAGAGATCGAGGCCTGATCCCGTCTTTCTGTTAAATAACACCAAGTAGTCATAGGGTTTAGTAACTTTATGGCTACTTTTTTTATGTCTGTATCAATCCATGATGCCATTCGTTTTTTTCATGATTTCATCAAATTTGAGAGGCGGTTTTCGGCTCACACCATAACGGCATACACAGATGATTTGGAACATTTTTCTCAGTTTCTAATTGCACAGTTTGCAACTGATCAGCTGGATCAGATACAGCCCGCTATGATCAGGTCTTGGATGGCTGCATTTGCAGTGCAGAAAATAAACCCCAGGACCATCAACAGAAAAATATCTACGCTGAAGTCATTTTTTAAGTACTGTCTTATTCGTGAATGGATTGCAGCGAGTCCTGCGAAAACCATTCAAGTATTAAAAACAAAGAAAAGATTGCCCACTTATGTTGAAGCACAGCAAATGGATCAGCTCATGCGGCATGATTTTTTCCCAGATGATTTTGAAGGGCGCATGGAATACCTCGTTCTAAGTCTCCTGTATCAAACAGGAATGCGTGTAAGCGAGTTGGTCAATTTGAAAACTTCACAAATTGATTTTTCGCGATCTCAGATCAAGGTACTTGGAAAGGGGAACAAGGAGCGCGTGATTCCCATCAGTGATGCATTGGTTGCTTCCATCAAAAGTTTTTTGGACGAGGCCAATCAACAGCTCCCTTCTTCTGAAACATCATTTTTGTTGGTCAATAGCAAGGGCAAGCATCCCGTTGCAAGACAGTTGTATTCAATTGTAAAAAAATACCTCTCGCTCATCACTACGGCTGATAAAAAGAGTCCGCATGTGCTCCGGCACAGTTTTGCCACCCATCTAACATCCAATGGAGCTGAGTTGAATGCTGTGAAAGAGTTGCTGGGGCACAGCAGTTTGGCTGCTACGCAGGTCTACACGCACAACAGCATCGACAGGTTGCGGGATATTCATAAGAAATCGCATCCCAAGGGATGATAGAAGTTTTATTTAACAGTTATTTTTTTCCGGAACTTTCATTTTTTCGTAACTTATGTATCAAGTAATTTTTTGATGCTTAACAATTAAATATTTGGGTTATGACAGTGAACATTCATGCATTGCACTTTGATGCAGACAGTAAATTATTGGATCATGTAAACAAGAAAATTTCCAAGTTATCCAGTCACCACGACAAAATCTTGACCGTTGATGTTTATTTAAAGTTGGACAATGTGATGCATCAGATCAAGGATAAAATTGCGGAGATCAGGGTTACAATTCCCAAGCGGGAATTGTTCGTCAAGCAGTCCACCAAATCATTCGAAGAATCATTCGATACGGCAATGGATGCCGTGTTGGTTCAGATCAAAAGAGTAAAAGAAAAACAGTATGCATAGAAATGGTTGGAATTCTTTCTAAAATTCCACCTCAAAATTTTTGCATTTGACAATTTCCGTTACCTTTGCATTCCCCAAAAAATGGGGTAGATCTTTATTTGTCAACTTTTCCTGGTAAATAAGTCAAGATAAGTTTTTTCAATCTGCACAGGCCAGAGTAGCTCAGCTGGTAGAGCAGCTGATTTGTAATCAGCTGGTCGGGGGTTCGAGTCCCTTCTCTGGCTCCATNCATGGACCAGACCATTGGATTGAGAAAAACATAGCGGGCAGGTTCCAGAGCGGCCAAATGGGGCGGACTGTAAATCCGCTGTCTTTCGACTTCAGTGGTTCGAATCCACTCCTGCCCACACCCTTTGGAATGGGTTCGTCAACTTTTTACCGGAATTATGCGGGAGTAGCTCAGTTGGTAGAGCGATAGCCTTCCAAGCTATAGGTCGCGGGTTCGAGCCTCGTCTCCCGCTCACAACCGCCAGGCTGTGCGGTCTTAGGCCATTGTACCTGCCTGTCGGCAGGGCTCAGTGGTATGGCATCAAGGCCGTTGTAGCTCAGTGGTAGAGCACTTCCTTGGTAAGGAAGAGGTCGTGAGTTCAATTCTCATCAACGGCTCAATTAAAAGGGTAACGTTGCTGAGGAAAAACTCGTCCAAATTACCCTGGAAAAAATACTTTTTAAATCGCCCCAAAGTCAATAACTTTGCGGCCGTTTCAATAGTTAGTATAAAACATAAAAACAGATAACAATGTCTAAAGAGACCTTCAAGCGGGACAAACCCCACGTTAACATTGGTACAATCGGACACGTTGACCATGGTAAGACAACATTAACTGCTGCCATTACCGAGATTCTTTCTAAAAAAGGTCTCGCTCAGGCAAAGAAGTACGATGAAATCGACGGTGCACCTGAAGAAAAAGAAAGAGGTATCACCATCAACACTGCACACGTAGAGTATGAGACAGCTTCTCGTCACTACGCGCACGTTGACTGTCCAGGTCACGCTGACTACGTAAAAAATATGATTACTGGTGCTGCCCAGATGGACGGTGCAATTCTTGTGGTTGCCGCAACAGACGGTCCAATGCCACAAACGAAAGAGCACATCCTTCTTGCACGTCAGGTAGGTGTACCTCGTATTGTTGTATTCATGAACAAGGTTGACCTTGTTGACGATCCTGAATTGCTTGACCTCGTTGAGATGGAAATCCGCGAAGAGTTGACCAAGAGAGGATTTGATGGCGACAATACTCCAATCATCAAAGGTTCTGCTACTGGCGCTTTGGCTGGTGAAGACAAGTGGGTTACATCCGTAAATGAACTGATGGATGCAGTTGACAGCTATATTCCATTGCCTCCCCGTCCGGTTGATCTTGCTTTCTTGATGTCTGTAGAAGACGTATTCACGATCACTGGTCGCGGTACGGTTGCTACAGGTCGTATCGAGCGTGGAAAAATCAAAGTGGGTGAAGGTGTTGAGATCGTAGGTATGCAAGAAGATAAGCTTGTTTCTACCGTAACTGGTGTTGAAATGTTCCGTAAGCTCCTCGATGAGGGTGAAGCTGGTGACAACGCAGGACTTCTGCTCCGTGGTATTGAGAAAAGCCAGATCCGTCGTGGTATGGTTATCTGCAAGCCTGGTTCAATCACTCCACATACTGAATTCAACGGTGAAGTATACGTGTTGAGCAAGGATGAAGGTGGACGTCACACTCCATTTTTCAACAAATACCGTCCTCAGTTCTACTTCCGTACAACTGACGTAACAGGAGAGTGCGAACTTCCTGCAGGAACTGAGATGGTGATGCCTGGTGATAACATCAACTTGAAAGTGAAGTTGATTCAACCAATTGCCATGGAAAAAGGATTGAAATTCGCGATCCGCGAAGGTGGCCGTACAGTGGGAGCTGGACAGGTTACAGAGATCCTCAAATAAGATTTGATCGGTTGACCTCCTCAGAGCGTTTGACCTTCAAAAGTTATATCAACAGCAAAGTACCTGGAGAATCTCTGGGTACTTTGTTTCTTAAGAACGGGCATAGTTCAATGGTAGAATAGAGGTCTCCAAAACCTTTGATCTGGGTTCGAATCCTAGTGCCCGTGCAAAAAGGAAAACTTTGGGTAACTTTATCTCCCTCAGTTGTAAAACGTAAAACAAATGAACAAAATACAAGCATACTTCAAAGACTCTTACAAGGAGCTCATGGAGAAAGTAACCTGGCCCAATTGGCAACAATTGCAGCAATCAACCATGATTGTTCTCGTTGCAACATTGGTAATAACTGCCATCGTTTGGGTATTGGACCTTGGAAGCAGCTCTGCTCTTAAATTCGTTTATTCATTGTTTAAGTAATGGAAGAAATAACAACACAACAAGAAACCAAGTGGTACGTGCTTCGTGTCATCTCCGGCAAGGAAAAGAAAGTCAAGGAGTACTTGGATAAAGACATTGTGCGCAATGGCTGGGACAAGGCAATCAAGCAGATTTTCCTTCCTGTGGAGAAAGTTTACAAGGTGCAAAACGGTAAGAAAGTGATGCGTGAGCGCAACTTCTATCCTGGCTACGTAATGATTGAGTGTGTTGGTGGAAAATTGCATGATGACATCATCAGTGCCATCAAAAACACCACCAATGTGATTCATTTCCTAGGAAAAGAAAATCCGATTGCACTCAGAAAGGCCGAAGTCAACAAAATGTTGGGCAAGATCGATGAAATGAGCGATGCCGGCGGAATGACCATGAGTGAGCCTTTCATCATCGGCGAGACGATTAAAATTGTGGATGGTCCATTCAATGATTTCAATGGAGTGATTGAAGAGGTGAATGATGAAAAGAAGAAATTAAAAGTTACTGTGAAAATTTTTGGAAGATCAACACCTGTTGAACTCAACTACATGCAGGTGGAAAAAATTTCATAATAAAAAAGTATTGGTATAAAAAAAGGGAAGCATTTGCTTCCCTTTTTTGTTTGATGCATTCAATTTAGAACAACTGTCCTTGTCCACTTTCATTTGTTGGCGCTGGTGCTGGGGCCTCTACAACTGGGGCAGGAGCTGCTACCGGAGCGACTTTTGGTTTGCTTGCTTTCTTAATAGGTTTTTTCTTCGCAACATTCTTTGTGGCTTTCTTCACAACTTTTTTACTTGCTTTTTTTGCTGCTTTCTTAGGAGCAGATTTTTTGGCAGATTTTTTTGTCGCTTTTTTCTTTGCAACTTTCTTGGCAGCCTTCCTTACAACTTTTTTGCTAGCTTTTTTTGCTGGTTTTTTTGGAGCGGATTTCTTAGCAGCTTTTTTAACTGATTTTTTCTTAGCAGCTTTTTTGGGTGCAGCTCTTTTTACACTTGCTTTTTTCTTGGATTTTTTCTTAGTCGCCATCTTGTTTGAATTTTAGAGAGTTTATGTAGTAGTTTCAAATTACAGATTAAAACTGTTCCAAACTTCTTGCCTATCAGTAATTTATCTAGATTTAATCCACCGAATTTGGTCCAATGACACGGCTCAAGGGTTGGGGCTGGGGGTCAAAAAATCCTTGGCAGATTCCGCAAACTCATTTACCTTTGCCGCCCCCAATCGAAAGTTCTTTTTTTGAATGGATTTGGGAGTCCTGTCAATAATTGACTGGACGCTATCACCAAAAAAAACAAACATATGGCTAAGGAAATTTCTGGCTATGTAAAGTTGCAGGTAAAAGGCGGTCAAGCCAACCCTGCACCTCCTGTTGGTCCCGCACTGGGTTCCAAAGGTGTCAACATCATGGAGTTCTGTAAGCAGTTCAATGCCAGGACGCAAGACAAAATGGGTAAAGTTTTACCTGTTGTCATTACAGTTTACTCAGACAAATCTTTTGATTTTATTATCAAGACTCCTCCGGCAGCTGTCCAATTGCTCGAGGCTAGCAAACTTCAAAGTGGTTCCAAAGAACCTAACCGCTCCAAAGTGGGTAAGGTTACCTGGTCACAGGTTGAGGCGATTGCTAAAGACAAGATGCCCGATCTGAATTGTTTTACGGTTGACAGCGCTATGCGCATGGTAGCTGGTACTGCAAGAAGCATGGGTATTACAGTTGAAGGTAAAGCCCCTTGGGAAAATTAATTGATCACAGCCTAAATCTGAATCAAGATGGGAATCACAAAAAAAAGAAAAGCCATTGCCGGCAAAGTGGATGATAAAAAAGTTTATTCACTTGCTGAAGCATCTGGACTTGTAAAACAAGTAAACACAACAAAGTTCGATAGTTCGGTTGACCTGCACATCCGTTTGGGTGTTGATCCTAAGAAAGCTGATCAAGCCATAAGGGGGACAGTAACCCTTCCACACGGAACAGGTAAAACCAAAAAAGTATTGGTGCTCTGTACGCCCGATAAAGAAGCCGAAGCCAATGCTGCGGGTGCTGACTTTGTGGGATTGGATGAGTTCATCACTAAAATTGAGGGAGGCTGGACAGACATCGATGTCATCGTTGCAACCCCTTCTGTAATGCCGAAAATTGGTAAACTTGGAAAGGTGCTCGGTCCACGTAACCTGATGCCCAACCCGAAAACTGGTACTGTAACAAATGATGTTGCTGCAGCTATCAAAGACGTAAAGGCAGGTAAAGTTGCGTTCAAGGTTGACAAAGCTGGTATCGTTCACGCATCGATTGGACGCGTAAGCTTCACGCCAGAGAAAATTGCAGAAAACAGCATGGAGTTGTTGAATGCCATTGTCAAGGCCAAACCTTCTACAGCAAAAGGAACCTATTTGAAGAGTGTATTCATGGCAAGCTCTATGAGTCCCTCTATTGCAATTGACACAAAAGTGCTTGTGCATTAATCCAAGCCTATTTTAAATAATTAAAACGCTTAACATGACTAAGCAAGAAAAAAATGAAGTGATTGATGTACTCAAAGAAAAATTTGGACAGTACAACAACTTCTACATCACCAATACAGAATCCCTTTCAGTTGAACAGATAAGCAACCTGAGAAGATTTTGTTTCGACAAGAGGGTTGAAATGAAAGTTGCCAAGAACACACTTATCCGCAAAGCATTGGAATCACTTGATGCTGAAAAGTATGCTGGAGTGTACGATTCTTTGAACAACGTAACTGCGTTGATGTTCTCTGAAAATCCAAAGGAGCCCGCATTGATTATCAGTTCTTTCCGCAAACAAGGAAATGTTGAAAGACCAGAGTTGAAAGCAGCCTTCATCAACGGAGATATCTTTGTTGGAGACAACAACTTGACAGCATTGACACAGATCAAAACGAAGAACGAACTCATTGGAGAAGTCATCGGATTGTTGCAGTCTCCTGCGAAGCGCGTTTTGGCAGGGTTGTTGCACCACCACGAGAAACAAGGTGCTGCAGCTGCTGAATAAATTTGTAAAAAACCCAACGCCACTGAGGTTTAAATGTGGCATATTTTATAACCATCCGCTGGAGCCAAAGCTGTGAAAGCGGTTAAAAATTAAAAACATGGCAGACGTAAAAGCATTGGCCGAACAACTGGTAGGCCTTACAGTAAAAGAAGTTCAAGAATTGGCTGACGTATTGAAAGCTGATTATGGTATCGAACCAGCTGCAGCTGCAGTTGTAGTAGCAGGTGGTGGCGGTGGTGCCGCAGCTGCTGCAGAGGAGAAATCAACATTCGATGTAATCCTCGTTAGCGGCGGCGCTAGCAAATTAGGTGTTGTGAAGGTTGTGAAAGACCTCACTGGACTTGGATTGAAAGAAGCAAAAGACCTCGTTGACGGTGCTCCTAAGCCTGTGAAAGAGGGTGTCTCTAAGGCTGAAGCAGACGATTTGGCTGCCAAGTTGAAAGAGGCTGGTGCTGAAGTTGAAATCAAGTAATCACCACGATACTTTAAAATTATCAAAGCCGGATTTTTCCGGCTTTTTTTGTGCCTTTTTTGGCAGATAACGGAAGCCCCAAATATTTGTCCATTTCCCCCAATTCCCGTAACTTCGCAGTCCTTTAAATTGGGCTAATTACAAATTGACTTTCCGGAACAACATAAAATGTTGATAATCAATTACTTAAATAAGTAAGTGCAAAGGGAGTCTTATTGTCTTTCAGTCCGATCACACGTTTAAAAGCACATCAGACTATGTCATCAGCAAAAGTGGCTTCAAAAAGAGTGCATTTTGGTAAGGTCAAGCACCTTGCAGAAACTCCAGATCTTCTAGAAATTCAAATTCAATCCTTCAAGGATTATTTCCAGTTGGAAACGACGCCTGATAAGCGTAACAACGAAGGTTTGTTCAAAGTATTCAAAGAGAATTTCCCCATCAACGATACAAGGAACATCTTCATGTTGGAGTTCTTGGATTATTTTATTGATCCTCCTCGCTATACCATCGAAGAATGTATGGAGCGCGGGCTCACGTATGCCGTTCCACTCAAAGCAAAACTGCGTTTGAGTTGTAACGATGAGGAGCACGTTGACTTCCAGACAATTGTTCAGGACGTATTTCTTGGAAACATTCCCTACATGACGCCTCGCGGTACATTCGTGATCAACGGTGCAGAAAGGGTAGTGGTTTCACAGTTGCACCGTTCACCTGGTGTATTCTTCGGACAATCACTCCATCCCAACGGAACAAAAATTTATTCTGCACGTGTGATTCCCTTCAAAGGTGCATGGATGGAATTTGCTACCGATATCAACAACGTGATGTATGCTTACATCGATCGTAAAAAGAAATTCCCCGTAACTACTTTGCTCCGTTCCATCGGCTTTGAAACCGATAAGGACATCCTTGAATTGTTCGGAATGGCAGATGAAGTAAAGACGGATAAAAAAACACTCGACAAACTTGTTGGAAAACGTCTTGCTGCAAGGGTATTGAAAACATGGGTGGAGGATTTTGTAGATGAAGATTCTGGTGAAGTGGTTTCATTGGAAAGAAATGAAGTAGTACTTGAGCGCGATACTGTTTTGTCTGAAGAAGACATCGCTACCATTCTTGAAACAGGTGTCAAGAGCATCTTCATCCAGAAAGAAGAAGTCAGTGGTGATTATGCCATCATCTACAACACCTTGAATAAGGATACATCCAACTCAGAATTGGAAGCGGTGCAACATATCTACAAGCAATTGCGTGGCGCGGATGCACCTGACAATGAAACAGCACGTGGCATCATCGATAAATTGTTTTTCAGCGACAAGCGGTATGATTTGGGTGAAGTGGGTCGCTACAAAATCAATAAGAAATTAAACCTCAACTATGGGTTGACTCAAAAGACCCTGACCAAAGAAGATATCATTGAGATCATCAAATACCTCGTTCGCCTTACAAATGGCAAAGCGGAGATTGATGACATCGATCACCTCAGCAATAGACGTGTTCGTACAGTTGGTGAACAATTGTATGCACAATTTGGTGTCGGACTCGCGAGAATGGCACGTACCATTCGTGAGAGAATGAACGTTCGTGACAATGAAGTATTCACGCCGGTTGATTTGATCAACGCGCGTACACTTTCATCTGTGATCAATTCCTTCTTCGGAACATCACAGTTGTCACAGTTTCTCGATCAAACCAATCCCCTCAGTGAAATCACCCACAAGCGCCGTATTTCCGCGCTCGGTCCCGGTGGTTTGAGCAGAGAGCGTGCGGGATTCGAGGTGCGTGACGTGCATTATTCACACTACGGACGTTTGTGTACCATTGAAACGCCAGAAGGTCCAAACATTGGTCTGATCTCTACGCTTTGCGTACATGCAAAGATCAATGAGATGGGATTCATCGAAACGCCTTACCGCAAAGTAAACAATGGAAAGGTAGAAGTGAAGAAACTCACTTACCTGAGTGCTGAAGAAGAGGATACTGCTAAGATTGCACAGGCGAACGTACCGCTTACAGAAAAGGGTGAGTTTGCAGAAGATAAAGTAAAAGCTAGACAAACAGGTGATTTCCCGATTCTCGAGCCGAAAGAAGTGGAATTCATGGACGTTGCTCCCAACCAGATTGTTGGTTTGAGTGCATCGTTGATTCCATTCCTTGAGCATGACGATGCCAACCGTGCATTGATGGGATCGAACATGCAACGTCAGGCAGTTCCATTGATCAAACCAGATGCTCCTATTGTTGGAACTGGACTGGAGGCAAAAGCTGCACGTGATGCAAGAATTCAGTTGCATGCTGAAGGAGAAGGCGTTGTTGAATTTGTTGATGCAAATGAAATTCATGTTCGTTACGAGCGTGATGAAGCACAAAAACTTGTGAGTTTTGAAGACGATTTGAAAATGTACCGTCTTACCAAATTCATCAAAACAAACCAGGAAACATCCATCACACTTCGCCCCGCTGTTGCCAAAGGACAGCGTGTGAAGACGGGCGATTTCCTGACGGAAGGCTATGCGGTGAAAAATGGAGAACTGGCCTTGGGACGCAACTTAAAAGTTGCCTTCATGCCTTGGAAGGGATACAACTTTGAAGATGCGATTGTGATCAATGAAAAAGTTGTCAGCGAAGATTTGTTTACCTCTATTCATATTTCAGAATTTGAATTGGAAGTGCGCGATACTAAATTGGGCGAAGAAGAATTGACGCCAGATATTCCAAACGTTTCTGAAGAAGCTACCAAAGACTTGGATCAATACGGAATCATCCGCATCGGAGCCCAGGTAAAAGAGGGTGACATTCTGATCGGCAAGATCACACCAAAAGGGGAAAGTGATCCTACTCCAGAAGAGAAACTGTTGCGTGCCATCTTTGGTGACAAAGCTGGTGATGCGAAAGATGCTTCTTTGAAAGCTCCAAGTGGAACAGAGGGCGTGGTGATCGGAAAGAAATTNTTCCAGCGCGCCAAGAAAGATAAAAACTCCAAAGCCAAAGAGAAAGCAGCATTGGAGAAATTAGAATCAATTCACATCCAAACAGAAAAAGACATTCTCGATTTGTTGGTGAACAAGTTGCAGACATTGTTGAAGGATAAAACTTCAGCAGGTGTTTCCAATAACTTCGGTGAAGTGATCATTGGCAAGGGCTCTAAGTTCAATGCAAAAGCGTTGGCTGGCATCGATTATCAGAATATCAATCCATTGGGTTGGACCAGCGATGCCAAAGTCGACGACGCGATCAATACATTGTTGCACAACTACAATATCCGTTACAACGAAGAATTGGGTAGATACAAGAGAGAGAAATTCAACATCTCCATTGGTGATGAACTTCCTGCTGGTGTATTGAAACTTGCCAAAGTTTACCTCGCTGTAAAGCGCAAGCTGAAAGTGGGAGACAAGATGGCGGGTCGCCACGGTAACAAGGGTATCGTAGCCAAGATTGTAAGAGCAGAGGACATGCCTTTCCTTGAAGATGGAACACCAGTGGATATCGTATTGAACCCATTGGGGGTACCTTCTCGTATGAACCTTGGACAGATTTATGAAACAATCCTTGGTTGGGCTGGTGAGAAATTGGGAATGAGGTTCTCTACCCCAATCTTTGATGGTGCATCTGTTGATGAAATCAAGAATCTGATTGACAAGGCGCAATTGCCAAGCTTCGGACATACTTATCTCTACGACGGTGAAACAGGTGAAAGATTCCACCAAAAAGCAACGGTGGGGATCATTTACATGTTGAAACTGCACCACATGGTAGATGATAAGATGCACGCCCGTTCAATCGGTCCATATTCACTCATTACCCAGCAGCCGCTCGGTGGTAAGGCACAGTTCGGTGGACAGCGTTTCGGTGAGATGGAAGTTTGGGCATTGGAAGCTTATGGTGCATCTAACATCTTGCAGGAATTGCTCACATTGAAGTCTGATGATATCATTGGAAGAGCAAAGACCTATGAATCAATCGTGAAGGGAGACAACGTTCCAAAAGCTGGAATACCTGAATCCTTCAATGTATTGGTGCATGAGTTGCGTGGATTGGGATTGGATCTGAAGTTTGATAACTAATCAACGCCAAACCAAATATAATTCTAAGGCCTCCGCAAAGCGGAGGCCTTTTTATTTCCCTTGTGAAGATGCAAGACATTTCAATTTAATTTCACCAAAACTCAAAAGGGATGTTTTCGGCAGATAACATCCCTATGCAATGAAATATCAATAAGCCTTACATAAATATCTGAATGATCCAGTAACAGATGGCTGCAAGTATGGCGCTTACTGGAATAGTTAGAATCCATGCGACCAAGAGGGATGAAGTTACTCCCCAGCGAACTGCACTCAATCTTTTTGTTGCACCTACACCAATGATAGATCCAGTTATAGTGTGTGTTGTCGAAACTGGTATCCCCATCTGACCTGTGAAGAAAAGTGTAAAGGCACCGGCTGTTTCAGCAGCTACTCCTTCCAAAGGGGTAACCTTTGTGATCTTTGTTCCCATTGTCTTTACGATCTTCCAGCCACCACTCATGGTTCCTATTCCAATTGCAAGGTAACAGGCAACAGGAACCCAATTGGGCAGTTGTCCGAAGTCCTGTATACTGCCGTTGGCTATCAAGGCAGCACCAATAATACCCATTACTTTTTGCGCATCATTTCCTCCATGCCCAATGCTGAAGGCTGCAGAGCTAAATAATTGCAGCTTTTTGAACATGGATGCGATGGTATATGCTGTTGGCGTTTTTATTTTTTCTACATAGAGGTATACCAATGCAAATAAGATGGAAGTCAAAATTATACCCCATACAATACCGCCATTGTCTGATTTTTCAA
>JGI24766J26685_10000296_pt1 | contig 13738 bp, 15 predicted proteins | sample SanBayMetagenome_FD_26685 | JGI IMG/M metagenome (IMG submission 26685)
GAATGACTGATGCGCAGGCCGAGCCGCGCGAACTCGCGGGGCACGAGGGTGGGCGGACCGATCAGCGTGACCTGCGCGCCGAGTTTGATCAGGGCTTGGATATTGGAACGCGCGACGCGGCTGAAGCGAATGTCGCCGACGATGCCGACCTTGACCCCTTCGACGCGTCCCAACCTTTCGCGGATGGTGAACACATCGAGCAGCCCCTGCGTGGGATGTTCATGCGAACCGTCGCCGGCATTGATCACTCCGGCGCGCAGACGTTCGGCCAGAAATTGCGGCGCACCCGCCGCCGAATGGCGCAGCACGATGAGATCGGCAGCCAGGGCCTCGAGGTTTTTCGCGGTGTCTTTGAGGCTCTCCCCTTTGGAGAGACTGGAGGTGTTGGCCGCGATGTTGACCACATCGGCGCTGAGACGCACCGCGGCCAATTCGAACGAGGTGCGCGTGCGGGTGCTGGCTTCGACGAACAAATTGACCAGCGTCTTGCCGCGCAGACTCGGAACTTTTTTCAGGCGGCGCTGGCCCACGCCTTTGAACTCGGCGGCAGTGTCGAGAATGAAAGTGACTTCCTCCGCGGAAAGATCGGACAAAGCCACGAGGTCTTTGCGCGTCCACTTCATGATTCGTAAACCCCCTCCGCGCCGTCATCCGTCTCGGCCAATCGCACGCGAACGCGGCTTCCGGGCTCCACGCTCAAGGCGATGCCGGTGAAATCGGGACGCACCGGAAGTTCCCGTCCGCCGCGGTCGACCAACGCCGCGTAAAGAATCCGGCGCGGCCGCCCAAAAGCGAGGACCGCATCGATGGCCGCCCTCGCGGTCCGGCCCGTGTGCTGGACATCGTCGACCAGCACCACGTTCCAGTTGTCGATATCGATCGGTAGTTCGGTGTCCTGCAAAGGCGTCACTCCCTCGCGTAGGCCGAGGTCGTCGCGATACATGGAAATGTCGACCGCACCCTGACGGCAGGCGAATCCCTGTTGTTCGAGTTCTCCGGTCAAACGCGCAGCCAAATTGATTCCCCTGGTCGGGATTCCGGCGAGGAAAACCTGTCCGGCGTCCTTCAGTTCCTCGGCAATTTCGCCGGCCAAGCGAACCAAAGCCGAATGCAAGCCGCCGCGGTCGATCAATTCCCTCTCGGTCGCAGCGCGGCTCATGCCGCGGGATACTGCCACAGCCGCGGAAGCGGCGTCAGCAACACAGTGATCAATTCGCCCCAGCAACCAGATTGGAGCGGGGGCTGCGGCCACGATTCGCCCGCCAACCGCCGCGGTGGCGCATGACCCAGTCCAAGAGGGCTTTCTCGAAACCGATATCGTAGCCCGCTTTCTCGCTTTCGATCCATTTGTGGCGGAGGATCTCCTCGCGCTCTGCGAGAAACTCGCGGTAGAGCGTGGAATTACGAACGAGGGCAACACCCTCGTCGTGGGAGGAGTTCATAAGAGGAAGGATAGGCATGGTGAGCAGGTCAGTCAAGGTTCAGGGGAGGCCTAACAAGATGCTCGATGGCAAAAGCGGTTACGTTGAAACCGACGGGGCGGATGCCTTTTCCAATTCGGCGCGCAAAGAACCGGCAATTTTCATGAACTCCCGCCCGACCGGACTGTCTTGAGCACGGGCGACGAGCGGCATGCCGGTATCACCCGCTTCGCGGGTGGCCATATCGATGGGCACCTCGCCGAGCAGAGGAACACCAAGCCGGTCGGCCTCGCGCTGTCCCCCACCGGACCCAAAGATGTCATAGCGTTGTCCATCGGACGGACACCGGAAGTAACTCATGTTTTCGACGATGCCGAGCACGCGAACATTGGTCTTCTCGAACATGGCAACAGCCTTGCGCGCGTCGATCAGCGCAACTTCCTGCGGCGTGGTTACCACGACCGCGCCGGCCAAGGCCACGGTCTGCACCACGGTGAGTTGGATATCCCCTGTGCCCGGGGGAAGGTCGAGGATGAGGTAATCGAGACCGCCCCAGTCGACCTGACGCAAAAATTGCTGGGTGTAACGCGTGACCATGGGGCCGCGCAACACGGCCGGCGTGTCGGGGTCGGTCAGGAAACCCATGGACATGAGCTTCAGCCCGTAGCGTTCGATCGGCACGATCCGGTTGTCCTCGGTGGCCATCGGTTGCTCGCTCGTGCCGAACATGAGGGCGATGCTCGGGCCGTAAAGATCGCAGTCGCACAGGCCGGTGCGCGCCCCGCCCAGGCTGAGGGCTTGGGCCAGATTGGAGGCCACGGTGCTCTTGCCCACCCCGCCCTTGCCGCTGGCCACGGCGACAACGTGCTTCACCCCTTCGATTTTGGTCGCTCCCGGCGAGGCGGCCGCGGGCGGCTTTTTCAAATCGATAAGCACATGCGGCGTGCGCACGCCGGGGACCGCGGCCAACGCCTCCATGCAACCACGGTGAATCTGCTGCGCGATTTTGGGATCTTCGACCGCCAGCGAAAGCTTCACGAACACTTCGTCGCCGCGCACCTCGGCAGCTTCGACCAAGCCGAAGGACACGATGTCGCGGCTGAAACCGGGATATTTCACCGCGCGCAGGGCCTCGCGCACGGTTTCTTCATTCAGATTCGGCATAATCTCCCTATTGTCCTTACGCGGCACGCCGCTCAAAAGGATTTTCGCAAATGGCTGGGCAGGATCCCCAGCGCCTCGCGGTATTTCGCCACCGTGCGACGGGCCACGGCCAGCCCGTCGGCCGAAAGTTTCTGCACGATTTGCTGGTCGCTCAGCGGCTTGAGCGGTTCTTCGCCGCGGATGAGGGCGGCGATGGCGTCCTTCACGCTCGTGCTGCTCACCGCGGCGCCATCCGCCGCGCGGTAACCGCTGGTGAAGAAAAACTTCATTTCAAAAACCCCCTGCGGCGTGGCCACAGTTTTGCCCGCGATGGCTCGGCTGACCGTGGTCTCATGCACCCCGACGGCTTCCGCCACCTGCGCCATGGTCATCGGCGCCAGCGCCGAGACACCTTCCTCGAGAAAGGCGTGCTGACGGACAGCGATTTCCCGCGCGATGGCCAAGATCGTCTGCTGGCGCTGCTGGATACTCTTGATGAGGAATTTGCCGCCGCGGATTTTGTCCCGCAGGTAGCTGCGCACCTCGGCCCCGCCGGCCGCTTCGCCGAGCAGATCGCGGTAAGTCCGGCTGATGCGCAATTGCGGCACGCTGTCGCGCACCAGCGAGACGGTGAAATCGTCCCCCGTTCTTTCGATGATGACGTCGGGAGCGAGCACCTGCGCGAGTTCGCCGGCGAAGGCGCGGCCGGGTTTCGGATTGAGGGAAGCGATGAGGGCGCCCGCCTCGCGGACATCCTCCTGCGAGACACGCAAGGCGGAGGCGATTTCCGCGAATTTTTTGCGTCCGAGAAGATCAAGCTGCCCCTCGACGATGCGGGCCGCCACGCTTTGTGCCGCGCCGCGCCGCGCGAGTTGCAGGCGCAGGCATTCCGACAAGTCGCGCGCGCCCACACCCGATGGATCGAGCGCCTGCAGGAGGTGCAGCACTTCGACGGCCTCCGCTGTTTCCGCCCCCGCTTCGTCGGCCACTTCTTCCGCCGTGGCCGCGAGGTAACCGTCCTCGTTGAGATTGCCGACCAACAAAGTCGCGATGCGGCGTTGCACCGGATCCAAGGCAAGGCGCCCGAGCTGCTTTTCCAGATGCTGGGCCAAGGTNTCCNGAGGAGTGACACCTTCGAGGAACTGCCGCCGGCGCGCNTCCCCCGCAGCATCCACGTTCTGGGCACCTTGCGCCGAGTAGTCCGACCAGTCTTCCTCNAGCTGGCGCAGCTCGTCGTATTCGTCGTCGCTCTCTTCGGAAGANTCNTCGGTNTGCGNCTCTTCCTCGGGGACCTCCTCTTCGAGAACCGGATTGGTTTCAATCTCTTGCCGCACCAACTGCTGCAACTCGAGCGCGGTGGCTTGGAGAATCTCCAAGCTCTGGCGCATTTGGGGCGACAGCATTTGCTGCTGCCCCATCTGGACGTTCTGTTGCAGGCCGGGCATGGACACTACAACGCCCGGCTTCTGAAACTACTGCAAGCAATTTTCGAGCCAAAATTAGACTGCAGCGAATAAATTATTCCCCAGAGTCGGAGAAATATCTTCAGCCACAGAGGATCGCTGCCCCGCTTGCCACCTTTGGGCGGCGGCGTAGGCGATCATGGCCGCGTTGTCGGCGCAGAGCCACGGCTCGGCAAAAACCACCCCGATCCCCTGCTCTGCCGCTTCCGCAGTCAACTGCTCCCGCAACCGGTTGTTGCCCGCCACGCCACCACTGACCGCGATGAGCTTCCGACGACACTCCTGCGCGGCGCGCACGGCTTTGCTGACCAAAACATCCACCACCGCGGCTTGGAAAGACGCGCAGAGATCGGACAGATCGGCCGGAGCGGTCTGCGGCAAAAGGTAACGCACCGCGGTTTTCAGCCCGCTGAAGCTGAAATGGTGATCCCCCGAGCACTGCATGCTGCGCGGCAAATCGAAACGAGTCGGATTTCCCGCGCGCGCGCGGACCTCGACCTCCGGACCGCCGGGGTAACCGAGTCCGAGAAGCTTGGCCACTTTGTCGAACGCCTCGCCCGCCGCGTCGTCGAGCGTGCGACCGAGAAGACGGTAGCGTCCGACACCTTCGACATCGACGAGCAAGGTNTGGCCGCCACTGACCACCAGAGCGATGCAGGGTGGCACTTCCGCGCGACCGAAAAACGGCGAGAGCAGATGGCCTTCGACGTGGTTGACGGCGAGGAACGGTTTCTCCGCAGCAAGCGCCAGTCCTTTGGCCGCCGCCGCGCCGACGAGCAGGGCGCTGGCCAACCCCGGCCCCGTGGTTCCAGCAAAAACATCCACCTCGTTCAACCCGATGCCGNCCTCGGATAGCGCGCGCGCCACCACACCGCGCACATGGGCGAGATGATTGCGCGAAGCCACCTCGGGAACCACGCCGCCATATTCGGCGTGCACCGCCGCTTGCGAGGCAATGACGCTGGAACGCAAGGTGCACGTTCCTGCAATCACCGCCGCCGCGGTTTCGTCGCACGACGTTTCCAGCGCGAGAAGGAGCGGCGCGCTCAACCTTCGCCGGACGGTTCCTCCGTCCCCTCCTTGGCGTGGAGCAGCACGCCGCGCAGCGCATCGACGGCGCGCTGCAGCGGGATATCCTCGACCGGTTCGATCTTCTCGCGCGCCGTGCCGTCCGGCAACTCCTCCTGCCGCCGCAAGGCAAGCAAGCGCACCACGTCCTCGGAAGACATCGGGGCGCTGACGTGCGGGGCCACGCCCTTTTTGTGGATCGGCTGTTTGCCCGGAGTGAAATACTCCGCCGTGGTCAGCCGCACCGCCGATCCGTCGGGTAAAGAAACGACGCTTTGCACCGAACCCTTGCCGAACGTCCTCTCGCCGACAAGAAGCGCGCGTCCGGAATCCTTGAGCGCGCCGGCCACGATTTCCGCGCCGCTTGCGCTGGATCCGTTGACCAAAACGGCGACCGGATAAGCTCGCGGCTTGCCGCTTTTGCCCGGCGCGGTGTAGCGGCGAGCGGCTGCGGCCGAGCGGCCCTCCGTATAGGCAACCAGCGCCCCGCCGGGAAGGAACTCACCGGCCACTTCCACCGCGCTGCCGAGCAAGCCGCCGGGATTGAAACGCAAGTCGATGACCAACGCACCCATGCCCTGCTTCTCGAGATCGGCCAAAGCCCGGGCAAATTCCTTGCCGGTCGGCTCGCTGAATTGCGTGACGCGAACATAACCGATGCGCGGGCCCTCGCCTTCGAGGATCTTCGCGCCGCGCACGCTGGGGACCTTGATCACCTCGCGCTCGATCTCGTATTCGATCGGTTCGGTTTCGCCCTCGCGCGCCACGGACAGCTTGACCGAAGTGCCCGCCTCGCCGCGCAATTTGTCGACCGCATCTCGCAGAGACATCTTCTCGGCCGACAGGCCGTCGATTTCGAGCAGAACGTCATCGGGCAAAAGCCCCGCACGGAAACCCGGCGTGCCCTCCATCGGAGCCACAATGACCAAGCGGTCGTCCTTGCGTGTCACGACAACACCGAGCCCGCCGAACTCGCTGCGCGTATCTTCCTGCATGCCCTTGAAATCCTTCGGGTCCATGAAGTCGCTGTGCGGATCCAACTCCTCGAGCATGCCGCGCAGCGCGCTGTAGATGAGTTCCTCGTATTCCGTCTTGTCCTCGTCCACATAATCCTGACGGATCAATTCGACCGCTCGCGCCAACGTTTTCATCTCCTTGTAAGGCGAGACGTCCTCGTCTTCCTGCGCGAGGGCCGTTCCGCCGAGAGCCAGCGCGGCGGGGATGAGCATGAACCATCGATGCATGGCCATTTGACTAACACGGTCTCCCCGCCCCGGCAAACCGCCCCCGATCCGTCTGTTCCCCGGCTCGGGCACCGCCTACGATCGAACCATGGACGCAGGTGAAACCGGACCGTTGCCCGTGGGCTTGGCCCTCGGGTCCAATCTCGGTGACCGCCGCTTGCACCTGCGGGCCGCGCGCGATTTTCTCGCTTCGTTGCACGAGGGGCCGCCATCCCCGGCCGTTTCGGCTCTTTACGAAACAGATCCCGTGGACTGCCCCTCCGGATCCGCGACGTTTCTCAACGCGGTGATGGAAATCGTCACTTCTTTGTCGGCGGAAGACCTCGCTGCACGCACCGGGGCCTTCGAGAGAAAACTCGGACGCGAGGTGCGGCGTGAACGCAATTCACCCCGCCCCATCGACATCGATATCCTTTATGTGGGTGGTCGGACCATCCGCTCCGAGAAACTGGTTGTCCCGCATCCGCGTCTGACGCAGCGGCGTTTTGTCCTGCAACCGCTGGCCGACCTTCGTCCCGAGCTTGTGCTGCCCGGCGAGAGCCGCTGCATCGCCGATCTTCTCGCACTGCTTCCGCCCCTGCCGGCCGTCCGGCCCGCCGCGGTGTCGTGGTGAGACGACCGTGCTTGCCGCACGGGTTGATCGGCGCGAGATTGGTCGTCCGCACCGACGTATGAACGACATCGCCCAACGCTTTCGCTCGCACAAGGCCGCCGGACGCAAGATCGCGGCCCTCACCGCCTACGATTATCCGACCGCGCGCCTGCTCGACGAGGCCGGGCTCGACCTCATCCTCGTCGGCGACTCGCTCGGCATGGTCGTGCTCGGTTATCCGGACACCACCTCCGTGACCCTCGCGGACATGGCACGCCACACCGGCGCGGTGGCCCGGGGGGCAAAGAAGACACTGGTGGTGACCGATCTGCCCATCGGAACCTATGACACACCCGCGGAGGCCGTGGCCAATGCGCGCCGTTTGGTCGAAGCGGGTGCGCAGGCGGTCAAACTGGAGGGCGGCGCGGCCGTTGCCCCGCAGATCCGTGCACTGGTCTCCGCGGACATCCCCGTGCTCGCCCACATCGGCATGCTGCCTCAGCACATCCGCGAAGAAGGCGGATACAAAATCAAAGGACGCACCCCGGAGGAAGCGCAGGCCATCCGCGGCGACGCGGAAGCCGTGCAGGAAGCCGGAGCTTTTGCCGTGGTCATGGAAATTGTCATCCCGGGTTTGGCCTCCGAAATCACACCCTCATTGCAAATCCCCTCCATCGGGATCGGCAGCGGGGACGGGTGCGACGGACAGATCCTCGTCCTGCACGATTTGGTCGGACTCTTCCCGTGGTTCCGTCCGAAATTCGCCGTGCCTCGCGCCGAGTTGGCCGCACCTTTCACCCAAGCCGCACGCGATTACGTTGCCGCGGTGCGCGGCGGCGGGCATTGAGGGAAATTACTCCTCACCGCCGGCCGGACGGTCGAAGGCGGCGTTTTCGAAGCGCGTGTATTCTTTGATGAAGGTGAGCGGAATCTCGCCGATCGGGCCATTGCGCTGTTTGGCAATGATCAGTTCGGCTTTGCCGGCGAGATCCGACTTGGCTTCCTCGTCTTCCTCGTAGACTTCGGGACGCACGAGCAACGAGACCAGATCGGCGTCCTGCTCGAGCGAGCCGGACTCGCGCAAATCCGACATGCGGGGCTTGCCTCCGCCGCGCTGCTCGGGCTGACGGTTGAGCTGGGCGAGAACGATGATCGGGATCTCGAGCTCCTTGGCCAGCGCTTTGATGCCGGCGGAAATTTCCGAGATTTCGATCTGGCGGTTTTCCTGTCCGCGCCGCGAGGTGGAACGGCAGAGCTGGAGGTAATCGATGGCAATGAGTTCGATGCGATGGCGGTCGCGCATGCGACGGGCTTTGGCGCGGAGTTCGAGGATGGTCAGGCTCGGGGTGTCGTCGATGAAGATCTTGCTTTCGCTCAGGGCGGCCGCGGCGTCGTTGAGTTTGCCGTGCTCGGCGCGGGCCAGCATGCCGGAACGGATTTTCTTCATGTTGACCCGCGCACGGGAACAGAGCATGCGCTGCACAAGTTGCTGGGTGCTCATTTCCAGACTGAAGACGCCGACCGGTTTGGGCTCCTCGAGGTTGAGGGCGACGTGCTCCACGATGTTCATGGCCAGAGCGGTTTTACCCATGGAGGGCCGCGCGGCGACGATCATCATCTCGCCCGCATGCAAGCCGTCGGTCATCTGGTCGAACATGGTGAAACCCGTGGCCAGACCGCTGATGCGTCCGCGTTGCTGATACATCTTCTCGATGTTCTCCAGCGCGGTGAAGACCTCGTCGCGCATGTCCGGCGCGCTTTTGCGGAAGCGTGTTTCGCCGATGGTGAAGATTTCCCGTTCGACGTCGTCGAGGAGTTGCGGGACGTCGCCTTGCTCCTCGTAGCAGCGGGCGGCCGACCCGGTGCAGGCGGTGATCATGCGGCGGAGAAGCGATTTCTCAAGGACGATGTCGAGGTAATGAGGTGCGTTGGCCGCGGTGGGGACGAAGCCGAACAACTCGGTGACCGCACCCGGACCGCCCACCGAATCGAGGAGATTCAAATCGCGCAGGCGGTTGGTCAGCGTGATGACGTCGATCTGCGTGTTGGCCGACCACATTTCGACAAGGATGCGGAAGATGGTTCCGTGCGCCGGTGAATAGAAGGCTTCTTCGGTGAGTTGCTCGGCGCAGTCGTTGAGCACCTCGCGCGGGGCGAGGAGGATGGAACCAAGCAAGCCTTTTTCCGCTTCGACGTTTTGCGGGAGCGGACGATGCGCATCGCTGGCAGCCGGTTTGGGCGCGCCGTTGCCATTGCGGCGGGGAAGATTGGTGCGGCGTGCGGGAGCGCCTGTGAGATCAACCGGAGGCATCATCGGAAAAACCATAGTGCGTCCGCCGGACGCCTGCGGTCAAACGTGGACGGGGACAATAACACGAAATAAAAGGCCGCCCGAACGGGCGGCCCTGCGAACAACTTGTGAGTAACTCAGGCCCCGGCTTCGTCGGCGGTCTCTTTTTTGGACGCGCGGCGGGCGCGCGGCCTGGCCTCGCCCTCGGCGTCTTCAACATCGGCCTGGGGCTTCGGATTTTTCGAACTGACCGTGAGTTTGAGCGCAGCGTGGACTTCCGGATGCAGGCGCACGTCGACGGTGAAATCGCCAGTCTCTTTGATCGGACGTTCGAGCACGATGGCATGACGGTCGATCTCCGTCCCGCTCTCCGCTTTGACGCGGTCGGCGATGTCTTTAGCCGTGATGGCGCCGAAGGCTTTGCCGCTTTCGCCGGTCTCGAGAACGAAGGAAAGTTTGAGTTTGCCGAGGCGTTTGGCCGTGTCGTTGGCTTCGTTGAGTTCCTTGGCCTCGCGCTCGGCGCGGCGGGCCTTGAGGGAATTGGTCATGCGCAGCGTGGCCGGAGTGACTTCATGGGCCATGCCGCGGGGAATGAGGAAATTGCGGGCGTAGCCGCGGCGGACTTTGACCACATCGGCCTCGGCTCCGAGGCTCGGAATGTGCGCGGTAAGAATGACTTCGGTTTGGGACATAGGACGGAAGCGATTTGAGACGAAGGGAGAGAATGGATCGGAAGCCGAAGGAGTGTCAATCCCTATCGGGCCTCAGCCATCCGCACGGGCGTGAATAACTCCCTCTGAAGACGCCCGGTCAGGTCACCAGCGAGATCCAAAGGCGCCAGAGGACCGCACTCGTCCATCCAATCCAGACGCAAATCCGGTCGCCCCGCCGCGCCTTCAGGCGGATCCCCGGCATGGAGACCGGGCCACCAGACCGTGACGGGAACGCAAACCTCCTCGAGCCGGGGCAGTGCGGTCATTTGCAGGCGTCCGGAAAGAATGCGCAAGACCGCCCACTCGGCGCCGTATTGACGCGCGAAAGAGGCGAAAACGGAAACCGCTTCGGACAGATCCAATTCCGGTCCGGCGCTGCGCCGTCCGGCGAGCCATTGCCGCAAATCCTCCGGCGGCGCGAGGAAGCGGCGGTAGAGCCAGCGCCGACCGGACGCGGTCCACGCCGCCACCCTTGCCGCGCGCGGAGCACGTTGCGCGAGCCAGTCCTGCGTTCCGGCCGGGTGAAAAAGAATGAGGCGCGCCGCAAATTCGGGATGCAACGCCGCGGCCAGACAAGCCAGCGCTGCCCCGAGCCCGGAGGCCACCAGGACAGGCCGCCGGCCACCGCAGGTCGCGCGGCAGAACTCGTGCAGGCTCTGCGCATAATCCTCCGCCCGCAAAAGACGGTCGGGACGCTCGCTCTCGCCGAAGCCGATCCAATCCGGCGCCAACACGCGGTGCGTGGCGGCGAAGGCGGGATAAATTTTCGACCACTCGTAAGATGCTGCACCCGGAAAAAGGTCGTGGAGAAAAACCACTGGATCGCCCTCACCGCTCGCGTGGTAGACGATTTGTCCGCGCGTGGTACGCTGCACGCGCCGCGCGAACACGGCGGGTGAAATGATATCCGGCAGGGAAGGCTGCGGCACCGGTCGTGTGCGCAGGCGCAAAGCCACCACCGCGGCGCCGAGCAGTCCCGCGCCCAATCCCATGCCCAGTCCCCTTTTCCAGAATGCCGCCATGTCGGACGACGAACGTAGCGTTTGCCCGCACTTTGACAATGCGGCGGCGATTGACGCACGATGCGCGTCGCGCCATGCCCAAGCCCTACCGCCCGAATGTCGCCGCCATTATCCAGCGGGCGGACGGCCGCGTGCTCATCGGGCAGCGTTCGGATTATCCGCAGAGCTGGCAATTCCCCCAGGGTGGTATCGACCGCGGGGAAAGCGCGGAGCAGGCGCTCGGCCGCGAAGTCCATGAGGAAGTCGGTTTGGCCGACTATCTCTACGAGGTGACGGAACAAAGGGGTCCCTACCGTTACGACTTTCCGAAGGGCCCGGACCGGCGCGGCTTCCACGGTCAGGAGCAAACATACTTCCTCTGCCGTCTGCGCGGACCGGACACCCCGGAATGTGATCCGGCCAAAACTTGCGGGGAATTCACCGCGCTGCAATGGGTTGAAATTGGGGATTTTCCGTTCGATGCGGTGCCGCCGATGAAACGTGAAGTTTATCGCGCCGTGCTGCGCGACTTTTTCGGGCATGAGACGGATTCCCGTTGACTACAGGGCACCTTTCCGTAGCATTTTGACTTCATGCTGAGCTTCGGATCACCAGCCATTGTGGTATCGGCCCTTCTGGGCACCATATGGTGGGTCTCGCGCGACGAAAAACGCGGTTCGGGCTCCTGATAAGAGAGAAGATTGCCATGCCGATCCCTTCCAAAGCGGTGCAACTGGCCGAGTTCCGCTGGGACTTGAAGAGCCTGCCCACCCCAATCGCCGAGATTGCCAAGCCCTTCACCCTGCGCACCGCCGGCGACCAGGAGGCCGAGGACGCCCTGCGCGTCCTTGAGGCAAGCTACGATCTCGATCCGGAATGGAGCGGATGCGACAAATACGTCGAGCAAACCGTGATTCCCGGCGCCAAACGCGCTCTCGCCGGTCAAGGCGAATGCCTCTTTGTTCTCCACGGCAACCGTGTGATCGCCGCTTCGGTCTACAATCCCGAACCCGGCGAGGGAGACGTTCATCTGATCAGTGGACCATGCGTGCTCATCGAATACCGCAGCCGCGGCATCGGCGGCAGCCTCCTTGGCGCGACTTTGGAAGCGCTGCGTGCCCGCGGCCTCAGCGAGGCCATCGGCCGCACCCGCCCGAATGGTCCTTCGGCCAAATTTCTCTGCAGCAAATTCGGCGGCCAGCCTGCCGCGAAGTCGGAAGCGGCAGCTCCGGCCGCCATGAGCGAAGAAGCGGTCGCCGCCTGATAATCCGCATTGCGCCCGCTGGCGGACCGTGTTGATTGTCCGGTCAACATGCTGGAACTGCTTTTCCTTGTCGCACTGATCTCGTGGGCGGTGGTCAGTGTGCTGCAATACCTAGCCGCACTGCCCGCCGCGCCCACCCTGCTCGCTGCTGCCGTCATCATGCCGGTGCTGGGCTTGGTGCGCGCACGCACGATAGCCGGGCAGCGCAGGATCGACTTCGCCCGCCGGAAACTGAAGGCGCCCCTTCCGCCGGAAAGATTCTACTGGCCCGCGACGCGACGATGGCTCGGACGCCGCACACTGCTCGCCGCAATTCTGGCCGCGGCGACGTGGCCGGTCGCCCTTATCTGGCCGGCGCAAGCGCGCTTGGACCTGCATTCCGTTGTTGGCTGGGTTGCCGCGGCCCTCGCCATCGCGGCACTGGCCGAAGCGGCCGCGGGGCTCTGGCTTTATGTCAAAACCTCGCAACGCTTCAACCGGCAAACGCCCGGATTGATCGGCTGGTTGAGACGCGGACTCTACCGGTTGTCCGACAACCACGAATTTCTCGCCGAGGAACCGCTGCCGCGGGAAAAGCGCAAACGCGAAGCCGTTTACTGACCCAAGGGCGGCACGGCGCGCACCGACACCGCGGCGGTGTCCAAGCCGAGGGCTTGTCCGGCCACTTCGAGAAATCGGTCGGGGGGATCGGTGAAGCCCAAACTCAAAGATCCGGCCGCCGTGGCCGGCGCTTCCAGTCCGCGCTCCGACAACAAACGTCCCACCGCTTCGGCGCAATTCGCCGCGGAATCGACCAAGCGGATGGAAGGCCCCACCGCGCGCGCGATGGCAGGGGCGAGCAGCGGATAGTGGGTGCAACCCAGCACAAGCGTGTCGACGTCCGTCTGTCCCAACGGCGCGAGATAACGCTCGAGCACGGCGTCGGTCACCGGATCATCGAGAAGGCCCTCCTCGATCAAGGGGACAAGCAGCGGACAAGCCATGCTCGTCACGCGCACATCAGGACGCACCGCGCGCAGGCTGCGCTCGTAGGCCCCGCTGCCGATCGTTGCTTTTGTCCCGATCACCGCAACGTGGCCGCTGGTCGTCGCGGTCAAAGCGGCGGCCACCCCCGGTTCGATCACTCCCTCGACGGGCACGGTCAGCGTTTCGCGCAACCGGGGCAGACCGAGCGCGGAGGCGCTGTTGCAAGCCACCACCACGACTTTCGCCCCTTCGCCGACCAGCATGCTAGCGATTTCCTCGCTGTAGCGTTCGATGGTCTCGCGCGATTTGCCTCCATAGGGAACCCGCGCCGTGTCGCCGAGATAGACGATCGATTCATGCGGCAGCACACGCCTCAAGGCGCTGACTACAGTCAGGCCGCCCACGCCGGAGTCGAATACTGCGATCGGCTTCATTTCGAGCATGAAGAGAGAAACTCACGACTGAGCTCCCGGTAAGTGCAGTTATTCAATCGAAACGTGGGCCGCTGGCGACTGCTTAAAACCCGCTTTGCTGCTGGGTCTGCTGCTGGTCGCCGATCACATCGAACGCAAG
>JGI24766J26685_10000299_pt1 | contig 13645 bp, 13 predicted proteins | sample SanBayMetagenome_FD_26685 | JGI IMG/M metagenome (IMG submission 26685)
TTCCGATTTTTTCTGGTATTGACACGCAGGTCAAGCATAATCTTAAACGAGTTTTAGATTCCTTCCGTCGCTACCGAGTTGGAACTCACCACTTTGCAGGTGTTACAGGCTATGGCCACGATGATTTGGGACGTCAAACCTTGGATCAAGTCTTTGCCGAGATTATGGGGGCCGAATCTGCTGCGGTACGAGTGCAGTTTGTTTCTGGAACCCACGCCATTACCTGTGCCTTATTTGGCTGTTTGCGTCCTGGGGACGAACTGCTGGCGGTAACTGGCACTCCCTACGATACCTTGGAGGAGGTCATCGGTGTGCGCGGTCAAGGTCAAGGTTCATTATTAGACTTTGGCATATCTTACCGCCAATTGGAGCTAACTGTTCAAGGAAAAATTGATTGGGAGGGTCTACGGTCGGCAATAACCGCTAAAACCCGTATGGTTTTAATTCAGCGTTCCTGCGGCTATTCCTGGCGTTTGAGTTTGTCGATTGATGAGATTGAGAAAATTGTTAATATTGTTAAAAAACAGAATCCCCATACTATTTGTTTTGTGGATAATTGTTATGGAGAATTTATTGAAAATCGGGAACCAACGGCCGTTGGTGTGGATTTAATGGCGGGTTCTTTAATTAAAAATCCGGGGGGAACTATTGTACAAGCGGGGGGTTATGTTGCTGGGCGGGAAGATTTGGTGGAAGCGGCAACCTGTCGATTAACAGCGCCGGGTATTGGTAGCAGTGGAGGGGCAACTTTTGATCAGAATCGGATTCTGTTTCAAGGGTTATTTTTAGCGCCTCAAATGGTGGGAGAAGCAATTAAAGGAACCCATTTAACCTCTTATGTTTTTAATCAATTAGGATACCCTGTTAATCCTTTACCGTTTGAACCAAGAAGGGATGTGATTCAAGCCATTGAGTTAGGTTCTCCTAATAAGTTAATTGCCTTTTGTCGGGCGATTCAACAATATTCTCCGATTGGTTCCTATCTGGAACCCGTACCCGCAGAAATGCACGGATATGAAAGTCATTTAGTCATGGCGGGGGGGACTTTTATTGATGGGAGTACCTCGGAATTTTCCGCCGATGGGCCGTTAAGAGAACCTTATATTGTTTTCTGTCAAGGTGGAACCCATTGGACACATATTTCCTTAGCATTAGAAGCCGCAATTGAAGCGTTAGCAAAGGTTTAAATCCATAAACCGGGTTTTTGTTATAGCAATCGCCATCACGATTAGGAAGTCGATTCATCTAATAAACGACGAATTGATGCTTTTTCAATAAATCCCACTAACACCCCATTCCGAACCACCGTAACTTCATTTAACTGTTGTTGTTCCAATAAATTCACTACTTCTAATAGGGATTGTTTAGCATCAATAATTGTTGTAACAACGGGTTTCATGACTGTTTCAATATGAGTTACAGGCCATTGCGCTGTAGGAATAGGTTTAAGGTCATCTCCGCTAATTTGCCCGACTAATTTGCCTACTTCATTGATGACTAAAAATTGTTGAATTGCCGGTTTTCCAATAATATAATCATTGACAAAAGTTCTTAATGAAATGTCTTGAGAAACCACGGAATTTTGATTCACTAAAGCATCTTCGGCGGTAAAACCCGATAATTTATTCCGCAGCTTGGCATCCTTGGCTAAAACCCCAGCATTACTAAATACAAACCACCCAATCAAAACTGTCCAGAAATTAGGAGACCCACCGGAGATTAACAGGGGTAAAAATCCCAATGAAATTCCGATTAAACCTAATCCTTGACCCGCTCGACTTGCAAATAGAGTCCCCTGATATTGATTCCCGGTAATTTTCCAAACCAAAGCTTTAAGAATATTCCCACCATCAAGGGGTAAACCGGGAATTAAATTAAAGATTGCTAGGGCTAAATTAACATAAGCCAAGAGATTAACTAAAGCCGATAAAGGCCCTGTTACTAGCAAATAGGAGCCAATAAAATGCAACCCCAAAAATAACAATAAACTGACTAACGGCCCAGCAATGGCAATCCAGAAAGCCCCGGCGGGAGTTTTCGCTTCTTGGTCTAACCCGGCTAATCCCCCAAACAAAAATAACGTAATAGATTTAACCTGAATTCCTTGTTTGATTGCTACAAAACTATGTCCTAATTCATGGGCTAAAACCGAAGCAAATAGAAGCAATGCGGCAATTAATCCGAGGAATAATGACAGTCCTAAACCTAATTGGGGAAATTGAGATCCCAAATTTCCCCCATAACTGAGGGTCATTAATCCCAGAATCAGAAACCAAGAAAGGTTAATATAAAATGGGATACCGAATAAATTACCGACGCGAATAGAGCCATTCATATTGGCTACCTCTTATAGTAATCCAGAAGTAGATTCAACCTCTGGTCTTTCATAACTTCAGTGTAACGAATTGTAAATAAAATCGCCAATCTCCTCCAGGTTGTATATACCAACCCATGAAGTACGGTTTTCCGCTTTTACATACTGTCACTATCTTTTTATAATTAGATAAATTATCATTTAGTTTAAAATAGGTGGCATTTGGATCTGCGGGAATGACCTCTGTTATTAGTCTTATTAATGATTTTAGCAACATTAACATTCTATATTCGAGTATTGCAATGATTCGTGAAAAATCTTGCCCTTTTGGGTGCAAATAGCATACCCGCGAATGCTAGGCACAAAAAGTCACCCACCCCACCACTTGTATTCCCTTTAAACCTGATAATAGGAGCGATACCATTCTACAAAGTTTTGGACTCCGACTTCAATAGAAGTATTGGGTTGAAAGTCTATATCTTGAATTAAAGCATCGACATCCGCATAGGTTATCGGGACATCTCCGGGTTGAATGGGCATAAAATTTTTGATTGCGGGTTTACCTAATGCCGTTTCTAAGACTTCAATCAAATGTAATAATTCAATCGGTTGATTATTCCCGATATTATACAGTTTATAGGGTGCGTTTGTCTGGGGATTTTCACCGGATTGGGGAATTCTATCTAATGTTCTAATTACTCCTTCTACAATATCATCAATATAGGTAAAATCCCGTTGCATTTTGCCATAATTAAACACATCAATGGGTTTTTCTTCGAGAATGGCTTTTGTGAAAATAAACATCGCCATATCGGGACGACCCCAAGGCCCATAAATGGTAAAAAATCGCAATCCTGTCATCGGAATATGATATAAATGGCTGTAACTATGGGCAATTAATTCATTGGATTTTTTGGTTGCTGCATATAAACTAATCGGGTAATCTACATTATCTTCTACTGAAAACGGGATTTTTTTATTCGCCCCATAAACAGAACTCGAAGACGCATATACTAAATGTTGAATTTGGGAGTGACGACACCCTTCTAAAATATTCAGAAATCCCACTAGGTTACTATCAACATAAGCATAGGGATTTTTTAAAGAATATCTGACCCCGGCTTGGGCGGCAAGATGGGCAACTTGTTCAAAATTTCCTTGAGCAAATAACTGATTAATTCCCTCTCTATCCGCTAAATCTAATTTTTTAAAGGAAAATCCTGATCGGTTTTTTAACTGTTCTAAACGGGCTTGTTTTAGAGAAACATCATAATAATTATTGAGATTATCAATTCCGATGATGGTGTCTCTTCGGTCTAACAAACGTTGACACAGGTGAAATCCCACAAATCCTGCCACCCCGGTCACTAATAAGTTAGCCATTTTTCCCCACATAAATTTCAATAACGAAAATAAAAACAATAACTGATCCTGTTAGAATCAATTTATAATTGTATTATAGCAGAGAACGGGAAATATAGAAAGAGGTTAATTATGTTAAACAAAGGTTAAATGAGTTTAGGAATTTTACCTATTGTATTCTTCAATAATTTCACCCTGACTTTAGGCAATTATCAACCTCTGACAGATCATAATATTGTTCAAAATAATGCCTTGTAAAAATCTAAGCCTTAATTAATCAATATAGTTTGTTTAGCGAATCGCTTAGAAGTAATTATCTCAATCTCCTTGATGGCAGAATTCCCGCAACCAAAGTGGCTTTTAGTCTAAAAGATCAAAACAATTATGAAGTTATGAAACCTCAAAAAACTGCATAAGGAGTATATTTTCCTCCCAATGCTTCCACAATAGTTTGAGTATTTTTAACTAACATTTTAATATAGGTTTCTCCCCCACTCCCTGGAGCGCCAATAGAATCAGAATATAACTGCTCTGGAGCTAATTTAACCCCCGATTCTTCCGCAACCGTTGTAATTAATTGAGGGTTAATTGTAGTTTCTGCAAAAATAGCTGGAACCCCCGCTTTCTGAATCGAATTAGCTAAGGTTTTAACAGTTTTTGCGCTCGGTTGTTCTTCCGTACTAATCCCAATTAATGTCCCAATCACCTCTAATTTATAATCATGAGCATAATATTGAAACGCATCATGGGTTGTAACTAACTTTCTATTTTTAGGAGGAATAGTGGCAATTTGTTCATTAATCCAAATATCTAATTGAGTTAATTCCTGGGTCAATTTTGTCGCATTTTTAGTAAAAATATNCCGATCTTCAGGAGATAAAATAATCAACTCATCCCTAATTTTATTCGCCATTAAAATAGCATTTTTAGCCGTTCCCCAAACATGAGGATCGGGTTGTTTTTGTCCTTTATATTGAAAATCCAAAGGTTTAACCACTTCCCCCACCGCCACTTTTTTTCCCTGAGTTCCCGCCGCCCGAATTAACTTAATTAATCCCGGTTCTAAATTATAACCATTATAAAGAATTAAATCCGCCTTTTCTAAAGCAATACTATCTTGAGGCACAGGTTCATAAACATGGGGATCTGTACCCGGTTTTAAAATTCCTAGATGTTCAATTTCATCCCCAGCAATTTGTTCAGTTAAATCAGCAATAATGGTACTGGTTGATACTACTTTCGGTTGATTACTATTAACAGAATTATTTATTTTTTCTTGAGTACAACTACTTAATCCCGTTAACATAATCCCGAAAAAAACACCCAAAAACCGCATACAAAAGGACTTTTGAGCAATTATTGACAACATAATCTTTAAACTTTCATAATATTTTCATTTTTATGATATACTATAAACATCATCATCCCCAAAAAGGGCATAGAAAACAGATGAACATTATAGAATTCCCCCATCCCAACCATACTCTAAATATCGGTCACCTCAGCGTCAACTATCGCGGGGTGGAAGCGTTACGAGATATCTGTCTAAACATCCAACCCGGACGACTAACCGGGATTATTGGGCCGAATGGGGCGGGGAAAAGTACCTTAATGAAGGCGATGTTGGGCTTAATTCCGGTGGGGACGGGTGCGGTGGTCTATGACGGAAAACCCCTAATTCAGCAACGTCAACGGGTCGCCTATGTTCCCCAGCGATCGCAAATTGACTGGGACTATCCGGCAACGGTTTGGGATATTGTGATGATGGGGAGAGTGCGGAAAACCGGGTGGTTGCGTCCTTTTTCTGGAGTCAGCCGTCGCATCGCCACCCAAGCGTTAGAAAGGGTGGGAATGGTTGAATATAAACATCGCCCCATTGGTCAACTATCTGGCGGTCAACAACAGCGTGTATTTTTAGCTAGATCTTTAGCCCAGGAATCTGATATTTTTTGTTTTGATGAACCCTTTGTTGGCATTGATCAAAAAACCGAAGCGGTGATTTTTAGTTTATTTCGAGAGTTAGCAGCATCGGGTAAAATTGTGATTGTAATTAACCATGATTTGGGGGAATCTATTGTTAATTTTGATGATTTGGTTTTACTAAATCAAGAGGTAATTGCGCTGGGAAATCGTCAACAAGTTTTGAAGGAAGATTATCTACAACGAGCCTACGGAGGAAAGGTGTTTTTCTTTTCTGAAAATGTAGCTTAATTGATTTCAGGATGCAAACAATAACTGTCTTTTTAGTTAACAGTTAACCGTCATCAGTCAACTGTCAACTGTCAACTCCTTTTAATACAGCCGACTTAAAACATAATCTGCTAAACCGATTAACGCCTGTCGAGATTCACAAGTTTGAAAAGATTCCAAATACTTTACCGCTTGTTGGGCATGATAGGCAGCCAACTCCCTAGAGCGTTGAATCCCTGAGCTATCTTTAATTAAGGTTAAAGCCTGTTCTAAATCTCCATCCGTAGCAAATTCTCGCTCAATTAACGTTTCCAGATGGGGTTTTTCTTCTAAAGCATAAAGGGTGGGTGCGGTTAAATTTCCACTTTTGAGATCGGATGCTGCGGGTTTACCTAATTCCTCGGTTAAACCCGTAAAATCCAAAATATCATCAACAATTTGAAAGGCTAAACCTAGATGGCGACCATAGTTGTATAAATCTTCGGTTTGTTGCGGAGAAACTTCACTCAAAACACCAGCCGCTTTAGAACTATTGGCAATCAAAGAAGCAGTTTTATAATAGCTTTTTTCTAAGTAGGTTTCAATTGATAATCCTGTATCAAACCGATTAAGACCCTGTTGAATTTCTCCTTCCGCTAAATTCATAATTACCTGAGACAATAATTTTACCACTTCCAGGTTATCCAAATTGGCTAAATACCAAGAAGATTGAGCAAATAGAAAATCTCCAGCTAATACCGCAACTCGGTTATTAAATAAACTATGAACCGTTGGAACTCCCCGACGCATTTCAGAATCGTCCACGACATCATCATGGACGAGACTGGCGGTATGGATCATTTCTGTGATTTCTGCCAACCTCCGGTGCTTCAGGCTAATATTTTGATCGGGCGTTGTCATTCGGGAAATTAACAGGACAATCGCAGGACGTACCCGTTTCCCTTTGACACTAAACAGGTGTTCTGCGGCGGCATACAAAATTGGATGTCGCGCACCGACAAGCTGTTTTAAGTTATCGGTCAACTGCCGCAGGTCTGCTTCAACTGGCGAAAATAGAAGAGTTTGCGATGTCATGGATTAGCCAACTCAGGCGTTGAGTTAACAAAATTTTACATATCATAGTCTGATTCTAATCTGTTTCGGCTCAGGGGATCGCATTTTTGCTAAAATATTGTCTTGGGAACTCTCCGTAGCCAGGGGTAATCCTCAAAAATTTCTAGGTTTTAGTACCCACCCTTAACTCTTGCAAAACGTCGCTTCTGGAGATTTTGCGCCCTCTTTCCCCTACTCTATTTTTTAGGCGCGGTGGGCAGATCAAATTCTGAAAAAAATTTCCGTGCACCGCTACCATTCTCTAATTTTTATGTTATCTTAGGGGTAAGAGTTTAAAGAATTCTATACATTAGGGACAACGGGTCTAGCGACTGGGTTCAAGAAAATCTATCGCCACCTAATTAATCTATTGGCTTTAAGGATAGCCGTTAGGACTTCTCGACGAGCTTCTAACTCCGTTCTGGTCATTAGGCTGTCCACGATATCAGTTAGAAGATTCTCTATTTAGGGTTTTATGAGAAAGTCCTAGGTTTTACAGTAGGGATTCCTCTCCTGAGTTTCGGTGTTAGCAACATTTCGGGGAAATTCTCATTTCCCGTAGGAATTTTTTATTTGTGGGTCACAAGAGCGCTGGCAGTTGCGATCGCTTGTTGACCTGATGTAGCGGGTCTTAAACTTCTGTGCTGCTGCTCCTCCTCCTATTTCTTCAGGCTGACTCATGATGTTCTATAACGATATGCCCTTAATCATCCCGCTTCTGGCCACGGGTTATGTTCTGATGATTTATTTACTCTTAGCCCTTGCTAAGTATACAACAAACATCTTGTGAACTACCCACACTGACTTGGAGTACCAAGTACAGTTTGGGCGTGCCATGGCGTGTCTCTACACTGATTAATTACTGATTACTGACGGTGAGGGGTTCCATTACGGGTAGGGTAGTGGCCTCTACTGCGGGAGTGAATCCCAACCACTGCACCGAAAGATCAGCAAACTGTTGAGGGCAGCCACTCACACAAAACCGCGTTGGTTTGGGGGGCTGAGTATTCCGCATTCCTAACAGTTCTAACTCCTTAACAGTAGCTTTAACTAAAGAAACCGCCGGGTCAACCAACTGAACCTGAGCCGGAAGGATTGAGCGCAACACTGGGGCTAAATGGGGATAATGGGTACAACCATAAATCAGAGTATCAATTTGCTGCTGAATTAACGGGGTTAAATATTCCCGTGCCACTTGATAGGTGTAAGGGTCATGAATTCGGTTTTGTTCAATGAGGGGAACAAATTCTGGACAGCCCACTTGCCAGACTTGAACCGATGGATCGGTTTCTTGAATCGCATAGCGGTAGGCATTACTAGCGGCTGTGGCGGGGGTGGCAATCACTCCAATCCGTTTTCCTTGTCGCACTGAGGCTTGAGCACCCGGAAGAATCAGTCCTAGCATCGGTATATCAAATTCATCTTGAACCGTTTCTAAAGCCAGGGCGGAACTGGTGTTACAGGCCATGAGAACCATTTTGGCGTCCTGTTGCATTGCCCAAAGAATAATTGGGCGGACAAACTGCAAGATTTCCTCTTTTGAACGGGTTCCATAGGGCAAGTGCGCCGTATCTCCAAAGTAAAGAACGGATTCATTGGGCAGTTGACGGTACAGTTCCCTTAAAACCGTTAATCCCCCCACACCACTATCAAATATTGCGATTCTTTTTTGTCGATTGTCCNTTGTCATGGGTTAAAAATCTGTCTTTGATTGTCTGTTATCAATGGTAGAGAGCTTTGTTGTCAAGTCTATTGACAGAATTTGTTCGCTCTAAGCTGAAACAATAGGGCAATAGAAATCTACGGGTTAAATATTGTTAAATTGACATCCTCACCGCCGTAAAACTGACGGTGATTCCTAAACTTCACAATTTAGGTTTCTGCTTCTTAGCAGTTGCCTTCACAGATTTACTCTGTTCGGGTCTTACACTCGCTCCACAGACTGACACTGCGAGTCCCGCAGCCAAAATATTTTTACTCGCGTTGAGATCTCGGTCATGGATTACCTCACACTTAGGGCATTTCCATTCACGAATATTTAGTGGCAATTTATCCATTGTGTGACCACAGTTCCCGCAGCGTTTAGAACTAGGGAACCATTGGTCAATCTTAACTAGATTACGCCCATACCAAAGACACTTGTAATCTAATTGCCGAATCAACTCACTCCATCCGCTATCAGAAATAGCCAGTGCGAGCTTGTGGTTTTTGATCATATTCTTAACTGCTAACGACTCAACGGCAATCGTTTGATTTTCGCGTACCAAGTTAGTCGTCAGCTTATGTAAGAAATCTTTACGGGAATCCGAAATTTTCAGGTGAACTTTTGCTACCTTAATCCTCGCTTTTTCCCTATTCTTGGAACCTTTTTGTTTACGAGAAAGATTCTTTTGCGCCCGTTTCAGTCTTTTGTAATGCTTCTTAAATTGTTTGGGGTTAGACACTTTTTCACCGTTGCTGGTGGCAATCAGGCTTGTAATACCCAAGTCAATCCCAATCGCATTATCATTAACAGGCAATGGCTTAATTGTTAGATCATCGAAACGAATGGAAATATGCCAACGTCCCGACGGGTGCATCTTAACGGTTACAGAGGACGGCTCACATCCTTTTGGAATCTGCCTAGACCATCTAATATCTAAAGGTTCAACATTTTTCGCCAGGTAGATTTTTCCATCTTTAAACTTAAATGCCGACTTTGTAAATTCAGCGCTACCACCATTCCTTTTTTTCTTGAAGCTAGGATATTTTGCCCTTCCGGCAAAGAAATTAGCAAATGCCGATTGAAGATGCCTCAACCCTTGTTGTATTGGTACACAGCTAACTTCATTAAGAAAATCCAAGTCTTCTTGTTTTTTCCATTTGGTCAGCATAGAGGATGTTTGGTTATATCCAATTTTTTCTTGCCTCTCGTACCATCCTTGAGTTCTCTCATGGAGAGCCTTGTTGTAAACCAACCTTACACAACCCAAAGTGCGTCGCAATAGCGACTCTTGCTCTGGACTTGGGTAAAATCGGTAATTGAATGCTTTTTCCATATCTCACATTATAGTATATCTTTTTGTGAATGTGTTAAATTAAAAATATAAAGCCTAAGTAGAACGACGGGGTTTCTACCCAATTTTTCGATGAACGCTCGTCCCCCTTCATGGGTGTGAGTTTCAACGCAGTGGAATTATTTGTCAAGGTGAAAGACGGTATGAATACAAGGAGGAACAAAAATTGCCGACACTGGGAGTCAATATTGACCATATAGCCACGATTCGCCAAGCCCGTCGCACCGTTGAACCCGATCCCGTAGGGGGGGCTGTGCTGGCGGAATTAGCGGGGGCTGATGGAATTACGGTGCATTTGCGCGAAGATCGACGCCATATTCAAGACCGGGATGTGCGACTATTGCGCCAAACCGTGAGAACCCATCTAAATTTAGAAATGGCCGCGACGGATGAAATGGTGGCGATCGCTTTGGACATCAAACCCGACTATGTAACCCTAGTTCCCGAACGTCGGGAAGAAATCACCACCGAAGGGGGGTTGGATATCGCCGGACAAATTCCTCGGATGACCGATGTAGTAACCACCCTACAGGAAGCCGGAATTCCAGTGAGTTTGTTTATTAATGCGAACCCCGAACAAATTGCAGCCTCGGCCCAAGTAGGGGCTAAATTCATCGAACTGCATACGGGATGTTATGCAGAGGCCAAAGGGGAAGACCAGGTTAGGGAACTGGGGATTTTAGCCGAGGGATGTCAACGGGCCTTAGAAGCCGGACTGCGGGTTAATGCCGGACATGGGTTAACCTATTGGAATGTTTATCCCATTGCCGCCCTTGAAGGGATGGAAGAACTCAACATTGGTCATACAATAATAAGTCGGGCTGTTCTCGTCGGCTTAGAGCGAGCCGTCCGAGAAATGAAACAAGCGATTTTTGGGCAACTTTAACCCGAAAATCTTCCCATGATAGAATTTACAACGATTAACCATGCAGACTTATTACTACGTTTTAGGCAGTCACAAGTTTTTACTTGAGGAAGAACCCTTAGAAGAAGTGTTGCGCGAACGCCAACGCAACTATCGGGAACGGGAAAAGGAAATTGATTTTTGGTTAGTGCAGCAACCTGCTTTTTTAGAAGCGCCAGAAATGGCTGAGATTAAAGCCAAATGTCCTCAACCTGCGGTGGCGATTATTTCCACAGATAAACAAGTGGTCACCTGGTTAAAATTGCGTTTAGAGTATGTATTCCAGGGACAATTCCAAGCTCCGACCGCTAGTATTCCCGATGCTTTGGGGTCTTTAGCAACGGCTGCTTAAAAATTCCGATCCAATATTTGACCCTGATCAGTACAATGAAAGCTGTTGCTTCATTGTTGTCAACTGCGGTTTTTGGAGAACAAAGGTTAAACTAAGCCAGAGAGTTTCCCCCTCTGGCTCGTCTTCAAAAGCAGCTTTTATCTTTCAAACTTAAAATAAGGTTCACCTAAAATTTCAATCACTTTTCAAGAGTTTAACCGATGTTTTTCCTTTAACAAGTAGGGTGATGCAAGAGTTAGATCCCAGGAATAATTAGACTAAAAATCTGAATATTCCTACGGTTTAACTGTTGAGAAAAAGATTAATTATGACTAAAAAGCAGAGACTAGAATTAACCTGGATTGGTAAGGAGATTCGCCCCAAGTTGGAGCCACGAATTTTGCTGGAAGATCCAGATAAATCTTATCATGCTGCTCATCGGATGAGTGAAAATGATATTTTTAATAATCGCTTGATTTTTGGGGATAATTTGTTGGCTCTCAAGGCTTTAGAGTCGGAGTTTGCAGGAAAAATTAAATGTGTTTTTATTGATCCTCCCTACAATACAGGATCAGCTTTTGAACACTATGATGATGGTGTAGAACATTCGATCTGGCTTGGTTTAATGCGCGATCGATTAGAGATTATTCGACGTTTATTATCAGAAGATGGATCGCTGTGGATTACCATTGATGACAATGAAGCACATTATTTAAAAGTGATGTGTGATGAAATTTTTGGGCGGGTAAATTTTGTTGCGAATTGCTTGTGGCAAAAAGTATATTCTGAGCGAATGNATGCACGGGGTTTTAGCGTGTCTCACGATCATGTTATTGTGTACCAAAAGAGCAATGACTTTGCACCAATTCAATTATCTAAAGAGCAGAACTCCAGTCAGTTCAAATTTTTCNATAAGATAACAGGTAAGTATTATCGTCGTCGCTCACTTCGCAAGGAGGGATCTGAGTCAAGACNGGAAGATCGTCCATCTATGTGGTATTCAATCAAAGCTCCAGATGGGACAGATATTTATCCAGTAAAGCCTGACGGAATAGAAGGAAGATGGCGATGGAAGAAGGAAAATTTAATAACTAACTCAGAACTAATCGAATATGTAAAGAAAGATAATTGCTGGGAAATTTATGTTAAACAGTTTTTGGAAGCCAATGCGTCGAGACCACCAGCAACTTTTTGGTCAAATGAGGAAGTTGGTCATAACCATGAAGCGAAGCTTGAAGTACGTGCTTTTAATTCAGTAAGTGTGTTTGATACACCAAAACCTGAACGTTTAATTAAGCGCGTTCTGGATATTGCAACAAAACCTAATGATCTTGTTCTCGATTCCTTCGCAGGTTCAGGAACAACAGGGGCAGTCGCGCATAAAATGGGAAGACGCTGGATCATGATTGAACTCGGCGAACATTGTCATACCCATATTATTCCCCGACTTAAAAAAGTAATTGATGGCGAAGATCAAGGGGGAATTAGTAAAGCATTTAATTGGAAAGGTGGCGGTGGATTTCGATACTATCACCTTGCNCCCTCCCTCCTCGAAAAAGATAAATGGGATAATTGGATTATTAATAAAACCTATAATGCCGAAATGTTAGCCGAAGCACTGTGCAAAATTGAAGGTTTCACCTACTCACCATCCGATACATTCTATTGGCAACAGGGCTATTCTACAGAGCGGAATTTTATCTATGTTACCACCCAAAATCTTCGTCTCGAACAACTATCCCAACTTGCAGACGAAGTAGGACAAGAACGCAGTTTACTCGTTTTATGTACCGCCTTTCGAGGCAAAACTGATATATTCCCCAACCTCACGGTTAAAAAAATTCCTAAACAAATTCTTTCACGCTGCGAATGGGGACATGATGATTACAGTTTGAAAATTGAAAACCTGCCAAAAGCACCCCAAAAAATCGGACAACTAACACTATTTGACCTGGATAACATACAATGAACCAAATTGTTAATAACATTGCTAATCGTCTCAGTCTGCGCCATCCCCAGCGCGAATCCTTAGAAATTCTTGCTCGTATTTGTGAATTTTTAAACATTCCAAATATCGCAGATCGAGAAACAAGTTTAGCCGCGATTAACAAGGAATTTCCCACGTTTACAGACTTCGAGCGCGAGTTTCCCTCCCTATGTTTTGCCCTAGCCACAGGTGTTGGTAAAACTCGACTTAAGGAAATTGCCAATTTTGTCCATAGCCAAATGCAACAATATTTCTGGGAAGAAACCACAGGCTATAGCAATCCTATTTGAGTTGTGTTTAAAATCCCTTGGTTCTTTTATATATTAAACTAGAATAACTACAATAAAAGCCTAAGTAGAACTTACGAGCTTTAAACCCAATTAATTTTTTTGTAAACCTCCTGTTTATG
>JGI24766J26685_10000300_pt1 | contig 13627 bp, 12 predicted proteins | sample SanBayMetagenome_FD_26685 | JGI IMG/M metagenome (IMG submission 26685)
ACAGTGTATGCACATTCATTTTCACAGAAAGCACATGGTTATTGACATAAAACATGCAGCTATTAACAATTCAGGCCTTGCCTTATCTTTGCTGCATGACAATTTCTTACAAATGGTTGATGGACTATTTTCAGCAACCCATTCCGCATGAAAAATTGAATTTGATCCTGAATTCCATTGGGTTGGAAGTGGAAGGGTATGATGCATACCAGGAAATCAAAGGAAGCCTTGCAGGACTGATCACCGGGGAGGTCTTGACAGTAGAAAAACATCCCAATGCGGACAGATTATCCGTTACAAGCGTTCACATCGGTGCGGAGAAGCCGCTTCAAATTGTATGTGGTGCGCCGAATGTGGCAGCAGGACAAAAAGTGATTGTCGCACCAATAGGAGTCACCATCTATCCAACCGCTGGTGATCCCATCACCATGAAGAATGTAAAAATAAGAAGCATTGAAAGTGAAGGAATGATTTGTGCTGAAGATGAAATTGGATTGGGGACAGATCACAATGGCATTAAAATATTGCCTCCTGAAACAGCTGTAGGCATCGAGGTAGCTAGCTTGTTCAATACCTATGAGGACCATGTCATTTCGATTGGACTAACACCCAATAGAAGTGATGCAATGAGTCATTTTGGTGTAGCAAGAGACATCTGTGCATGGTTGAACCATCACGAAGGAACTGCGCTCAAACCGATCATTTCTTTGAAAGCTGCAAGCGCTGATCAAAGCAAACCATGTCCAATCAAGGTTGCCATTGAAAACACCAATGATTGCAAACGATATGCAGGTGCCTACATTGCAGACGTAAGCATCTCTTCCTCTCCAATATGGATGCAGCAACGATTGAAGGCCATAGGCCAAAGATCCATCAATGCAATAGTTGACATCACCAATTATATACTACACGATACAGGTCAGCCGCTCCATGCATTTGATGCAGATAAAATAAAAAATGCAGAGGTCCGCGTAAAAAACCTAACAGCTGGTACCCCATTCAAGAGTTTGGATGAGAAAGAGAGAAAACTATTGGAATCAGATTTGATGATTTGTGATGGAGAAAACAATCCCATGTGCATGGGTGGTGTATTTGGAGGAATTGATTCCGGTGTTTCTTCAAGCACGAAAAATATTTTTCTGGAAAGTGCTTGGTTTCATCCTGTGAGCATCCGCAAAACATCATTTGGACATCAACTAAGAACCGATGCTGCGATGCACTTTGAAAAAAGTGTAGATATTGGCCAGACGCTCGAAGTATTGAAAAAAGCTGCAGCACTTATCGTAGAAATTGCTGGAGGAGTTATCAATGGCGGGTTCATTGATGCATGCCCTTCTCCAATTGTGCAACCAGTAATTAAACTGAATTATGACTATGTAAAAAAATTGAGTGGAAAATCCTATGCACCCACAACGATCCGGCAAATACTGGTTGATATGGGATTTGAATCCCTTGAGTCATCAGACGATTTCATCACAGTAAAAGTTCCCACCCACAAAACCGATGTACATATTCCTGCTGACCTGGTTGAAGAAATCATGAGAATAGATGGATTTGACAACATTGAAATTCCCAAGAGCATTTATATTACACCTGCAACATCCAATCCCGCGAATGATTGTGCGCTGCGTGAAAAAATATCAGCTGTGCTGAATGGCGTGGGATTCAGTGAAATGCTCAACAACTCGATCACCAACAGCAAACATTATGCAGAGAATGAATTACATGTTGCTGTTAAGATGTTGAACAACTTGAGTTCAGAGCTCGACATGCTGCGATTGACCATGTTGGAAACTGGCTTGGAGACGGTTTCAAAAAATCTCAACCACAGGAATGATAATTTGAAATTGTTTGAGTTCGGTAAAACATATACCCATTCCAAACAATCCTATGCGGAAGCAGATCACCTTGCCTTGTTCACAACAGGTGTCATTCAGCCAGCAACTTGGAACAACAAAGAGATGGATGCTGATTTGTATTTTTTAAAAGGAGTGTTGAATGCGCTGCAAAATCAATCAGGCATCAACAATCTCCAGTATCAGCTGACCAATCATGAAAAATTTGATGTTTTGCTGGAGGGTAAATCAGGTGATGTAACAATTGTTCAAATAGGTAAACCCACTGAACATCTGTTGAGAAAGTTTGATATCAAAGTCCCAGTATGGTATGCCGACATCCAATGGAACAGCTGGTTCTCTTTGTCTAAAAAACATTTGCTTAAATACAAAGAGATTTCAAAATTCCCCTCTGTACAGCGTGATTTGTCTTTCATCGCCAACACTGCACTCACGTATGGAGCAATTGAAAATGCATTATCTTCATTATCCATCCATCAACTGAAAGGATTCAGGTTGTTTGATATCTTCAAAAGTGACAAACTTGGCAAGGACAAACAATCCATGGCGATGAATTTCACATTCATGGATGAAACCAAGACAATGAAGGACGAGGAAATAGAAAAAATGATGAAAAAAATTACTCATCAANTGGAAAAAGAGTTTCAGATAGAGATCAGAAAATAATGCCGACTGCACAGGAACATATCAATATGATTCAACAGAAACTCTCAATGCTGATCGAGAGACACAATGGATTGTTGAAGGAAAATGAGCGACTGAAAAAAAGCTTGCATGACTCAACGAGTGAGTTGAATCTGTTAAGAGAAAAGAATGACCAAATCACGCTTCAATTGAACATGCTTAAAATTGGTGAGCCGGAAGAATCAAAGGAATCCAGAAATGCGTTGGAGAAAAAAATCAACGAATACATCAAAGAAATTGACAAGTGCATCGCCCAATTGGGAGATCAAAACTAAACGCGTTTTACCGCCTTGCATTCCACCATTTCATCACCCTGTATACATTGCAACGTATACACGCCGTAAGGAAGTTCACTGAGTCCCTCGATACAAAATGATGTACTTGCTGTGGAAATTAACTTTTGCGTTTTACAACAAATTTTTCCATCTTCACTCAACAACACTACATGCAGAGGAGATGGAACTATATCATCCACTTCAACTGTAAGGTTGTCTATAAACGTTGGCGTTTTGGTTTTGGCAAACATGTGAAAAGCAATCGTTCGGTTAAAAAAATCAGGTCGGCTTTCGTTGGATAGTGAACAAATTGTGTATAAACCTAAGTAAATATTGATAAAATGCAAAATTTGATCCCAATAAATATTGTCATAGGGGACCGTAGCTACCGGATCAAAATAGACGCCGCTGAAGAGGAAACTGTCAGAAAAATGACAAAAAAACTAAACGATCAAATTGCCAGCTACAAATCACAGTATGCCGGAAAGGACATGCAAGACTATCTTGCCATGGTACTCCTGTCATTTGTTTCAGAGCAGCATAGCGCTCCTGCAGCCGCCAACGACCAGTCGGTAAATATTGATTTTCAATCACTTGAATTGTTGCTCGACAAAGCACTGCAATTGAAATAGACCCATTTTTAACGAGGGTTTTAGGGCTTTTTTCTTTAACTTCGTAGCTATTGCCCATATGAAATATTTTTCGAAGGGATTGATTATGAAACAGCAAAAAACAATTATTCATGGAATCGCAACTCATTATACCCATTGTTACGGGAATCGTCTCCGTTATTGCAGGACTCCTTTTGGGTAGAATTTTTGGTAAAAATTCTAAAGCTAAAATTGAAGAGGCAGAGACAAAAGCGGCGCAAATTCTGGAAGATGCAAATCTGAAATCAGAAAATTTAAAGAAAGAAAGACTGCTTGAAGCCAAGGAAAAGTTTGTTCAGCTAAAAGCTGAACATGACAAGGAAATCCTGGAAAAGAACCGCAAAATCAATGATGCGGAAAACAGGAGCAAGCAAAAAGAACAATCCATCAATCAAAAGACCGAGCAACTGGACAAGCAGATCAAGGAGAATGAGTCCATCAAGGATCATTTGAACCGACAAATCGAGGTCGTCAACCAAAAAAGAACTGAGCTTGAAAAGCACCAGGAGGAGCACATCCGCAAACTGGAAAAAATAGCAGGGCTCAGTGCGGAGGATGCCAAAGCGCAATTGATTGAAAGCCTGAAACAGGAGGCACAGACAAGGGCTCTCTCCCTGCAACAGGAAATCATCGAAGAGGCACGTCAAAAGGCGAACAAAGAAGCCAGAAAAATTGTGATTCAGAGCATTCAAAGAACTGCTGCTGAACAAACCATTGAAAATACTGTAACCGTTTTCCAGTTGGAAAGCGATGAGATCAAGGGACAAATCATTGGAAGAGAGGGAAGAAACATACGTGCCATTGAAGCCGCTACTGGTGTTGATTTGGTGGTAGATGATACGCCTGAGGCCATCATCCTTTCATCTTTCGATCCACTCAGAAGAGAGATCGCTCGTCTCTCCCTGCAGCGACTGGTAAGTGATGGCAGAATACATCCTGCACGTATTGAGGAGGTTGTTGAAAAGACCAGAAAGCAGTTGGAGGAGCAGGTGGTGGAAATTGGAGAAAGAACCATCATTGAACTTGGCATTCATGGATTGCACAAAGAACTGGTTCGTATTGTAGGTAAGATGAGATTCAGGTCCTCCTACGGACAAAATCTACTCATGCACAGCCGCGAAGTAGCCAACCTCTGCGGTATCATGGCTGCTGAACTTGGCATGAACCCCAAACTTGCAAAAAGAGCAGGTCTTTTGCATGACATAGGAAAAGTTCCGGATGAAGAAACTGAACTCAGCCATGCATTGCTCGGTGGCAAACTGGCAGAAAAATACGGAGAAAATCCGGCTGTTGTCAACGCCATTGCAGCCCACCACGATGAAACTGAAATGCAATATGTCATTTCACCTATTATCCAGGCCTGCGACGCCATCAGCGGTGCTCGTCCGGGTGCACGCCGTGAAATCATGCAGCAATATATCCAGCGTATCAAGGACCTTGAAAACTTGGCCATGACCTACAATGGTGTAGAAAAAGCCTATGCCATTCAGGCCGGAAGGGAACTTCGTGTGATCGTGGAGGCTGACAAGGTTACGGACGGAGAGAGCGAAAAACTCAGCTTTGAAATGGCCCAGAAGATACAAACTGAAATGACCTATCCAGGCCAGATCAGGGTAACAGTCATCCGTGAAAAAAGAGCAGTCAATGTGGCCAGGTAAACATGATTTTGCTATAAAACCCTATTTCCTTAACTTTGCCGTCCAAAATTTGTGGTTATGAATCAAGCTATCGCGTTTGTACATGAGCAGTTGACTCCAAAAGCAAACCATCCTTCTTTTAAGGCAGGTGACAACATCACTGTAAACTATAAGATCATTGAGGGCAACAAAGAAAGGATCCAGAGCTTCAAAGGCGATGTGATCAAACGTCAGGGCCAAGGAAGCACAGCAACCTTCACCGTAAGAAAGATTTCTGATGGTGTGGGCGTTGAGAGAACCTTCCCTGTATCATCTCCCAACATTGAGTCCATCGTTTTGAACAAAACCGGTAAAGTTCGCAGAGCGAAATTGTACTTCCTAAGAAGCAGAAGCGGCAAAAGCGCAAGGATCAAGGAAAAAAGAGTCAAGTAAAATACTCCAAAATATTCTGTTAATCCCGCCCCATGGCGGGATTTTTTATTCCCCCATCCACATTGATTAGCGTGAAAAACAGTACATTTGTTATTGATCAAAAACACAAGATTATGATGTTCCATAGCGATTTTTTGCTCGCAATGCCTGGAGGTTCTGAATGGATATTTATCATATTGGCAGTACTGATCCTGTTCGGTGGCCGTAAAATACCCGAATTCATGCGTGGACTTGGCAAGGGAATCAGAGAGTTCAACGATGCCAAATCAAATGTGAAAAAGGAAATTGAGGATGGCATGAAGGAAAAAGAGAACCAGCAAGCAAATTAATATTTCCTGCTACAAGATTGTATACTCACAGATCTATATCAGATCTCAGAAACAAGTTGTCGTGCGGTGAAGTTACCTGCACCGAGATCGTATCTTCCTATCTCAAGCAAATAGAAAACAAAAAACACCTCAACGCATTTATTGAGGTATACGCAGCAGAGGCACTTGAAAAGGCAAAATCACTTGACCAAAAATTGAAAACCCCAAACAGCTGGGGCAAACTCTTCGGAACAGTAATTGGCATCAAGGACGTTCTTTGTTACAAGGATCATCACGTTGGAGCAGCTTCAAAGGTGCTTGAAAATTATACGGCCATCTACAATGCAACTGCCATCCAAAAAATATTGGATGAAGATGCCATCATCATCGGAAATTTAAACTGTGATGAATTCGCGATGGGTTCCTCCAATGAACATTCCTCTCATGGAAGGGTGTTGAATGCATGGGATGAAACGCGGGTTCCAGGTGGTTCATCAGGAGGCTCTGCAGTTGCTGTTCAAGCCAACATGTGCATGGTCAGTCTTGGTTCAGATACAGGCGGATCCGTGAGACAACCGGCTGATTTTTGCGGCATCATTGGACTCAAGCCGAGCTACGGAAGAGTTTCACGCTATGGATTGTTGGCATATGCTTCATCCTTTGATCAAATCGGAATTTTTGCACATGGCGTTGAAGATGCTGCACTGGTGCTAGAGGTAATTGCAGGAGCAGATGAATACGACAGCACATGCAGCTCATCCCCTGTTCCAAATTATATTTCACCTCTGAACCAAAAAGCAACGTTTAAAATTGCTTATTTCCCTGAATGCCTTGAACATCCATCACTTGATCAAGAAATCAAAACCAATATCGAGCAGCGGATCAGAGAGTTGCGTTCACAAGGTCATACGGTAGAAGCAGTAGGTTTTGATTACCTTGATTTTATCGTGCCAGCATATTATATCCTGACAACCGCAGAAGCATCTTCCAATCTCTCTCGTTATGATGGGGTGCGATTCGGTTACCGCACCGATGCGCCCGTTGATAACCTGCAAGACCTGTATAAAAAAACCAGGTCCGCTGGATTTGGAAAAGAAGTCAAAAGAAGAATCATGCTGGGCACTTTCGTGTTAAGCACCGGATACTATGACGCCTATTACGCCAAGGCACAACAAGTAAGAAGACTCATCGCTGATCAAACAAAAGAAATTTTCAAATCATACGACCTCCTGTTGATGCCTACCACTCCGTCTACCGCTTTCAAATTTGGAGAAAAAAGCAATGATGCAGTAGAAATGTTCCTCGGAGATTTGTATACCGTCTACGCCAACTTAGCGGGCATCGCTGCTATCAGCTTGCCAATGTTCAAACATTCCAATGGCATGCCTTTTGGCCTACAAATTCTTGCAGATAAAATGAACGAATCAACCTTGCTTCAATTTTCCAACCAGGCGATGCATCAGATGAAACATGTTGAATAAAAAGTTGACCATATTGTTCTTGATAGTAGCTGTTCAGTACTCTTCCATCGCGGCTGAGTTCCATGCAATGGATACAACCATTAAAAAAGAAATTGCATGGGATGAACTGAATCCAAGAGCCATCGGTTTTGTGAAAGACTATCTGGCGATTCACCAAGAGCGCCTCACGAAAATGAAAACATGGGGTGCGCCCTATTTCCTCTCCATTGAAAAAATTTTAAACCGCTATCACCTGCCCCCCACGCTTAAATATTTGGCAGTGATTGAATCTGACTTGAAATCAAACGCATTGTCCTCTGCAGGCGCAGTGGGACCCTGGCAGCTCATGCCAGGAACTGCAAGAGATTTGGGATTGACAGTAGCCAAGGGAAGAGATGACAGAACCGATCTGAGCAAGAGCACGCATGCAGCAGCCAGGTTCCTATCCATCCTATACAAGCAATTGGGTGATTGGCTCTTGGTGGTTGCGGCATACAACGGTGGACCCGCAAGGTTGGATAAGATCATCAAACGAAATGACAATAAGAATTTCTGGGATATTCAACAGGAGCTCCCTGCTGAATCCAGAAACCATGTAAAAAAATTCATTGCTACGCATTATATTTTTGAAGGGAAGGGCAGTGAGACTACTGGAAAATTGTCAAATGAACCGAACCCGATCATTGGAAAGGAAGAGCTCAACAACCTGGACAGCATCACCATCTACGGAAGATACACAGGAGAAGTCATCGCTGACATGCTTGGCATCGATAGAAAAAATTTTGAAAAATGGAATCCCCTTTTCAATGAAAAAATATCAACAGGACCTTACCAACTGAAAATACCAAAAGAAAAGAAAGCTGCATTTGAACTGCAACATGATAGAATCGTAAAACGATCTGTTCAATATTTTATGGAAGAAGGAACCAGAGAATTGATCGGCTTCCCAACACCTACCGCTTCCCCCAGAACAGAGACACCGGCAAAAACAATAAAAAAGAAGAAATCGAAGCAGTAATTAGAAATCATCCTCTTCGTCAAATCCGCCACCGCCGCCGCTGAAATCATCGAAGCCCAAATCTTTGAATTCATCATCCATTCCCAAATCATCGTCATCCGCTGATTTTTTACCGCCAGATTTTTTGGTCTTTGATTTTGGTATATCAAATTCATCGAAATCAGGATCCCAATTTTCATCCTCCTCCACTTGGTTCCAATCATCTTCTACATCCTCTGCATCTTCATCCTCATCGCTTGATCTTGCTGCTTTCTTCAGAGGCTTGTCATCCTCTTCATCAAAATCATCCTCTTCGTCATCTTTTTTTGACTTTGAAGCGGGATGCTCAGATTTTAAAGAAGCATTTTCAGCAACTGGTTTTTTACCAACTTTTTTTTCTTTTTCGGACTTTGCCATAATCATCAAATAATTACGGTGTAAAATTTCTGAGACTTTTTTATATCACCAAATATTTTAAAAATATTTTTCCCAAAAAATACCAATGATTAAACAGTGATCAATTGGTCTCTTTCCGGACCATTTGAAATATGCGTCACTTGAACACCCAGGTATTGATTGATGAAATCGATGTAAGTCTTCATGGCTTGGGGCAAATCTGCATGTTGCTTTAACCTGGAAGTATCTGTCATCCAACCGTTGAATTTCTTGTAGGTGGGTTGAATTGTCACCTTGCTTAACTGATATGGAACTGTTTTTTCCTCTTTTCCATCAATACCATAGCTTGTACAAACGGACAACTCTTCAAATGCATCCAGCACATCCGATTTGGTCATTACAATTTTTGTAACGCCATTGACCATGCAGGCAAAATTCAATGCAACCAGGTCTATCCAGCCGCATCTGCGTGGTCTGCCTGTAGTGGCACCAAACTCATTCCCAATTTTTCTCAAACGTTCACCCGTTTCATCATGCAACTCTGTTGGGAAAGGCCCACTTCCTACCCTTGTACAATAGGCTTTTGATACGCCGATCACGTCTTTGATTTTTTGAGGAGCCACCCCTAAACCGGTGCAAACACCTGCTGATATGGTATTGGAGGAGGTTACAAATGGAAATGTTCCAAAATCCACATCCAACATGCTGCCCTGGGCTCCTTCTGCGAGCACTTTTTTACCTGAGGCAATTTTTTCATTGATGAAATATTCTCCATTCACAATTTTAAGACTGCGCATGAATTCGATTGCCTCAAAAAACTCCTCTTCCCATTCGCTTATGTCTTCGTTGAATCCAAAAGAATCCAGCAAACGTTGGTGTTTTAAGCGAAGTTTGATGTACTGTGTGGTAAAATTTTTATCCAACAGATCACCTACCCTCAATCCATTTCTTCCTGTCTTGTCCATATAAGCCGGACCAATGCCTTTCAGAGTAGATCCAATTTTTTCATTCCCCTTCGACAACTCAGATGCTTTGTCAAGCGCTCTGTGGGTTGGAAGTATCAAATGGGTTCTTTCGGAAACAAATAAATTTTTTCTTCCATCTACTCCAAAAGCTGCAACCTTATCGTATTCTTTTCTCAACGTTACGGCGTCCAATACGACACCATTCCCAATGAGGTTGATGGTATTTTCATGAAATATTCCAGAGGGAATTTGATGAAGCACAATCTTTTCACCATTAACATACAGGGTATGACCCGCATTGGGTCCACCTTGAAACCTAGCAATGATATCGTACGCTGGAGCAAAAAAATCAACAATCTTTCCTTTCCCTTCATCTCCCCATTGTAGTCCTAGCAAAACATCTACCATAATGAATCTTGAATGTTAAGTCGCGAATTTATGCCAATGCATTGTAAGGCAGAAATATAAATATCCTCATCAGGATTCCAGGTCATATCGACTCACATCTTGTATGCCGGGCAGGAGCTTCAGTTCTGAAATCAATTCATCCAATTCCTCTTTATCATGGACAAACAACCTGATGTTTCCTTCAAAAATACCCTCCTTGGCTTCTACCGTGATGGCATTGATATTGATCTTTAACTCCCCTGATATGAGGTTGGTAATTTTGTGGATAACTCCCACATCATCCAGCCCGGTAATTTTAAGTCCTGTGAGGAATGAAATCTCCTTGTTCTTCGCCCATTTGGTCTTGACCACGCGATGCCCATAACTTGAAAGCAATTGGGTTGCATTCGGGCAATTGGTCCGATGAATAATCAACCCCTTGCCACTTGAAACAAATCCAAATACATCGTCACCCGGAATAGGTTTGCAGCAATTGGCCAGTGTATATACAATCCGATCGCTTCGCTCACCAAAAATGACGAGTTCGGTATCTTTTTTGGAATCTTGCTTAACAGCTGTTTCGCCTGCAACCTCCTCCTTTCTGATTTTTTTCAATTCCAACTTATCGCCCTTTACATCAAACTCTTTCAATTCTTTCAAATCAATTTGTTTGGTCGCAATGCGATAAAACAAATCCAAGGAGGATTGTACTTTATAGAAATCCACCAAAAGATCGATGTTATGTAAGGATAGCTTGGCACCAATATTNTGCAGTTTCTTCTCTGCTGTGTATTTCCCATCTTCAGCAATGTTTCTTTTCTCATCACGCAATACATCTTTGATAACGTTTCTCGCTTTGGCAGTAACCACAAAACCGAGCCAGTCTTCATTGGGTTTTTGCTTGTTGGAGGTGATGATTTCTATCTGGTCTCCGCTCCTCAGTTGATGACTCAGTGGAACAAGCTTGTGATTCACTTTTGCACCAATACATTTAGAGCCGATCGCGCTGTGGATCGCAAATGCAAAATCCAATGCACTTGAANTTACAGGCAACATTTTCACATCCCCTTTGGGTGTNTAGACNTAAATCTCCTCTGCGAGAAATGATGTCTTNAAGTCCTGCAAAAAATCAATTGAACTGATATCCTCCCCTCCCAATGCCTCTCTGATTTGAGAGAACCATTTATCGAAACGATCCTCTGCATCACCTCCTTCTTTGTATTTCCAATGCGCAGCCAATCCCTTCTCCGCAATTTCATTCATGCGTTTGGATCGGATTTGTATTTCCACCCATTTTCCCTGCGGACCCATCACAGTCGTATGCAAGGCTTCGTAACCATTTGATTTCGGATTGCTCAACCAATCCCTCATCCGTTCGGGTGATGGATTGTACATGTCTGTAATGATGGAATAGACTTTCCAGCAACTTTCCTTTTCGTTTTCCTGGGCCGCATCGATAATAACCCTGATGGCAAAAAGATCGTACACTTCTTCAAACGCCACATTCTTCTTTTTCATTTTATTCCATATCGAGTGAATGGATTTGGGTCGACCGTGTATTTCATATTGAAACCCAATGCCATCCAGTTTTTCTCTTACAGGTTTGATGAATTCGTTGATATAGCGTGTTCTTTCTCTTTTTGTTTCAGCTAATTTTTGTGAAACTTCTTTGTACTGATCCGGCTCCATGTATTTCATGGCCAAATCTTCCATTTCAGTTTTGATATTGTAGAGTCCCATGCGATGCGCCAGCGGTGCATACACATAAATCGTTTCGGAAGCAACTTTCAATTGCTTCTCCCGTTTCATGCTCTCCAGCGTCCGCATGTTGTGCAAACGATCTGCCAATTTGATCAGGATCACGCGGGGATCATCTGTAAGCGTAAGCAATATTTTCTTGAAATTCTCTGCCTGTTGAGAAGAATTGTGATCGACCACCGTAGCAATCTTGGTGAGTCCGTCGATGATTTTTGCCATCTCATTTCCAAACTCCCGTTGGACATCTTCCAAAGCAATGTCTGTATCCTCTACGGTATCATGCAGCAATGCACAGATGGTGGACCTGACACCCAGACCAATTTCATCCACACAAATCATCGCCACAGCAAGGGGGTGAAATATGTAGGGCTCACCGCTTTTTCTGCGCATGGTTTTATGCGCATCTACTGCCATCTCAAAAGCAGTTCTCACCAGCCGTTTGTCACCCGTTTTCAATTTGGGTTTGAGGGTCCTGAGCAAGGACCTGTAGCGACGAACGATCTCCTTTTTTTCATCCTCCTCGCTCAGCGCGTAAGGCGCAACCATCATATCTTGATCGACTAAATTCATGCCTATCAAATTTACTGAAAAAGCCTGGGAATGCCTTTTAATTACCTCAAAAATGGTTACCTTTGCACCCCAGTTGAAAAGAGCAGCTGCAAGCTTAACCATTTGCGGGTGTGGTGAAATTGGTAGACACGCCAGACTTAGGATCTGGTGCCGTGAGGCTTGGGGGTTCGAGTCCCTCCACCCGCACTCTTTTCCCAAATTAATTTGAACATGGCAACTATCAGCAGAGAGCAGATCGCTCCACTACACGAAAGAATCAAGGTAACCGTTTCTCCGTCCGATTACAACCCAGCATATGAGTCAGCACTCAAGAAATATGCAAAAAATGCCAACATACCAGGATTCAGAAAGGGCATGGTACCCACAGGTGTTGTAAAAAAGATGTACGGAGCAGGCGTTTTCACAGAAGAAGTATTGCGCAACATTGAAAATGAATTGATGCAATATTTGCAGACGGAAAACATTGCTTACCTGGGGCAACCGCTGCCAGAAGACAACAACGATCCTGCACAAATCAACCATGCAGANCCAAAAGATTATACCTTCTCATTTGAGCTTGGACTGAAGCCGAATTTTACCATTCCAGATATAGGAAAAGCCAAAACCACGCTCAATGTTGTAGATGCAACAACCGAGATGGTAAATGAAGAAGTTGACAGACTCTGTCAACGATTGGGCAAACTGACTGAACCAGCATCTGTTACAAATGAGGAAGATATTCTCAATGTTTCATTCCAGAAGTCAGATGCAAAGGGAGTTGTAGAAGAAGGTGCAGAAAAGAAAGAAAATTCTCTGTTGCTTAAATACTTTTCAGCTGCCACTCAAAAAGAACTGATGGGCAAAAAGAAAGATGAACAAATTGTTTTGCAAATCGGAAAAGCATTTGAAGAGAAAGAAAGAGATTGGCTGGCGAAAGATCTAGGACTTGACAAAGACAACAAAGATGACCTGAAGCAGCATTTTGTAATGCAGATAACAAAAATAGGNTTTGTTGAAAAAAGATCGCTTGATGAAGCTTTTTTCAAAGAGGCCATTCCCGCAAAAGAAATCACAACCGAAGAAGCATTCAGAGACGAGATAAAAACACAAATCGAGGGATATTGGAAACACCAGGCACAACATATGTTAGAGCATGAAATATTCCATCTGCTTTCNGAGGAAACAAAGATGGAATTCCCAGAAGATTTTCTGAAGAAGTGGTTGCTCAAAAGCGGTGAAAAAGAACAGAGCCCGGAAGCCATTGAAAAAGATT
>JGI24766J26685_10000301_pt1 | contig 13612 bp, 10 predicted proteins | sample SanBayMetagenome_FD_26685 | JGI IMG/M metagenome (IMG submission 26685)
TGCAGCGAGCCGTCGGATTGCGCGACAAGAACGGCGCGGTTGGCGGCACCGGTCGATGGAGCGGAGGAGACCGTTGTGGCGAGATCGACGGTGATGAGTCCGAGGTCGAGCCGGTTGTGGTTGCGGTCTCCGGCCAGCAGCCATTGCTCGACGGTTTGGTTCATCGCCTTGGTCTGCAGGCGCAGTAAGACGGCGGGCGTTCCGGAGGGTGCGGTGGTTGGTTGGAAGTTGGCAATGAGGCGCGGCGAGTCGTCCACCGCTTGCAGTTTCCATCCGCCGGGCGTGGTCCAAAGATCGAGCGGATCTCCTTCGCGCACGCGCAGCGGTTGGCGTCCGAGTTCGATCATCACGGCGCGTTGCGCGTCGGGATCACGGACCGTGATCTGGCGGGTCTGCAGGACGAGTTTGCTGTCCGGCGGCGAATCCTTGAAGAGCGTCATCGTTCCCTCGATGCCCCAAATCTGACCGACAACGGCGCCGACCATCACGATGATGATGCCGAGGTGGGTGAGTAAAAAGCCGGTGTGGTATTTTTTCCAAGGCCAGCGCATGAACGCGCTGCAGGTGAGGTTGGCGCCGAGGAAGAGTAGCCAGAGGTGGAACCACGGCGCCTCGTAAATCCACGTTCGGGCCGTATCGGCGTCGAACTTCGATTCGGCCAATGTGCCGACGATGCTCATGACAATGAGCACGCTCAACAGGATGACCGCCAGCCGCAGCGAAGCGAAGAACCGGAAGACCGGNTCGCGTTTCCAAGCATACCGCGGCGGGCGCGAAGGGCCGGCACCGGGTGACGTCATGAAGGTTAATACGCTAAATGGGGCGCTTCCGGAGTCAAGGAAGGGCGGATTTCCTTCAGTCGAGCCGGCGCGAAATGCCGACAAGGCGCAGGGGGTGCCCCTTCTTATTTCGTTCGACGAAAACGCTCGAGCTTATGCGGCGCTTTTCGCCGGTTTCTGGAACGGTGATGCTGAAAATGTAGGTGATGACATTTTTGCTCACGGGTAACCCGGATATCTTCTGCTCCAAGGCTGCATATTCGGGACCGACAACAGCCTTCCATGCTTGAAAGAGCTCAGCGGGGTCGGTGATACCCGGATCAATCTCGTAAATTTCGTAATTGGCCGCGTTCCAGTTTAGCGCGCCCACGCCAAACACGTGTTCGAAGGTGCCGAAACTTCCGCCCTCAAGAGCCGCGGCCAAACGCTCCTGAGCGCTGCGAAATTCCCGCTCCTCATCGAGCTCCTCAGTCACATCGCGGTTCACGCCAAGAACGCGCACCGCTTTGCCTTGGGCGTCACGGATGATGACGTAGGTGGAGAGAATCTCGTGCACCGAGCCGTCGGGCCAACGCGCGTTTAGTCTGTCTTGGCCACTCTTTCCGCCGGCAGCGACGAGGCGTTTCAATTCGTAGGTCAGGCGTTCTTGATCCTCCTCGCTTTGGATAACCTTCCAGACCTCCTGTGGATCGNTGGCATCCGGATGGCCGAACATCGCGAACGAATTTCGATCCCAGAAAAGCGTGTCCGCCACCGGGTCCCAGTCCCAAATACCGAACTCGATCACGTCCTGCGCGATGTGCAGACGTTCGTTGGTTGCCTTCAACTCGCGTCGCGTTTGTTGGATGCCGCTGATGTCGGCGACAGCGCCAAGAATGGCGGTGGGTTTTCCGTTGCTGCCGAGCACCGCGGAAACGTTGACCAAAGCATCAAAACGCGAACCGTCTTTGCGGCAGAAGACCAACTCGAATCCGCCGGTCGGCATGTTCCCGGATAGTGCCTGCTCGAGTGCCGCAACTATTCGCGGCCGCTCTTCGGTGGGCCAGTAGGGTTCATCCGGAGGGGTGGCGGTTTTCAGTTCCTCCTCGCTAAAGCCGGTCATGGAGCAGAAGGCAGGGTTTGCGCCAAGCGTCTTGCCTCCCATGTCGCGTACCACAATGCCAACGCCCATCGATTTCTCGATGGCCTCGCGGAAACGCAATTCGCGTTTGGTCGCCGATTCGGCATCGCGCAGCGCGGTGATATCGCGGAGCGTGCAGGTGAGGTGGTTGAGGAGTTTGGTCTTGGCATCGGCCAGCACTTCCGCGCGGCTTTGCAGCACGCGCAGCGAACCGTCGGGCAACACGGCGCGGAACTCGTGCTGGAAATTGCGTCCTTCNTCCCTCGCCGCGCGGAAGAGGCAACGCACGATTTCGCGTTCGTCCGGCGCGACGACCTCGAGGAGGCCCTCCATCGAAGCCGGCGCCGAGTCACCCACACCGAGCAATCGCCGCGCTTCCGGAGTCCATTCCATGCGGTCCGCGGCGAAATCCCAGGTCAGACTCCCCGTCTCGGCCAGCGATTGCATCTGGTCGAAAGCGATCCGTAGTCCTTCGATGCGCGCGGCCAGATTCTTTTCCGGGGTGACGTCCAGGCCGAAGGAAAGAATTTCCACCGCGTTGCCTTCGCCGTCGAACGTGGCTGTGTCGCGCCACTGCATCCACCGCGTGCCGCCGTCGGGCAGCAGAACGCGGTGCTCCGAGAAGTTGGCCGGGCTCTTTGGCGACAATTTGCGCACGCTGGCGATGGCGTCGCTGCGGTCGGCGGGGGGGATGAGATCGAGGTAGTTGCTGCCGACCAGTTGTTCGCGGCTTCGTCCGAAGAACCGACAGTAGGCCTCGTTGACTGCTAGCAGTGTTCCCTCGGGTGTGCTGGTGCAGGCCATCTCGGCGTGGTTGTCCAAAAGTCTTCGCAATTTCGCGCTGCCTTCCGCCTGTGAATCCAGCAACGCGTGCACGGATTCCTCCAACTCTTCCAGCGGATCCTCCGCGATGGACTTGGTGCCGTGCGGCAGATGCGCCTTAATTTCCCCCGAGACTTTTCGGAGACTCCGGATGATCGTCTTGTGCAACACAAGCCCGATTATTCCAATCAGGACGGTTCCTCCGAACGCGCCGATCAAAGTGTAGAGACGCACCGTCCTGAAAGTGTGCCGGGTGTTGATATCGTGCCGCGAAAGGCGGATGACGGCCGTAGGTTTTCCTTCGGCATCCCTGAGGTGCCCCCAGATCTCGACCGACTCTATGGCCGATACGTATCTGGGATTTGGCTGGGGTATCTCGTGGTCCGCTGGGTAGATGTCGGGGTAGAGGCCGATATCCCGCAATTTCTGCAGCGATTCCTCGCTGGGCCAGGCACGGCCCTCGGCCTCCAAGGCCATCTGGCACAGGCGCAGGTAGCGCTCGATCCGTAGGAAATCCCAATATCGTGCGGTGTTGACCAGGAAGTGCTGGGCCAAAAAGAGGGAGAGGATGAGGGCGACGATGAGAGCGGCGAACGCCATCACGAAAACCGCGGACTCGGTCTTGGAAATAAGGCGGAATTTCGGCGGATTCACGGTTTCGCGCGCTGGTATTGTCCCAGCTTGCAGATCCAGTGCATAGCGGCCGAAGTTGGACGCGACCAGCTTTCGCTCGTCTGCGGCGCTTGCTGGTAAGCGGCCGCTCTTTTTGGCAGATTGCCGGAATGGACCCCGGAACCGTTTTCATCACCGGCTGCAGCCGCGGCATCGGCCTGGCTCTGGCCGGCGAAATGGCCGCGCGGGGCTGGCGGGTGCTGGCCGGTGCGCGGCATCCCGCCGCGGCGCACGCCCTGCAGGTGGTGGCACGCAACGCCACGCCGGGCTCGGTCGACATTCTCACGCTCGACGTGCGTCACGACGCGAGCGTCGAAGCAGCAGCCGAGGAGGCCGCGGCCAAAGTCCGCAGTCTTGATGTGCTGGTCAATAANGCCGGGGTTTTTCCGGAAGACGGGAGCGAGCCGCTCGAGCAGTTGCCCCTCGAGTGCTTCGAGGAGGCTTTCGCGGTCAATGTGGTCGGCGTGGCGCGGGTCACGCGGATGTTTCTCCCGCTCCTNACGCGGGCGGCGCATCCGCGGGTGATCAACATCAGTTCGCTCGCCGGTTCNATTTCGGAGAAGGAAGACTCGCGGTATTACTGCTACAGTTCCTCCAAAGCAGCGCTCAACATGCTGACCCGCGCCATGGCCGCGGAATTGCGTCCGCGCGGCGTGACGGTCGTCGCGGTCACGCCGGGTTGGGTGAAGACGGAGATAGGCGGGCCGAATGCGACGATCACGGCGGAGGATTCGGCGCGGAGTCTCGCGGCGACGATCGATCGCGTCACGCACCACGATGCGGGGCAGTTCCTCGACCGCAACGGCAACAAAGGCGTGGCCACTTGGTAATTTCGTCTGGTGCGCGCCCGTCGCGCGCCGCATTCTTTCCTGTTCGATGAGTGAAGTGAACAATCTTACCGCGGTGCGGCTGGAAAAGCGCGCCGCTTTGCTGCGCGACGGAATGCGTCCCTACGGCGCGGCTTTCCCCGTGGGCGGCGATGTGGGCGAAGTGCGCGCNGCTTTCGCCGAAGGGAAAACGGTCTCGGTCGCCGGCCGGGTCACTGCCCGCCGCGACATGGGCAAAAGCCATTTTCTCGACATCAGCGACCACAGCGGGCGCATGCAGGTCTATTTGCAGGACAAGGCGATCGGCGAGGAGGGGGCCAAGATATACGGACTGCTCGATATCGGCGACTTCATCGGGGTCGAGGGCGAGTGCTTCACCACGAAGACCGGCGAGCCTTCGATCAAGGCCGGTAGATTCGTTCTCCTCTCCAAATCGCTGCATCCGCTGCCGGAGAAATGGCACGGATTGCAGGATGTCGAGGCGCGGCACCGTCAGCGTTACCTCGATCTGATTTCCAACGAGCAAGCGCGGGCGACTTTCGCCAAACGTTTCGCCATCATCCGCGAGATCCGCGCCTTTTTCGAGGAGCGCGGGTTCCTCGAGGTGGAAACGCCCATGATGCAGGCCGTGGCCGGAGGCGCGGCGGCCACGCCGTTCGAGACGCACCACAATGCGCTCGGCCTGGATCTCTACCTCCGCATCGCGCCGGAGCTTTACCTCAAGCGTCTGCTGGTCGGCGGTTTCACCAAGGTTTTCGAACTGAACCGCAATTTCCGCAACGAGGGCGTGTCGCGCCGGCACAATCCCGAATTCACCATGCTCGAGGCTTACTGGGCCTATGCCGATTTCGAGATGATGGCCGGATTGGTCGAGGAGTTGGTCTGTCGCGTGGCCGAGCGCGTGTGCGGCGGACTGAAAATCGAGCACAAGGATGCCGAGGGAAATGTCACCCGCGTGATCAACCTGCAGCGTCCGTGGCGTCGCGCCCGCTACCGCGATCTGGTCGCGGGGGCCGAGCCCGGATGGTTCGATCGCGAACCGGCCGGACGCCGTCAACGCGCGGTCGAACTCGGACTCGATATTTCGCACTGCGTCGAGGATTACGAAGTAACGCAGCACGTTTTCGAAAAACTGGTCGAGGAGAAGACGATCGATCCCTGCTTCGTCACGCACTGCCCGACAGAGCTGATTCCTTTGGCCAAAACCAATCCCGATGACGGCTCGGTGCTCGATGTTTTCGAGTTGGTCATGAACGGGCAGGAAATCGCCCCGGGGTATTCCGAACTGAACGATCCGGTCATCCAGCGCGAGCGCCTCACCGAGCAGTCGGGCGGCGAGCAGCACAAAATCGATGAGGAATTCCTCCAAGCGCTCGAATACGGCATGCCGCCGGCCGGCGGCATGGGTATGGGCATCGACCGTCTGGTCATGCTCCTGACCGGCGCCGATTCCATCCGCGAAGTCATCCTCTTCCCGCACCTCAAGCCGCGCGCCGAAGCGTGAACGGGTGGCGATGAAGGCGCCAGCGTCTATCCGCCCGGCGCTCTCAACGTCAACGGCTTCAGTTTTTTCAACGCGGTTTCCTTCCAGATCGTCCTCGGTCCCCCGGTCATCCTTTTCGCCAAGTCGCTCGGCGCCTCGTCATTCGTTCTCGGGACGATCGCCGCGCTGACGCCGCTGCTCAACATCCTGCAATTGCTCGCCGCCCGCTTCTTGCATCGTGCCGGCTACAGGCGTTTCGTCCTCGCAGGGTGGGGGGCGCGGACATTTTTTGTCTTCTGCATCGCGCTGTTGCCGCTCTTGCCGGGCCTTTCCGTTTCCGCGCGCCTCTGGTTGCTCCTTGCCGCGCTTTTCGGATTCAATTTCCTGCGCGGTTTCTCGGCNGGCGCTTGGCTGCCGTGGCTGACCGCTTTGGTGCCGGAGCAGGTGCGCGGCCGTTTTCTTTCGCGCGACAACGCGTTCATGCATGTCGGATGTTTGACCGCACTGCTGCTCTCCGCGTGGGTCATGACGGGAACCGTCGAGGCCGGCGAATACGCAGCCGTGTTCGGCATCGGTTTGTGTTCCGCGCTGGTCAGCCTTTGGTTCGTCCGGTTGATTCCCGAGGCGGAATCGGCCGAGGAGCGCAAGCAGTCCGGGATTCCCGTCCCGTGGGGTGCGATGCTGCGCTATCCGCCCTTTGCCAAACTTCTGTGGTTCACCACGGTCTATATGACAGTGATCGGGAGCCTGGGTGTCTTCACCGTGGAGTATCTTGTCGTGCGCGGAAAATTCGCCGAATCGACCATTCTGCTTTTGAGCGGATTGTCCTTCGTCGGCGCCTTGGCCGGGCTGGCCATCACCGCGCCGAGACTCGACGCGACGGGCAGCAAGCCTTGGCTGCGGCACGGGCTTTCCATGATGGCGGGGGTGATCGCCGGGTGGTTGCTTCTCGCGGCCGGTCTTTTGCCGGGCTGGCCGGTGCTGGTGGGGATGCTCAACTTCCTGGGCGGACTGGCCGGTGCGGTCTTTGGCGTGGCCAATACCCGCATCGTCATGGGTAGTGTCCCGTCGATGGGACGGAACCATTTTTTCGCCGTCTTCACCGTGGTGTCGGGGCTTGGACTGGGTGGAGCACCAATGGTATGGGGAGCGACGCTCGACGCGCTCGGAACACTAGATGTTGTGGTGGGACCGTTCATGATCAATCGCTATACCATCTATTTCGCGGCGCTTGTCGTTCTTGCGTGGCTCAATCTGCGCTTGGTGTCTGGACTGCACGAAGGCGCGCCCGTCGTTACACTGCCGCCGCCCACAACCGATGCGCGACCCGTGGCTCCCGCCGAATGATCGCACGCGAGTCGTTCCCGGTCGTTCTTTGCAGACACCCTTTCTCTCTTTTGTTCTACTAACGGGCCGGTCTCGTTCCGGTCGTGCCCACCATGCTGCGTAACTGTGTCATAATTGTCGCCGCGCTTGCCGTCTCGCAGCCGCTTTTATTTGCGCAGAATATTTTCCGTCCGTCGCAGGGCGGGCAGATGGCCATCCAGCCGGGGGTCGGCTCACAATTGCCGCAGGGCGGACTGGAGGGAGGCCCGATCATGGCCTCGTCCATCGGACCGGGCAGCGGCCGCTACAACATCAAGGCCGGTCCGGTGCAGATGAGCTTCAACGCGGGCATGGGCGTGGCCTACAATTCGAACGTCAACGCATCGAACACCGACCAGCAGGCCGGCCTCTATCTCACGCCTCGCGTGGGCGCGACGCTCTATTGGCCGTTCTCGAAGGTGAACAACTTCAGCATGAGCGTGCAGGCAGGCTACAACTATTACCTGACCGGCAACGTAGAAAACACACAGCAATTCACCTTGTCGCCCGGCAGCACACAGCTTGCTTTCAACATCCTTGCTGGCGATGTGGAAATAACCATCTACACGCGCCCTTCAATTTCGGCCAACCCGGCTTTGGACTCCAACGCCACGACCGGCGGCAATTACAGCATGGCCAGCAATGTGGCCGGCATCAATTTCGGTTGGGATCTCAACGACGTGCAGTTCAATGCTGGTCTGGCCAACTCGCTCAACTACTCGCTGACCAACGACTACACGAACCAGAACAGCATGGGCAATCAGATCTATGCCAACGCGTCCTTCCTGGTGCAGCCTTATCTGCGCCTCGGCCTGCAGGGATCGGCGACCGCCCTCTACTANTTCGGCGGTTCCTCGCAGGGTGCCAACTCCCTCAATGATGGCGTCAGCTTCATGCTGGGGCCTTTCGCCACNGGCAACCTCACTCGATACACAACGTGGTCGGCCGGCGTCGGTTGGCAGATTTCGCAATTCAACGAGAACAACAATCCGCTCAACACTGGCAACGCGAGTAATCCGTATTTCTATTTCTCCATCTCCAACGAGCTGAACCGCTACTTCACCCACGGCTTCAGCGCCAACTTTGAGACCGCGCCTAGTTATCAGTCCAATTTTGTGCAACTGTTTACCGTGAGCTATAATTTCTCATGGATTCTCATCCGCGACTGGTCGCTGGGGGGCAGCCTCTTTTTCAACAATGGTTCCGAGTCGCCCGGCCCGAACTCCCAAGATTACAATCAGGCGGGCTTCAACTTGGGCCTTGGGTATCAACTGACAAAAAACTGGTTTGCCAACGTCTACTACAGCCTTATAGGTAGAGGATCAACGGTGCCGGGTGACGAGTATAGCCAACAGATCTTCGGTGTGAACCTGAATTACGCATTTTAAATCCTCGCGGTCATGCATTTGCCTGAATATCCCAAGCCCGTTCGGCTCCTCGCAGCCATGGCTTTGCTCCTTGCCGCCAGTTCGCTTTGGGCTCAACCGCTCCCCGCTGTCGCCCGTCCGACCGATGCCGTTCAGCCCGCCCCCGCGGCAAGGTCGGCAGGTTCTTCCTCTTCAACGCCCACGGGCATCTCGTCGACCGCCGCCGTTTCCGCGACAGTTTCCATGGAAGTGCTCGACGATTCGCGCGCCCTCACCGTCGGTGATGCCATCAACCTCCGCATCGTGGAGGATGGAGATCCGCCGGTCACCTTGCAGATCAAGGATTCCGGCAACCTAGAAGTGCCCTACGTCGGACCCGTCCGCGCGGCCGGGCTCACCCCGCGCCGTTTGGCCTATGCCATCAAATCCGAACTGCAGCGCGACTACTACCACAACGCCACGGTCATCATCGGTCTCGACACCGCGCGGCAGCAATCGGCCGGCCTTTTCTACATAACCGGCATGGTCAATTCGCCCGGTCCGCAGGAAATTCCCACCTACGAAGCGCTCACCGTGAGCAAAGCCATCCTCCGAGCCGGCGGATTTTCCAACTTCGCCAACCAGCGCAAGGTCAAGCTGACCCGCGCCGGACCCGGGGGCCAGACCGACACGCAAATCATCGATGTGAAAGAAATCATCGAGCGCGGACGCCTCGATCTCGATGTGGAAATCCGGCCGAACGACTTCATTGTTGTCCCCGAGCGCCTGATTAACTTCTAGCCCCTCCCGCCATGCCCAATCTTCCCGACACCACCCCGCTGGGCGCGCAGCAGCACGAACGCGCGGAGATTCTCCAGCTCACCTTCCAGCGCTACAAATACATGCTGCAGAACTGGTGGTGGATCCCGCTTCTCACCACGGCGATCGGCCTCGGTCTGCAGGCGTGGATGGTCCTCAGCGCCCCGCCCAAATACCAGTCCTCGGGTCGCCTCATGGTCTCCGGAAAAATCGCGTTGCCCGAGGGCGCGGTCTACAGCGAGGAAGCGGCCAACTTTTTCGGCACGCAGCTTGAGTTGCTCCAAAGCGGCGAAGTGGCCCGTCGCGCCGATGCCCGCGTCATGGCCCTCAACCCGAACTTGGAAAAAGTTCCGGTCAACCTCTACGCCAGCATCCTTCCGAAGACCTCCATCTTCGCCGTCACCGCGCAGGGCCTGCAACCGCAGCAGACCAAGGCCTACCTCGATGCGGTGATGGACGAATTCATCGCCTACCGCAGGTCGATGCGTTCCGACAAATCCGACGTCACCCTCAGCGCCATCACCGACCAGGTCGTCGATCTCGAGAAAGAACTGCGCAAAGCCGAGGAATCACTCTTCAACTGGCAGAAAGAAAACAACCTCGTCTTCCTGCAGGAGGAGGGGAACAGCGCCGGTGCCTATCTCGCTCAACTCAACCGCCAGCTGGCCAATCACCGCACCGAATACCAGCTGCTCGAAACGCTTTCACTCGAGCAAAATCTCGATCGGCAAAACCAGCTCGAGAACGTGGTGGACGGCAACAAGGAAGGAGTCAGCGCCATCATGCGAGGATTCGGTCCCGCCTCCGATTACCTCAAGGCCCGCCAGGAGCTCCAACTGCTCCGCGCGCAATACGTCGAGTTGGGCATCAACCTCAAGCCGCGCCATCCCAAGATGGCCGAACTCACCCAGCGCATCGCATTGCAGGAACGCCTCATGGGCATTTACCAGACCCAAACCTCCGAGCAATTCGCCTCGCAGATGGACTCGCTCCGCGTGCAGATCGAAAGCACCGAGAAAGGAATCAAGGACTGGGAAGTTAAGGCGCTCGACCTGAGTCGTCGCCTCGGTGAGTTCGAGCGCCTCAAAAGCGAGGTCGAGCGCCGCAAAGGACTCTACGAACGACTCCTCGCCAGCGTGCAAAGCGTCGACGTCAACCGCAACATCGACCAGGACACGATCAACGTCATGGAATACGGCTCGCAACCGTCCGTCGTCCGCCCCGACCTCGGTCGCGCCCTGCTCATGGGCGGCTTGGGCGGATTCGCCGTCGGTCTCGGCATTCTTTTGCTCATCGGCAAGCTCGATGACCGCTACATTTCGGTTTCCGAACTCGAAGCCCACTCCGAACTCGACGTCGTCGGTCTCATCCCGCGCCTCAAGGCCTCGGAGATGCACGTCCTCGAGGAGAACGACAAGCGCCATATCCTCGTCGAATCCTTCCGCAACATCCGCTCGAGCATGCTCTTCATGCCCGCGGGCGACTTCAACCCGAAGAGCTTCCTCATCAGCAGCGCCATTCCGGGCGAGGGCAAGTCCACCCTCGCCATGGACTTGGCCGTCACCATGGCCCTGTCCGGATCGAAAACTCTTCTCGTCGATGGCGACTTGCGCCGTGGACGACTCAACCGCCACTTCGCCGCCAAGAGCGAACCCGGTCTGGCCGAAGCCCTCAAGGAAATGACGCCGCTCGACGAAACCATCGTCGAAACGCAAATTCCCAACCTGCACTTCATGCCGCGCGGCAAAGCCATGGCCGCCGGAACCGAACCGCTGCCCGGCGCGAAATTCAGCAAGCTGATCAACACGCTCAACGACAAGTTCGATTACGTCATCCTCGACAGCTGTCCCGTGCTCGCCGCGGACGATTCCAGCGCCATGGCGCCGCTGGTCGATGCCGTTTTCTTCGTCGTGCGCGCCCGCTTCACCTCCGCGCGCCTCTTCATCCGCTCGCTCAAATTGCTCGCCGTCCGCGGCGTCATCGTCCGCGGGCTCATCTACAACTGCGCCGAGATGGGCAGCAGCGACTACCCGTATTACCAATACAAGGAATACCACCGCGCCGCGACCGCTCCCACCCCCGCGGCAAAAACTTGATCCGCACCGCACCGGGCGTAGTATCGCGGTTCATTCCAACGGCTAGGTAGCTCAGTTGGCAGAGCAGAGGACTGAAAATCCTCGTGTCGGGGGTTCGATTCCCTCCCTAGCCACCTTTTTTTGGTATCCGCCCGGAAAACCCGGGAAAGTTTACCCCTTGGACATGCCGCACGAAGATCCGCTGGAGAAACGCGAACATTGGCGGTTGGCCGCCTTGATGATTTTCGTGCAACTGCTCGACGTCGCTGTCGCACAGAAACTTTGCTCAAGTGGCGAGCTCAGCCAGGCGGGCGTGGCTGTGGTGCAGACCTTCCATTACGGCAGCAACTTCCTTCTGCTTCTTCTCTTCTCCATCATTGTCTTGGCCGTGTTCCGCCCGCATTCGCGCATCATCCTGCCCGGTCTCACCGCTTACCTCGCCTTTGCCTTGCTTCATCTCGTCGTCAATATCGGCGCGCTCCTTTTCAGCGCCACGGCCAAAGCCACCGGGTTGGCCAGTCTGTGGGACGTTGGTGCCATGGGCGCGATGACCGTGATCACCTTCGCCGTGTGTTACATGATTCTCGATCGCGCCACGCCGGGCCGGGCCTTCATCATTCCGGGCCGCGATGGTCCCCTCGAGGATCCCCGTGTTTTCGATTACATTTATCTGTCGTTCGACACGTCGACCACCTTCGGGCCAACCCTCGAGGTTCCAGTTAGTCGTCCTGCCAAGGCTTTGATGATGCTGCAGGTGGCGCTTTCCATTGTCATACTCACTGTTCTCCTTTCCCGCGCGGTCAATGCGGTTGGATGAGGTTATTAACCTCTGTGCGAAAAGGCTTTGCCCCCGCTGCATGCGCCGCTTACAAACGCACCCGCTATGAACAAATACCTTGTTGAATTCCTCGGAACATTCTTCCTGTTCCTCGTCATCAGCCTGTCGACCCGCGTGGTCGACGCACCGCTGCTCGCGCCGGTTGCCATCGGTTTCGCGCTAGCGGTCATGGTCTATGCGGGCGGACGGATTTCCGGTGCGCACTACAATCCGGCGGTCACCTTGGCCGCGGCCATCCGCGGGGCCCTGCCTTACGCGCAGATCCTTCCTTATTGGATCGCGCAGGTGGCCGGCGCAGTCGCTGCCGCGTTCGCCGCGTTCGCTCTGGTCGGACCCGAAGGCATCACCGTGCTCCAGCTCGAGCCCGGCAAGATCTTCCTCGCCGAGATCATCTTCACCGCCGCGCTGGCCTATGTCGTGCTCAACGTGGCCACCGGCAAGAAAGCCGAAGGCAACTCGTATTACGGTCTGGCCATCGGCGCGACGGTCATGGTTGGCGCGCTCTGCGTCGGACCGATCTCTGGCGGTGCTTTCAACCCCGCGGTGGCCATCGGTGCCGCGGTCTCCGGCCTCTTCGCCTGGTCCCAGCTCTGGATCTACATCGTAAGCTGCCTCGCCGGCGGCGTCATCGGTGCGCTGCTCTTCAAAGCAGGCAGCCCGGACGGCGAGTAAACCAAACAATCAATCACTCAATAGTAGCCGCGGCAGAAATGCCGCGGCTGCTTTTTTAGTCCAAGTCGCGCTCGGCGAGGGCTTCTTCGTCGAGGCCGAGGTAGTGGCCGAGTTCGTGGAGGTAGGTGCGGCGGACTTCTTCTTGGAAGGTCGTGTCGGCGTCCTCGCATTCCTCGAGAATATTTTCGAGATACAGAATGATTTGTGGTGGCGGACCGGGATCGTTGGCGTGNTCGTGGCGCGGGGCGCCGACGAAGAGTCCGAGGATGCCGGGGTCGAGTCCGTCTTTGACCAGTTCTTCCGCAGGGTAGTCCTCGAAGCAGACCGGAACTTGCCGGGCCGCGTCGCGCAGTTCGGCGGGCAGGCGGTGGAGGGTTTGCACGACGATACGCCGTGCGGTCTGGTGATGGTTCATGGCCGGTTGAGTCGTCTCGTGGCACGTTCCCGCAGGCGCGCGCCGGCGCTCGTTCCGGCCGGTTGCCTGCCGATGGCGCCTTGGTAGAAAGCGCGCCATCCGTCCCACAGCGTGCCCGGTGCGGATCCCTCGGTGCGGAGGTAACGNNTGAAGTTTCCCGCGAGGTAAGTTTTCAGGTGCGCGCTGTGCGGGGAGTGGAAGGCGAGGTAGGAAAGATTCTGCAGCAGGGCGAGAAATTTGAGGCGGTGGGAGAGGCGTGCGGTGGAAGGATCGGGCGGCGGGGGAAGATGGGGAACCGCGCACTGCGCGGTGAAAACGCCACCGGATACCGCGCCGGTGCGCATGGATAATTCGAGATCTTCGCCTAGCATCCAGAAAT
>JGI24766J26685_10000302_pt1 | contig 13600 bp, 15 predicted proteins | sample SanBayMetagenome_FD_26685 | JGI IMG/M metagenome (IMG submission 26685)
CAGCAATGGAACGACGGCGAACAACTTCTCGGCCACCGCCATCCAAGTGAACGCGGGTGCGTTGACCCTCGGNGCAGCCAACCAGATCGGCAACGGCACGGACCTAATCCTCAACGGCGGCACTTTCCGCACCGGCAACGCATCCGCCGGATACGCCGAATCCCTCGGTGATCTCACGCTTAACGCCAGTTCGACCATCGATCTCGGATCGGCCGCCGGTTTGCGTGATCTCATCTTCNTCGACAGCAACGGCGTGGCTTGGTCCGGTGGCGCCACCCTCACCGTGGCCAATTGGGCCGGAAGCCTCTCGGGCGGAACCGCTGGTCGCATTTTCTTCGGCAGCAATGCCGCGGGTCTCGGTGCGGGGCAACTCAGCCAGATCTCCTTCAGCGGCTACAGTGCTGGAGCGCAAATCCTCGGCACGGGCGAGATTGTGCCGCTGAATCTTACCACCACCGTGCCCGAGCCCGGCACTTACGCCACAGCTGTTCTTCTCTTGGCCGCCGCAGCCTGGCGTTTTCGTCGCCAGCGTGCCGCGGCTCAAGTTGCGTTGTCCTGAGGCAGGGCCTTTTTCCGTCCTCCAGAGCTAGGGCAGGGGGAGGTCGGGCGGTGAACCTAGCACTTCTCGATACCTTGCTATTCTGTTGATCGAGAGCTTTTTCGCTACGTAGTGCCGTTACCTACGATCATACATGGACTTTCTGCAGAAAGTCCATGTATGATCGTCATGGCCCCGCGGGAGGTGACAGGGGGAGGGTGGCGGGGAGTTTTTCGGCCAGCATTTTCTCGAAGAGTTCGTTCAGGGCGGAGGCGGGGAGGCGGAGGACTTCTTGGTCAGCAGGTGGTTCCCAGGCGGTCGGTGGGAGTTTGGGAGCGAAGTTCATTTTGTCCACATTGACCTCCAGAGAGTAGTCGGCACCCTCAACCGTGACGCGGCGCGGTTGGAATTCGCTGTTGATCCAAGCGCGGGCGTCGAAATCCTCGGCTTTGATCGACTTTTTCAGCTCTGGCATGAGGCCGAATTTCATGCCGCGGTGAGGGGAGCCTTCAACTTCCTCCATGCCGAGATCTTGGACGTCGAAGACGACGGGCAGGAAAACCAGCATCTGAGGGTCGAGGGCGAGGGGAATGAGGGGTGGGGATGATTCATCGGGTGCGGTTTTGTCGACATCGATCCCGGCGGCCTGCGCAAGGGAGCGCATCGGCCCGGCGGGCGTGGCCCACAGTTCCTTGCCTGCGCGGCAAGCGGTGAGAACCATGCCATTGTAGGCGAGGTCGACGCGCAGGTGGTCCGGGGCCTGCACGGCCAAACGGAGTTTCATGCCGCGGGCGGCGGAGAGACGCCCGGTGGCCTCGCCAACCGAGCATTCGGCCACCATGGCACCGGGTTGACCTGCCGCGCCGCCGAAAACCGACGAGGCAATGGGCGCCAGCGCTTTGGCGAACACGTCGTAGATTTGTCCTTCGGCGGCGTGTGCCGCGGGCACGACCATCAGGATGACCGCCACCCACGCCGCGAACTTGCCTGTGCGTCTGCGGCTCCTACTATGCTGCGTCATGGCCCTGCCTCTTGCTCCCGGTTTCCTCGCTTCCGGCGGACTGATCTTCGCATTCCAGGAAAGCAGCCTCTCCGGCTTGGCTATCATCGCGGCCTTGTTCATCGCGTCGATTTTCAGCTGGTCGGTCATGATCACGAAGTTCCGCATGATCCGCTTTGCTCGCAAGCAAACCGAGCGCTTTTTCGCCATTTTCCGCAAGAATCGTCAGCCGCTGCACATCTACGAGTCGGGTCTTTCTTTCGAAGGATCCCCGGCTTACGCGATCTACCGCGCGGGTTGCGACGAACTCACATTCCAGATGCTCGGTTCCAACGAGGTGGATGACACCTTTGCCGCGCGGGTCGAGGTGGCCGACCGGATCAGTCCGGCGCAAATGCGTTCGGTGTCCGCGGCGATGGAGCGCGCAGTGGGCGAGTCCGGGCTCCGCATGGAGTCGCAAATGATCATCCTGGCCACCGCGGTGAGCGGGTCGCCTTTTCTCGGTCTGCTCGGCACGGTGTGGGGAGTGATGGACACGTTCAGCGGCGTGGCCATGGCGGGTACACCGAACCTCGCGGCCATGGCGCCGGGTGTTTCCGGCGCGCTGCTCACCACGGTGATCGGCCTGCTTGTCGCGATTCCGGCCATGTTCGGTTACAATTTTTTGGTCACGAGTTTGCGTTCGCTCATCGTGCAGACCGACAACTTTGCCGCGGAGTTGGCCTCGGATTTCGAGCACCGCTTCGTCAACTACAACCGTCACAGCTGATCCATGCGCCGCTATTCGGACAAACAGGCGCTTTCCACGCTTTCGGAAATCAACGTCACGCCGCTGCTCGATCTGGCCTTTGTGCTGCTCATTATTTTCATGATCACCACGCCGCTCCTTGAGAACAGCATGGATCTCATCGTGCCGACGAGCGAAGCGGCCGAGGGCGCGGTCGATCCGGCGAAGGTGCTCACTGTTTCGATCGACAAAAACGATGTGCTCAAGCTCGACAAAGAGGAGATCAGCTTCGCGCAGCTCGAGGAAAAACTCACCGCCTTGCGCGCGNCGGATCCGCAGACCGCCGTGGTGGTGCGCCCGCATCGCGACTTGCCCGTGCAGCGTTTCATTTCGGTGATGGACGTCATTGCCCGTGCCGGGATCACCAAGGTGGGAGTTCTGACGCGTCCCGAGGGGACCTGACGCGCCATGGGGGAACCCCGCTTCCGGTGGACCGTCGCCGGCGTGGCGCTGCTCCACGCCGTGCTCATTGGGTTGCTCATCTGGTGGAGCTTGCGCGAAATGCAAAAGCCGCAAGTCACATGGATGAGTCCGACGGACTTCCTTCCGCCCGAGGAGGAGGAAGAAGACGAACCAGAGCCNACGCCGACGCCGGATCCGTCCAGNCCGCGCGACGAACCTGAGCCGGCGGAAACTCCGCTTACGGCCAAGAGCGAGATTCCGTTGCCGACGCCAACGCCCACTCCGACTCCAACTCCCACACCCACTCCCACACCGACGCCCACGCCGACACCCACCCCCAAACCAACGCCAACGCCGAAGGCAACGCCCAAGCCGAGCCCCAAGCCTTCGCCCAAGAAAAGCCCGAAGCCCTCTCCCAAACCCTCGCCGAAGGCCAGTCCCAAACCGAGCCCGAAGGCGTCCCCCAAAGCTTCGCCCAAAGCGAGTCCCAAGGCCTCTCCCAAGGCCACGCCGAAGAACTCCGGCGAGTCCAGCGCACCAAAAGCGGAAGCGGTCGGCAGCGCGGCCGGCGGTTCGGGCACCTCGGCCTTCGGCTGGTATCATGAAATGATCCACGACCGCTTCTTCGGGGTTTGGGATCAGCCGACCAGCATCGTCGGGGCGGCCAAATTCACCACGACCTTGAAAATCACCATCGCCGCCGACGGGCGCATCAGCAATTTCTCCGTCCTCCGCTCCTCCGGCAATGTGGTCATGGACGAAAGTGTTCTTGCCGCTGCACGCCGGGTCGGTCGGATCGATGCCCCGCCGCGGGATTTGGTCAAAGGCGGATCCTACACTGTGAATATCAATTTCGAGCTGGATTGAGGATTTTATCGTCGCCGCGCATTGCCTTGGAACCGCCTGCGGTTGTGCGGCCCAGATAAGGACGCGGCCCGGAAGTGTCGGGGCTACAGACAACCAAGAACGCTCGCCCTCCAAGGTTGACCTCCGACCGCCCTAAACTTTAAATACCCGTTCCTCCCGCAACACATCCAAAACACAAAAAAAACAAAACATGACTAAAATCGGTATCAATGGCTTCGGGCGCATCGGGCGCCTCGTTTTCCGCGCGATTGCGGAGCAGGGATTGCTGGGCAAGGACTTCCAAGTGGTCGCGGTCAACGACCTCGTGCCGGCCGACAACCTCGCTTACCTCGTCAAATACGACTCCACGCAGGGCACCTTCAAGGGCACGGTCACAAGCGAGAAATCCTCGCCGTCCGCCGCCGAGGATGACGTTCTCGTGGTCAACGGCCAGAAGATCAAATGCCTCGCGGTGAAAGAAGGTCCGGCCGCGCTGCCGTGGAAAGACCTCGGCGTCGACATTGTGATCGAATCGACCGGACTTTTCACTGAAGCCTCCAAGGCCAAAGGCCACATCGATGCCGGCGCCAAGAAGGTGATCATCTCCGCGCCCGCCAAAGAAGAAGACATCACTGTTGTCATGGGCGTCAACGACGAGAAATACGACGCGGCCAAGCACAACATCATTTCCAACGCCAGTTGCACGACGAACTGTCTCGCGCCGGTTGTCTACGTCCTGCTCAAAGAGGGCTTCGGCATCGAGGAAGGTCTCATGACCACGGTGCACAGCTACACGGCAACGCAAAAGACGGTCGACGGTCCTTCCAAGAAGGACTGGAAAGGCGGACGCGCTGCGGCGATCAACATCATTCCGTCGACCACCGGCGCGGCCAAGGCCGTCGGCCTGGCCATTCCCGAGATCAAAGGCAAGCTTACCGGCATGGCCTTCCGCGTCCCGACGCCGACCGTTTCGGTCGTCGACCTCACGGTCAAGACGGTGAAAGAGACGAGCTACAAGGAAATCTGCGCGGCGATGAAAAAAGCCAGCGAAACCTACCTTAAGGGCATCCTCGAATACACCAATGACGAGGTGGTTTCGTCCGACTTCATCCACAGCACGGCCTCGAGCATTTTCGACGCCGGTTCCGGCATCGAGCTGAACAACCGCTTCTTCAAGCTGGTCAGCTGGTATGACAACGAGTGGGGTTACAGCAACCGCTGCGTCGATCTTCTCAAGAAGGTCGCGGCCAAACTCTAAGACTCTTCAACCATGACGGCGCCCGGTCTCCCGGGCGCCGTTTCCATCTACCATCCAAGCCATGGCCAAATTCTCCTCTCTCCGCGACCTCGACTTCGCCGGCAAGCGTGCGCTCATCCGCGTGGATTTCAATGTCCCGCAGGACAAAGCGACCGGTGCGATCACCAACAACCAGCGCATCGTCGCCGCGCTGCCGACGATCAAGCACGTGCTCGAGCACGGTGGATCGGTCGTCTTGATGAGCCATCTCGGACGTCCCAACGGCGAGAATGTGGAGAAATACACGCTGAAGCCGGTCGCCGCGGAATTGGAAAAGCTCCTCGGCAAACCGGTGCAGTTCGTTTCCGAGTGCAGTGGTCCGGTGGCTGAGGCAGCCTGCGCGAATCTCAAACCGGGCAACGTCGTGCTCCTCGAAAACCTCCGCTTCCATATCGAGGAAGAGGGGAAAGCGAAGAAAGAGGACGGCAGTTCGGTCAAAGCCGATCCGGCCAAAGTGGCCGCGTTCCGTGCCAGCCTGAGCAAGCTCGGCGACGTGTACATTAACGATGCCTTCGGCACGGCGCACCGCGCGCATTCTTCGATGGTCGGCGTCGATCTCCCGCAAAAAGCCGCCGGCTTTTTGATGGAGAAAGAACTCAATGCGTTCGCCGCGGTGCTCGAGCATCCGCAGCGCCCGCTCCTCGCCATCCTCGGTGGCGCGAAGATCGCGGACAAAATTCCGCTCATCACCAACCTCATCGAGAAGGCCGACGAAATCATCATCGGCGGCGGCATGGCCTACACGTTCAAGAAGGTCCTCGATGGCATGGAAATCGGCGGAAGCTTGTTCGATCCGGAAGGCGCGAAGATCGTGGCCGACCTCGTGGCCAAAGCCAAAGCGCGCAACGTGAACCTCATCTTCCCGGTCGATTTTGTTTGCGGCGATGCCTTCTCGGCCGATGCCAATACGCAACCGGCCGACGACGCCTCGGGCATTCCCGCGGGATGGGAAGGTCTCGATGCGGGTCCGAAATCCATCGCGCTTTACCGCGAGGCTATCCTCCGGGCCAAGACGATCATTTGGAACGGACCTCCGGGAGTCTTCGAGTTCGAAAAATTCTCCGGTGCCTCCAAAGCCATGGCTGAAGCCGTGGCCGAAGCGACGGCCCAGGGCGCGACCACGGTGGTCGGCGGAGGTGACACGGCCACCGCGGCCAAGAAATTCGGCGTAGCGGACAAAGTCAGCCATTGCTCGACAGGCGGCGGTGCCAGTTTGGAATTCCTTGAGGGCAAGGTGCTTCCGGGCGTGGCAGCCTTGGAGGCCTGACCGGCCCTCTTGCCGTGTCCTTCATGCGACCCTACGCTTGAGCTTTCCGATCGCCGGTCTCCCCGTGAGGCCGCCCACGAGATGCGAAAATTCCTTCATCGGCAGCAGTTGGTGAAAAAAGGCCTGGCCTGCGGCAAGTCCCGCCGCACGGTCGAGGACAGCCCGTGGCGCGAAGCGCTGGCCTGCGGATGGCTGCCACGCATCGTTGTTTTCGTCCTCTTTGCCGTCGGACTCGGTTTCCTCATTTTCACCGGCGGACCCCAGGAAGAACCGCTCAAGAAATATCTCATCTGCCTGCTCGTCTTCGCCATCTCGATCGCGCAGCTCTGGGTCAACCACCCGCAGGCCTTTTACCGCAATTCCAGCCTCGCCCTGATCTACGGCATCCTGCTCACCCAACTGGCGACGATCAAAGGCCTCCTCGTTCTGGCCGACACCGGGCGCATCGACCTGCAGTTGCTCCCCATGCTCATTCCCTACGCATTCGCGCCGCTGGTTTTTTCCGTGCTGCTCGGACGCCACCTCGGACTCTTCGGTGCGGTGGTAGCGAGTCTCTGGGGTGCTTTCTTGATGCCGGTCATCGACACCGTCTTCCTCGTCATTTCCCTCATCTGCGGCGTGGTGGCCGTTCTCTTTACTTTGCAAGTCCGCCGCCGCAGCCAACTCATCCGCGCCGGTGTTTATGTCGGCCTTGCCGTCTTGTTGCTGGCCGCGATTTTCGGACAGATCGGTCCGCGCCTCATCACCGAGCCGCACCTCACCGACTGGGCCATGGTCGGATGGCAAACGCTGGCCGCCTTCGGGGTGGGTGTGGGCACCGCGATCCTGGTCAGCGGCATCCTGCCCGTGCTCGAGCACATTTTCGGCATCACCACGGACATTTCATGGCTCGAATCGGCCGACTTGAATCACCCTTTGCTCAAGCGCATGACCCTCGAGGCGCCGGGCACTTACCACCACAGCCTCGCCGTGGCCAACTTGGCTGAGGCCGGTGCCGAGGCCATCGGGGCGAATCCGACCATTTGCCGCGTCTGCGCCTACTTCCACGACATCGGCAAGTTGGTGAAGCCGGAGTACTTCACCGAAAACATGGCCGGCGGGGTCAATCCCCACGACGACCTTGCGCCGTCAATGAGCGCGCTCATCATCATTTCGCACGTCAAGGAAGGCGTGGACCTCGCCTTGAAGAACAGCCTCAACGACCTCGTNGTCGATGTCATCCGCGAGCACCACGGCAACTCGCTCGTCCGCTTCTTTCACGACCGCGCCCAGCGCCAAGCCGAGGACGCGCGCCTCGGCGGCAAGATCATGAACCTCCGAGCCGAGGACGTGCCCGCCGTGCAGGAGGAAAATTTCCGCTATCCGGGTCCGAATCCGCAGACCAAAGAGAGTGGCATCATTTGCTTGGCCGACGCGGTGGAAAGCGCGTCGCGCAGTCTCAAGCGCCCGACGCCGCAACGCGTCGAGGATCTGGTCGATGAAGTCATCGAGCGCAAAATGGACGAAGGCCTGCTCGACGAGTGCCCGCTGACCCTCGCCGACATCAACAAGCTCGCTGCCAGCTTCCGCTTCACCCTGCTCAACATGATGCACAGCCGCATCGCGTATCCGACGGATGACGAGCCGAAGGAGGAGGAAGTGGAGAGCAAGGCGATGGCCTGAGAAATCGCGCGCGATTTCTCAGGGGTATTCAGTTTACGGTTTTCAGTCTTTGTTCAGTTGGCTGAATCACTGAATACCGAACCACTGAAAACTGTGAGGAACCCCTCCGACCTTGGCACAGGCGTTGCTTGGTCCTAAGCAAGGAGTATGCCCGAGGGTCCCGTTTTAGTCTGGTCCAACCGCCAGCGTGTGGTGCGTCCCAAGCAGCTGCGCCTCGCGGAAGTGCGCACCGCCATCGAGCGCGCCTGGCCCCAAGTGGTCGAGGCCGAATGCCGCGGATCGGCCCTGCGCCGCCTGCCGGAAATTTCCTTCGTGCTCGTTTCCGATGCGCGTATTGCCGCGCTTCACGGTGAATTCATGCACGATCCGACACCGACCGATGTCATTACCTTCCGCCATGGCGAAATTGTCATGAGCGCGGAAACCGCGCGACGCGAGTCGCGCCGCCGCGGTCTCGCCCTGCCCGAGGAAATCGTCCGCTACGCCGTGCACGGTCTTCTTCATCTCGCCGGTTGGTCGGATGCCGACCCGGATGCCGCCTCCGATATGCATGTCATGCAGGAGAAAATTTTGCGCCGCGCCCTGCGCGGTTTGTGCTAACTTCCGCCATGCTCCAGCCCGTGCCTGCTGCCGATCCTGCCGCGGAAATCGCCGCGTGGTGGCGCCTCGTCGAATTGTGCCTGCCCTCGCACGATGCATGCGGTGCGCTGACCTTCGCGCCGTCCGGACCGGAGACACTCGGGGCCGATTGGGATCGCTGGGTAGCGGACACTTTCTTGCCGGTCTTGCATCCCTCGCTCCTGGCCATGCAAAACGCCGCGGCGGCGCAGGACTCCACCCGATTGCTGGCCGAAGATGCCGCGCTCGGCACCGCTTTGGCCGGGGAGGCTCCGGCTCGGAGTTTGTCGGCCGGACGCCATTTGCTTTTGTCTTTCCAGCCTCCGCAGGGAGCCAAGCTGCTCGAGCGCCTGCGCGATGCGGCGTCGTCNCGCGGCGAGGCTGGACATCTCGCCACCGTCTTTGCCGTGCGCGGGCACATTTTCCATCTGCCCTTCGTGCAGGTGGCCGGCGCCTTGCTCCTTGCCGAATGCGTGCTCGGTGCCGACGCGGCCGGGGTCACTCTGCCAGCCGGCCGGACCGTTGACTTGCTGCAGGGTGCGATGGATTCCATGTCGGCGGTTCCTGCGGTCCAGTTGCTGGCGGTATGAGCCAGGCGGGGGTCATCACCGAGAGCGACACGCGCGATGAGGATGCGTTGGCCACACCGTGGAGTGTCGTCGTGCACAATGATCCGGTGAACCTCATGTCTTATGTCACCATGGTTTTCCAGCGCGTGCTCGGGTTCCCGCGGGAAAAAGCGACCAAGCACATGCTCGAGGTTCACCACAAAGGCCGGTCGCTCGTCTGGTCCGGCGAACGCGAACGCGCGGAGGCTATCGTCGAACAACTCCACGGCTATCTGCTTCTCGCCACATTGGAACAAGCGGAGATCTGAGTGATGCGTTTCCGTCGCGCCTCGGCCGACTCGTGGGAACTCCGCGAGATCCATCCGCTTTTCGCTTCGCTCCTGGCCGAGTTGCCCAAGGTGGCGTCGCGTCACAAGAAGGCACAGTCGCGGCTTTACCCGGACCCGACCGGCGGCTCGGAGGACGCGCAGTTGCGCCGTGATTGGAAAGAACACGTGCGGCCCGAGTTGGAGCGGTTGTTTGCCACCAGTCGCGACATCGTGGCGCGGGATCTCGAGGGACTCGGACACAACGGGCAGGGAACCAAGGTGGTCATTCCCGCCGACCACCTCGATGCGTGGCTCAATGCCCTGAACCAAGCGCGCTTGGTCATCGTGGAGGAAAATCAGTTCGCCGAGTCCGACCTCGACCATCGCGAACCGCCCGATTTGGCCACGCGCCGCGGCTTGTCGCTCCTCAAGATCCACTTCTACGCGCACCTGCAGGAACTCCTCGTCGAGGCGGCGGGCTGACCATGCCCGCGGCCGAAACCACCGAGGCCATCCTGCTGCGCCGCGCCCGCTTCGGCGAATCGAGCTATGTCCTCATCTGGCTCTCCCCGGAACACGGCAAGATCCGCACCGCCGCGCGCGGCACGGCGCGCCGCGACAGCAAATTGCGCGGCCGGCTCGATCTTTTCTACCACGCCGAAGTGCAATTCGCCGCCGGACGCAAATCCGATCTCCACGCTCTGCGCGAGTTGAAGCTTCTCGAAAGATGGGAAGGCTTGCGTGGCAACTACGCGCGACTCCTCGCCGCTTCCTATTTCGCCGAATTGTGCGACTTGCTTTCCGAACCCGCCCACGCCGCACCGGATTTGTTCGATCTTCTCCGCCGCGCACTAGGCCATCTCTGCACGAACGATCCCTCGCGCCGCTCGGTGGAATTTTTCGAGTCGGAAACCTGCCGCGTCCTCGGCTTCGGCCACTCCGGCAATGCCCTCGGTGCCATTGAGGCCCACGGCGGCCGCGTGCCGGCCAACCGCCGTCGATTGGCCGAGGTAATCGGCTAACGGTTCCCGATTGTGTCGTTGCCGCGGGTGCGCTCCGCGATTAGGTTCCGCCCATGGCGCCGGCCGCCTCTCCGGATCACCCCGAGTTCGTCGCGCGGGACAAGGCGGCCTTGTCCATGGAAGTTGCGGGCGACAAGGCGTCTTCCCGCGGGGATGAGCGCGAAGCCCTTTCCTGCTGGGCCGAGGCGCTGGAGATCCTGACCAGCCGCGCCCGTTCCGCCGAGGCCGCACGGGTCGCGTCGAAGATGGCCATGACCGAGGAGAACCTCGGCGAATCCGAATCCGCCTGTGCCCATTACGCGCAAGCGGCCGACCTCTACAAACTGGCCGGCGATTTGCACCGCGTGCCCATGTGCCTCAACAACCTCGCCATGTTGCGCAAGTTGTCCGGTGAACTGGAAGAAGCCTCCGTCCTTCTCGGCCGCGCCTTGGACGAAGCTTCTCGCTGCCACGGATCGGTCCATGGTGAAACAGCACTCATCGCCACCAACCTCGGGGCTGTTCTTTGCGAGTGCGGCGACCTGCTCGGGGCCGAACAACGCCACATGCAGGCCCTTGGCATCCGCGAGCAACTCTTCGGACCCAACCATCCCGAGGTTGGCCTCAGCCTCGGACATCTCGCCGTCATCCACCAGATGCGCGGCGACCATGAACGCGCCCGCAGCTTTTACACCGCCGCATTGGAAATCCTCAACCAGTTCCCCCGCCTCCACGAAACCGAGCGCACGATCCTTCGCGAAAATCTGGAAGGTCTGTAGCCCTTCGTTCCGGCAAAGTAGCCGCCAGTTCAAGATTGCGGGCAGCGCAGTTGCAGGGTGACCCATTTGCCGCGACGGGAAGCGGCTTCGAGTTGCAGGCCCCGGGCGAGGAAGGTTTGCAGCGTTTCGCTTTCTTGGGAGCGCAGGATGCCGGAGAGAATGAGGCAGCCGCCCGGCTGGACGGAGGCGGTGATTTGCGGGGCGGCCAGGCGCAGGATTTCGCTGAACACATTGGCGACCACAATCGGGTAGGTGCGGCGCGGCTTCCAGCGGAGGAGGTTTTTCCTGGTGATCTTGATGCGGCGGCAGCGATTGCGGCGGATGTTGGCTTGGGCGGCTTTGACGGCGCGTTCGTCGTAGTCGAAGGCGTCGATTTTTCCCGCTCCCAGTTTTTCGCCGGCGATGGCGAGGATGCCGGACCCGGTGCCGATATCGAGCAGGGTCCAGTCGGCACCACACCGCAAAGCCTCATGGCGCAGAAAACGCAGGCAGGCGGAAGTGGTGGCGTGTTCGCCGGTGCCGAAGGCCATGGCGCCGGTGATGCGCAGGAGGATGCGCGGCCTGGGCTTTGCGGCAGGCCACACTCCGTGCTCGTCGATGATGGCGAGATCGCGTGCGATGCGGAGGGGGCGCCGCGGCGCGTTGGCTTTGGCGGCGATCTTGAGTGTGTCGATGTTGTCCAACTTACCTCCGAATTCCCGGCACAGCTGGCGCAGGATTTTGTCCGGTGCGTAGGCCTCGAGGCGCACCAGCTTGGTTCCGGGGCGAGCGAGGACGACGAGACCGGTGCCAAGGAAGGCAAGGCGCTCGTGCCATTCGTCTTCGTGCGCGGACGACACATGGCGAACCCATCGTCGAACGTGGCGCGGATTGCGGGCATTCGGCATAATGCCAAACTGGATTTATTTTCTTCGCGGCTCAAGCGCGGGGCGGATAAGATTCGCGGCCATGATCAAATCTTACGCGCAATGGATTGCCGGCCCCGCCGGCGAGTGGCTGAAGGATGTCGGGTTGCTCGTTCTCAGGGTATGGCTGGGACTCTCGATGCTCCTGCTGCACGGCTGGGGCAAGGTGCAGGGTATGGCCGAGAAGGCTTCGTCCTTTCCCGATCCGCTCGGGGTGGGCTCGGCAATGAGTTTGAACCTCGTCGTTTTTTCCGAGGTTCTCTGCGCCCTGCTCCTCGTGGTGGGCTTGGCCGCCCGATTTGCCCTCATCCCGCTGGTCATCACCATGGCGGTGGCGTTTTTCGTCATCCACGGCGGCGTCCTCATGGGCGAAGGCAGTGGCGAAATGGCTTTCATCTACCTCGCCGGTTTCGTTGCCCTGCTCATCGCCGGACCGGGTCGCTATTCCTTTGACCATTACATCCTGCGGGCGTTCCGCGGAAACGACTGATCAAGCGGCCGGCTGAGCCCGACGGACCCACCGACTTATGCACGAGTTTTCCTACCGCGACGGCGAACTGTATTGCGAGGGAGTGTCCCTCGGGAAATTGGCCTCCGAGCACGGGACGCCGCTCTACGTTTACAGTGCCAAGACGATCCGCGACCATTACCGTCGGCTTGACGAAGCGCTGTCCGGTCTCGACCACCGCGTCTGCTTCGCCATGAAGGCCAACTCGAACCTCGCCGTGCTTGATTTGCTGGCGCGCGAAGGCGCGGGCTTCGACATCGTATCCGGCGGCGAACTCTTCCGCGTGCTCAAAGCCGGCGGACGCGCCGATGCGTGCACCTTTGCGGGCGTGGGGAAAACACGGGAAGAAATCGAATACGCCCTCGAGCAGGGTGTCTATTCCTTCAATGTCGAATCCGAAGCCGAATTGGAATTCATCAACGAGGTGGCCGGGGCCATGGGAAGAAAAGCGCCCGTGGCTTTGCGCGTGAATCCCGATGTCGACGCGCAGACGCACAAATACATTTCGACCGGAAAGAGCCACAACAAATTCGGCATCGGCATCGACCGTATCCTCGGCGTTTATGGGGAGGCCGCCAAGTTGCCGCATCTGAAGATTCGCGGCATCCAGACACACATCGGATCGCAAATCCTCGAGACCAAACCGTTTGTCGAGGCTCTGGCCAAGCTGGTTCCGATCGTGCAGGAGTTGAAGTCGCTCTACGGCATCGAGTTCTTCAGCATCGGCGGCGGCGTCGGCATCATCTATCGCGGCACGCTGGACAGCGGCGCGCCCGATTGGTGGCAGCGCGCCGAGGATGATGGCGGAAAGCGCATCGGATTCGATGACTATGCAAAAGCGGTCATGCCGCTGCTGNAACCGCTCGGCCTGAAAATCCTCCTCGAACCCGGACGCAGCCTCGTCGGCAATGCGGGTGCGTTGCTGGCCAGCGTTCTTTATGTCAAACGCACGCCGGCCAAGACCTTCGTCATCACCGACGCCGGCATGAATGACCTGATCCGTCCTGCGCTCTACGAGGGACACCACGAAATCGTCCCGCTTAAGGAGCCGCTGGTCGGCTCGCCGCGCGGTCCGGTCGATGTGGTCGGCCCGGTCTGCGAGAGCGGTGACTT
>JGI24766J26685_10000303_pt1 | contig 13600 bp, 8 predicted proteins | sample SanBayMetagenome_FD_26685 | JGI IMG/M metagenome (IMG submission 26685)
CTGCTCCTCGTGTCCGCGCTCCACGCCGGCGCGGCGGATCGTCCGAACATCCTGCTGATCCTCGGCGACAACTGGCGCTTTCCCCATGCGGGCATCCTCGGCGATCCGCACGCGCGCACGCCGGCCTTCGATCGGATCGCCCAGGAAGGCGTGCTGTTCACGCATGCGTTCAATCCGGCGCCGTCCTGCTCNCCGTGCCGCTCGAGCCTGCTCACCGGGCGCGCCGTCCATGAACTCGGCGAACGCGCCTCGCTCTGGAGCGGCTTCCCGCAGGATACGCCGGTGGTCACGCAGCTGCTCCGCGAGGCCGGCTATGCGATCGGCTACCAAGGGAAACCGTGGGCGCCCGGCAACGCCGAGGTCTCCGGCTGGAAAGAAAACCCGGTCGGCCCGAAGTTCGCGGGCCTCGAAGCTTTCCTGCAAGCCCGCCGGCCGGGTCAGCCGTTCTTCTTCTGGGTGGGCAACACCGACACGGCGACGAAAGCCGGCCGCCGTCCCTATCTGGATGACGCCCGGCAGGCCGGACTCGATCCGGCCCGGCTGACGATTCCGCCCGAGCTGCCCGACTGCGAAGAGGTGCGCCTAGACCTGTTGAATTATTACGGCGGCATCGTCCGCCTGGACCGCGAAGCCGCCGCCGTGCTGGCGACGCTCGCAGCCGCGGGCGAACTCGACCGGACGCTGATCGTCTATTGCTCCGACAACGGTTGGCAGATGCCCCGCGGTCTCGGCAATTGCTATGACCAAGGCTCCCGGGTCCCGCTCGCGGTCCGCTGGGGCAAGGCGGCAAAGTCGGCGCCGAAGGTCGACGCCTTCGTGAATCTCGGCGACCTCGCCCCGACCTTCCTTGAAGCCGCCGGGCTGCGGCCGCCCTCGACGATGACGATGCGCAGCCTCACGGGCCTGCTCCGCGGCGAAACCGCCGCCGGCCGCGAGGCGGTCTTCATCGAACGCGAACGTCATGCCGACGTGCGCCACGGTCACCTGAGCTACCCGATGCGCGCGGTCCGGACCCGCGATTTCCTCTACGTCCGCAATCTGCGCCCCGACCGCTGGCCGGCCGGCGATCCGGATAATCTCTTCCTGCACGGCCGCCCTTTCGGCGACGTCGATACGACCGCGACCAAAGACTTCCTGCTCGCCCATCAGCACGACGCCCGGGGCCGGCCGTTCTTCGCCCGCATCTTCGCGAAGCGCCCCCGCGAGGAACTCTACGACCTGCGCAAAGATCCGGATCAATTGACGAACATCGCCGCCGATCCGGCTTACGCGGCGGACCTCGCCGCTCAACGCGCCCGGGTCGACGCCTGGATGCGCGACACGCATGACCCACGCCTCGATGAGGCCGACGATGCGTGGGACCGGTTTCCTTACTACGGCAAAGCGCCGAAGTAAGCCGCCGCGACCTCGCCTCGCGGCCTACTTCTGGGCGGCGCGCATCCGGAGGCTGGCTTCGGCGAACGCTTCGCCCATCAGCGCGAAGGTCTTGGCGCAACCGAGGTAATGGTAGCCGCCATTGGACGCCCCACGCTTGAGCATCGCAGCCTCCTCGGGGGTGATCAGCTTGGCTTCGTAATCCTTGAGATAGGCCTTCTGCTGCGCGTCGGTCATCTTGCCGTCGGCATTGGCCGAGCGCTTGCCCTTGTTCTTGAGCTCGAAGGCCATCTGGCGGACCTTGTCCTTCTTATCCTGGATCGCGCCCAATTTCTCGTCCCAGAACGGCGCGGTCCGCACGGCGGTCACGTTGCCCTGAAACTCCGCGCGCGCCGCCGGCGCGGCCATGGCCTCGCGGAAGGCAAGGTTGTCCTCACTGCCGGGATCCTTGCCGCCGACGCCGAGCACGCCGATCACGAACGGCAGCTTGGGCGCGCCGAGGTCCTGGCGGACGTCACGGATGAAGGCGGTGAGATAATCCGAGTAGAGCGCGAAGCGGTTGCCGGCCGCGCCTTTGGGCTGCTTGGCATAGAAATTCCCGTCGACCATGTCATTGAAGCCCTGGAACCAGACGAAGCCGGCCAGCTCGTAGCCTTCCTTGGGATCGTAAGCCGGGCAGACGCGTCCCGGGTTCGCGAGCACCTGCTTGGCGTGCGCCATCATGAGCCGGTAATAATGCCCGGAGCCGGCGAGCGGATGCCGGTCCTTCTCGAGGTCGGTCGGAGTCCGCGGATACGGCCCCGCGCCCGGCGAACGGAAATCGTAGTTCAACGATTTGCCACCCCACGCGGCCTTGATGATCAGGACCGGCCCGTTACCCGCGCGCTCCATCGCCAGGCCGAACGCATACTCCGGTCCGATCTTGCCGCCGTCCTTGGTCGGATCCTGCCGCGAGCCATAACCGGTCGTCAGCGGACCGAAGCCTTCGCCGTTCTTCTCGCCGATGCCGGTGTAGTAAGAGATCCACACGTTCTTGGCGGCCGCCGGTTTGCCGTCCGGCCCAAGCAGTCGCTTCAACAAGGGCGCCGTCGCGGGATCCTCGCCGATATAGTCGATCGTCTCGACCTTCGCATGGCCTTCCATGTTCGACTGGCCGACGAGGATGTAGACCTGCAGGGGTTTCGCCGTGACGGCGCACGCGACCATGACGAACCACGCGAACAAGGGGTATCTCATACCTCCCTTATACCCCTCCCACTCCATCCCGCAATCCTGAGGGTGGGACCGCTTCACGACAGTGCCGCCTCTTCCGAGCCTCCGGGCCTCTGGTCAACTGTGCCTCTTATTTCGCCCCTTGCCCACGTGTCCACGTGTCAACGTTCCCCCTCGCGGCTCTGCCGCGCTGGTAGGGTCGGGACCGCGTCACGACATAGCCGCAACTGAACAGAGGACTGAGTGGATTAAACCCGCCACCTGCCACCTGGGGCCGCCACCCGCCACCCGAAATGATGCTTTCACTTTTGCACCTTTGCACAGGCCCGTAGGCCGATTTGCACTTTTGCACCGGCCGCTGCCCCCCCGCGGCCTATGGCCTTCGTCAGAACCCCGCGGCCCGGCCCTCGCGGGAGCGCGGATCATGGGCGCCGACAAAAGGTCCGTCCTTCACCGGTTGGCCGACCGCCTGGGTCGAGCCGATGATGTCCACTTCCTTTAAAACATGCCCGCGGCGGCGCAGGTCTTCCTTCAGGGCGGAGGACATCGACTTCTCGACCCGCAGCTCATCCGGACTCCACTGCTGATGGAAACGGGGGCGTGCCAACGCCTGCGCCGGCGTGTCGCCTTCGTCTAAGATATGCAGCAGCGCGAGGAGGGTCTGCGAAATGATCGTCGGTCCGCCGGCCGCCCCGATCGCGAGCACGGGGCGCTCACCTTCGAAGACCAGCGTGGGCGACATGCTGGAGAGCGGGCGCTTGCCGGGCGCCGGGAGATTCGCCTCCGCGCCGACCAAGCCGAACGCGTTCGGGGCCCCGGCCTCGGCGGCAAAATCGTCCATCTCGTTGTTCAGCACGACGCCCATGCCGGGGACGACGACCTTGGAGCCGTACGAGGTATTGATGGTCGACGTACAGGCGACCCAGTTGCCCGCGGCGTCCGCCGCCGAGAAATGCGTGGTGTGCTTCTCGAACACGTGCTCGTCCGCCCGGGGCGGCGTCCCGTGGTCCTTGACCGGCGTGACCTTGGCGACGTCGATCTTCGCGGCGAGGCTCTGGCCGTAATCCTTGTCGGCCAACCCGCGTGGCACCTTGGTGAATGCGGGGTCGCCCAACCAGAACGCCCGGTCCGCGAAGGCGAGCTTCATGGCCTCGGCGACGACGTGCGGGGAATCCTCAGGCCGCACCGGCCCCTTGGCCTCGAGGATGTTCAGGATCTGCGCGACATGTACGCCTCCCGAACTGGGCGGCGGCATGCCGACGATCCGGCGGCCGTGATAAGTGGCCTCGAGCGGGGTGCGTCGCTTGAACGTATAAGCGGCGAAATCCGCCTCGGTGATCAGGCCGCCGTTCTCGCGCATCCACTTCGCCGTGGCCTGGGCGAACGGCCCGCGGTAGAACCAATCCGGTCCGCCGGCGCCGAGCGCCCGCAAGGTCTTCGCCAGCTCCGGCTGCCGATGAATCTCGCCTTCCTGGAGCGGCGTGCCGTCGGCGCGCAGGAAGATGGCGCGGGACGACGGGAACTTGGCGAGGTCCTGGGCGACCGCGGCGATCCGCGCGGCGTAGGCGCGCGGTACGGGGAAACCGGCTTCGGCGATCTGGGCGGCCATCTCGCAATGGACCTTCCACGGCAGCTTGCCGTAACGGGTCACCGCCTCATGGAAGACCGCGGCCTGGCCGGGTACCGCCACGGCGAGCGCGCCCGTCCGGCTGAGTTCCGGCACCGCCTTGCCCTGACGTAAGAACATGTCCGCCGTCGCCGCGGCCGGCGCGGTCTCGCGTCCGTCCAGCGCGACGATCTCGCCGGACGGGAGGCGGAGCAGCAGGAAGCACCCGCCGCCGAGCCCGGAGTTATGGCTGTCGACCACGCCGAGCACGAGACCGGTGACGACGGCTGCGTCGACCGCGTTGCCGCCGCGACGCATGATCTCGACCCCCGCCTCGCTGGCCAGATGGTGCACCGCGGCGACCATGCCGCGCCGCGGTTCCTGCCCTTGCCCCGCCACCGTCGCGAGGAACAGCAGCAAGCCGACGACGAGGCGGCCCCGTTTCATGGGTGGCGCTCCTCCTCAAACCTGCCGGCTTTCATGCGATGATTTCTTTGATGATGCGGGCCGGTTCGACGCCGGTCAGTCGCTGATCCAATCCTTGGTAACGGAAGGTCAGCTTTTCGTGGTCGATCCCGAGCTGCTGGAAAAGCGTGGCGTGCACGTCGCGGACCTCGACGGGGTTTTCGGCGATATGGTATCCGGTCTCATCCGTGGCTCCATATTGTACGCCCGGCTTGAGGCCGCCGCCGGCCATCCAGATCGTGAACGCATCCTTATGGTGGTCACGGCCGCAGCCTTCGGCGCTCTCGTTGCCTTGCAACATCGGCGTGCGGCCGAACTCGCCGGCGCAGACGACCAACGTCTGGTCGAGCAATCCGCGCTGCTTGAGGTCGCGGATCAGCCCCGCCAACGCCTGGTCCACCGTCTTGCAACCCGCCCGCAGGCGGCGGTCTTGGCTCGCATGACTGTCCCAGTCCGCGTTGAAAAGCTCGACGAACCGGACTCCGGACTCCACCAAGCGGCGGGCATAGAGGCACTGTCGGGCGAAATCTCCTTCGCCGTACAGTTTCCGGACGGACTCCGGTTCGCTCTTCAGATCCATCAGGCCGGGGACGCTGGACTGCATCCGGAAGGCCATCTCATATTGGCTGATCTTGGTGAGGATCTCGGGGTCCTTGAGTTCGCCGTGCTTTTCCTGGTTCAGCGCGCTGACGCCGTCCAGCACGCGCCGACGGCGGGCGGCGTCGACGCCGCCCGGATTGTCGAGGAAGAGCACCGGTTCGCCGCTGCTGCGGAATTCGACGCCTTGATGCACGCTCGGCAAGAAGCCGCTGCCCCATAGGTTCGAGCCAGCTCCGGGGGAATTACCCGTCATGAACACGACATAGCTCGGCAGGTCCTGGTTCTCGCTTCCCAGTCCGTAGTCAGCCCACGAGCCCAAGCCCGGGTAGCCCGGACGATTCTGGCCCGTATGGAAAAGCAGCTGGGCGGGCGCATGGTTGAACTCCTTGGTGTGCATCGACCGGATGAACGTCAGGTCGTCGGCGACGCCGGCGAGATGAGGCAACAGCTCGCTCATCCACGCGCCCGACTGACCATGCTGCTTGAAGGCGTAAGGCGTCCCGAGGAGCTTGGGATGCCCACGCAGGAAGCTGAAGCGCTTGCCTTCGAAGAAGGAAAGCGGGGCGGGCTGCCGGTCGAGCTTCTGCAAGGCCGGCTTGTAATCATACAAATCGAGCTGCGAGGGCGCCCCGACGAGATGGACGAAGATCACGCTCTTCGCCTTGGGGGTGAAGTGCGGGCGCACCGGCGAAGCGGCCAGCAGTCGGCTGAAGGCCGTGGCGCCCAGGCCGAAGCCCAGGCCGCCAAGGAAGGCCCGTCGATGAAGCTGGGAACTCATGGCCGGTCGGGGGCCTCAGCCGCGGTGGATGGTTTCATAAAGATTCAGGATCACCGTGGCGACATCGACGAACCCGTCGGCCTCCTGGCCGGAGGCCTTGACCGCCGCCTCGAATACTTTCCGTAACTGCTGCCGCTCGGAGGTCGTCGGCTTGCGCGCCAACGCGGTGCGGAAGGCCTGTTCGATGCGCTGGTCCACCGACCCGGAAAACTCTCCGCTCATCCGGCGCGCGAAAGCGGCGGCCATTTCGACGTAGGCCTTGTCATTGAGCAAGGCGAGCGCCTGCAAGGGCGTGCTGCTCCGGCCACGTCGCAAGCTGCAGGTATTTCGATCAGGAGCGTCGAAGATGGAGAACGAGGGGTAATGCGCCGTCCGTCGCCATATGGTGTAGATGCCGCGGCGGAACTGGTCTCCATCCTTGGAGAACCGGTATTTGTTGAGCGATGCCCCGGCGGTGGGCCGCCAGAAACCTTCCGGCTGCCACGGGAAGACCGGCGGTCCGCCCATCTTCGCGTTCAGGAGTCCGCTGATCGCCAAGGCGTTGTCGCGGATGGTCTCCGCGTCGAGCCTCTGCCCAGGATGCCGCCACAGCCAGACGTCAGCCGGATCGCGCGCCGCGGCGTCCGCCCGGACGGCCGCGCTTTGCCGATAGGTCGCCGACAACACCATGCGCCGGAGCGTCCGCTTCATCGACCATTGGTCTTCGGAGGCAAAAGTGACGGCCAGCCAGTCGAGCAGTTCGGGATGGCTCGGCGGCGCGCCCTGCGTGCCGAATTCTTCCAACGTGGAGACGATGCCCTGTCCGAATAACTCCGCCCAAAGGCGATTGACGGTGACGCGGGCCGTCAGCGGCTGATCGGGGCTTACCAGCCACCGTGCCAGGCCGAGCCGATTCACCGGCGCCTGGGCGGGCCATGCCGGCAGCACCGACGGCATTCCACCAGTGACCTTTTCGCCGGGTGAGAGGAAATCGCCACGCTTGGCGACATACGTCGGCCGAGGCTCGGACAGCTCCTGCATGACCCGTGAAGTGGCTGGCTGCACCTTGAGCAACAAGGCCTGACTGGCGGCCACGGGCGCCCAAAGGGCTTGGACTTCCTGATCCGTCCGGAAGGCGGCCCGGACGACCGTCTGATAGGTATCGAACGTCCGCTCGGAAGGATCCAGCTCCAGCTCGGCTTGCGTCGCTTCCGGCAGGCGGGCGAACTTCTTCGGATCCGCCGCGAGGGCGGCCCACTTGGGCTCCAAGACGGCGAGCAAGGCGGCTTCCTTCTTCTTGTAAGCCTGCTCGAGCGCGGCGTGACGCTTCTTCGTCGCTTCATCCATCGGCAGGCTGACCGTCGGCCCGATCGGCACCATGCCGGCCATCCCCATCTTGGACCCCTGCTGCCGGCTCTCGATCGGCGTCTGGTTGAACAACGCGAAGACGCGGTAATATTCCACGATCGAAATCGGGTCGTACTTATGGTTATGGCATTGGGCGCAGCCCAGCGTCGTGCCAAGCCAGACGGCTCCGAGAGTGTTCACGCGGTCGACGACCTGCTTGTAANGATCCTCGNNCGGGTCCGTGCCGGCCTCGATGTTGAGCGGGGTGTTCCGTTGGAACCCAGTGGCGATCTTCTGCGCCAGGGTCGGGGCGGGGAGCAGGTCGCCCGCGAGCTGCTCGACCGTGAAACGGTCGAACGGCATGTCCTGATTGAGCGCGTCGATCACCCAATCGCGCCAAGGCCAGAGGGAGCGCTCCGCATCTCGCTGGTAACCTTCGGAGTCCGCGTAACGGGCCGCATCCAACCAGGGGCGGGCCCAACGTTCCCCGAAGGCCGGGCTAGCCAGGAATTGATCGACCAGCCGGGCATAGCCGGCGTCGGACGGATCCGCCAGGAAGGCGTCGACCTGCGCGACGGTGGGCGGAAGACCCGTGAGGTCCAGCGCCACGCGGCGCAACTGGACGGCCGGATCGGCGTCGGGACCCCGCGTCAGTTTTTCGGCGGCGAGCTTGGCGTCGATGAACGCATCGATGGAGTTACGAGCGCCAGCGCCGGCCATGGCCGGCACCTTGGGCAGGCGAGGCGCGACGTAGGCCCAGTGCGGAGTGGGCCGCCAGCCGTCATCCGGCCACACGGCACCTTCGGCCACCCATCGCTTCAGCGTCGCGATCTGGTCCGCCGTCAATGCGGCGCCCTTCGGCGGCATCCGCCGTTTCTTATCGGTGGCGGTAATGACGTGGATGAGCAGTGCGTCGCCGGTGGCCCCGGGGGTCAGGATCGCTTCGCCGCTGTCTGCCGGACGATGCGCTCCGAAATAAGACGACAAGTCGACGCCGCCTTTCTTCTCTTCGGCGCTATGACAATCGAGACAGCGGTCCTCGAAGATGGGCTTGATATCTTTGACGAAATCCACGGCGGCCGACGCCGAAAGCTGGGCTAACAACGCAAACAGGAGAAGGGTACGACGGGGCCACACAGGGGTGGCTCTATTTGTCGCATCCGGCCGCAGGGTTGCAAGTCGCCAGTCGCCGCGACGGCGGCCAAGGAGGGCGAACCCGCTGGCTTCGGCCGGCCCGGGCCCATCGAGATCGATTGACCCGGCGGCGTCATCATCGGCTCCGCGGCGCCCAGGACCCACGGCCAGGTGGCGAAACCCTTCAGCGCGCGGAACGGAGCCACCCGAGGTCGAAGCGCGCCAGCCGGATCCCGGCCGAGCCTTCGTAGAGGCAGTAGATCTTTTCGCCGTGCGACCCGAGGTCGGAATAGGCCGATGGGCCGGCTTCGAGGGTCCGGCTCACGGGCCAGGTACGGCCGTCGTCGACGCTTAGCATGACGGTGAGGTTCTCGCGCTTGCCGCGGCCTCCCGGGATTTCCTGCCCAGCCTTGTCGACGGCGACACGACGCGGGGCGGAGAAGAGCAACGCCGGTGAAGGTCCGGCCAGCGTGGTGAGGCTCGCCATGCAGACGGGTTCCCAGAGGTCGGCGTGGAAGGCGGGCTTGGTCCAGCCGGTCGCGCCATCCGCGGCATAGGCCACGAGCTTGCGGTTGGGCTTGGCGACCGTACGCGAGACGAGCATGACTCGTCCGTCCGAGAGTTCCGCGACCACGGATTCGTTCGGGCCGCCGAGCTCCGGCTGATTGGGCATGGCCACCTCGCCCGCCTGCCACGTCCGGCCGCGGTCGTCGCTGACGATGGTGCCGGCGAACGAAGGGCCGTGATCGCCGACCTTGCCATAGGCGAGCCACACGGGGACGACCATACGGCCGGACTTGAGCTGGATGCCGTGGCCAGGGCCGGTCGCGATGACTTTCCAATCCTGATATTTCCGGAAGGGCTCGAAGACGGCGGTGATTTCCGTCGGCGCCGACCACGTAAGGCCGTCGTCCGTCGAACGACACAGGAACGCGCGCGCGTAGTTGACGCAATAGAGCAAGGTGATGATGCCGGTCTCGCGATCGGCGACCATGACCGGATTGTTGACGGTCTGCTCTTTCTCGCCGCCCGTCTTCTTACGCGGGTTGCCTTCGAGGCGCGGACCATGGTGCCCGAGCTGCGTCGCCGCCGACCACGTCACACCGCCATCGACCGAGCGGCGCAGCCGTACCTCGATCTCACCCCAGTCCGACTTCCCGTCGCGCCGGGCTTCGCAATAAGCGAGCAACGTGCCCTTCGGCGTGACCAGCAAGCCGGGGATGCGGTAGACCTTCACGCCGTCCATCCCGAACGGAAAGACGTCGGCCTGCTCGAAGGTCTGCGCCTCCGACCGGCCAGCCAGGAGCATGAGGACGAGCAGGGTGAATCGCTTCATGCGCCCACCATGCCCCGTCCCCGCCCCCTCCGCAACCCGAAGGTAGGGTCGGGACCGCGTCACGACCTAATTGTCTTGAGGCAGGGACGCGTCGGCGACGCGTCCGCCCCTACCCCGCACCTCACGAAGAGACCACGTAGAACCCCTCGCGGCGGAAGATCTCGGCCACGGCGGCCTCGCGCGCCTTGGAATCCGTCCGCAAAGGCCGCGCGAGTCCGTAGATCTCCTTCTTCACCGAAGGCTTCAGCCCGTCAAGGTCTGCCAGGCGCGTGGCGAGCTCGATCGGGCGGATCCCATACTTATGGATCCAACCACGCTGCGACTTGTACTTCAGGAGGTGCTGCAGGTAACGCTCTTCGGTCGGGAGGCCGGTCTCGCCGACATAGATGACCTGTTTCGGCGACTTCTTGCCTTCGCCATTGGCCCTTAGGACCCGATTCTTGTCCGCCGGAGTAAAGTGCTTCAGCGGCATCAACAAGCCGGCGTACACGATGCGTTGCGGGGTGCTCTTTTTCTTGGCCATGAGTGCACCATGCCCAATCCCCTCGCCCTCGCAACCCAAGGTAGGGACGGCTCTCCGAGCCGTCCGCTCCTTAGCCCTCGCGGTCGCGACACGGTCGCGCCCCTACCCTTCCTCGCGCCCACAGGTTCTCCACGTGTCCCCTCGCGGCTTCGCCGCGCCGATCGTCGCAAAGAAAAAGCCCGCCCGGCTTTCGCCGGACGGGCTTTGGGTTCGGGCTGAGCGTGAACCTGCTTTAGAAGTTCGCGCGCACGCCGAAGCTGAGCGTGTTGTCGGCGCGGCCCAGGCCGAGCACCGAATCCTCCGTGGCGTAGGTCAGGTGAACGGTCACATATTCCACCGGCGTGTAAGCCAGGGTCAGGCCGACGGAGAAAGGCGAGCCGTCGAAACGCTCCGCCAAGGCGGTGCGAGCGGAGGCGGTGGAGAAGCCCTTATCCGTATCGAAATCGCTGAGGAACTTGTTCGCCGAGAGGATGGCGGTGAAACCTTCGCCCAGGGGGCGAGCATAACTGGCTCCGAGGACGAACTGCTGGTTGCGGAAGGCGTCGCCGACGAAGCCGCCCTTGGTCCGACCGGTGGTCTGGCCGTAAGCGAGGGAGAGTGTGACGATGCCCTGTTCGATGTGCATGTCATATTCGGCTCCCACGGCGAAACGGCGGGCGCCGACTTCCACGTTGAGGCCGGAAACCAAGTCGAATCGATCGGAGGTGGCATCGGCAAAACCCAGGGTCATGCGCGCGCCGTCCCAGACCTTGGCCTTGATGCCATAGGACATGCCGTCGAAGTCATCGACGTCGCGGGCGATCATGAAGTTATCGGCGGTGAGCGAGAAGCTGTCGGCGGGAGCCTTGACCGAGGTGGTCTCGGCTTGGGCGGCGGCGGCAACGAGGAGGAGCGGGAGTAGGGATTTCATGGCGGTGCCGATGGTGCCCGCGGCCAGATGCCTTCAAGTAATTCTTGAGCGTTTCCTGTATCCACAATCTATTGTCACCAGACCGCCATCCGCCTGTGACAATCGATGCGGCTTAGTGCTCCTCTCTTGCCAACCGGCCAACCGATCAACCGGCCAACTAACTCAGCATTATTCTGGCCCACTGGGCCTCCGAGCCTCTGTGCCTCTTATGTCTCCCCCTTGCCCACTTGTCACCGTGCCAGCGTGCCCACGTGTCGCCGTGTCCACTTGCCCCCTCTCGGTTCCACCGCACCATCACCCACATGCCCCAGCTGACTGACCGTCGTTCTTTCCTGCGCACCCTCGCCGGCGCGACCGGCGCCGCCGCGATCTCCGTCGGCTGCGCAAGCCGGCCGACCGCGACCCGGATCGTTGATACCCATACGCACTTCTATGACCCGACCAGAGGTCAGGGCGTACCATGGCCGCCCAAGGACAGTTTCCTCGATCGTCAGGTGCTCCCACCCGATTGGCAACGGGTCGCCGCCCCGCACGGCATCCGCGAGACGGTGGTGGTCGAAGCGAGCGCCTGGCCGCAGGACAACGACTGGATCCTGCGTCTGGCCGACGATCATCCATGCATCGTGGGCTTCGTCGGCAATCTCCGACCGGCCGATGGCACCTTTGCCGGAAATCTGCGCCGCCTCGCCGCCCACCCGCTCTTCCGAGGGGTACGCATCCCGGCGGGCAAACTGAGCGCCGAGCTCACCGACCCGACCTTCGCCCGCCATCTCAGCCTGCTCACGGACCATGGCCTCGCCTTGGACATCAACGGGCTCGGTGATTTCGCGGGCGCCGTCCGACTCGCCCGCTCCTTCCCCGGCCTGCGCATCGTCGTCGATCACGTTGGTAATGTCCGTGATTCCGCCGCGCCGGACCAAGCCTGGCTCGAAGGCATGCACCGCCTCGGCGCCGAACCGAACATCTACTGCAAGCTCTCCGGAATGGTCGAACCCGTGAAGACGCCGCACGGCGCGGCGCCCACGAACGTGGCTTACTATCGGCCCACGCTTGATCACGTCACCGCCTCGTTCGGGCCGAGGCGCGTGTTCTATGGAAGCAACTGGCCCGTCTCCGACAAAGGCGCGCGCTATGCGGATGTCTTCGGCCTCGTGGCCGACTATTACGCGGAGCGCACCGCGGAAGACCGCGAGCGGTTCTTCTGGCGCAACTCCCTCGACGCGTACCGCTGGGTCTCCCGCGGCGCCTGAGAAGCCGGGGCCTGAATCAACTTGCCCCCTCGCGTCCTCGACTACCCCTACCCCTATCCCGACCCCTACCCCTAATCTCACCTTTGCACTTTTGCACCTTTGCACATTTAAATAACCCATGCCCCGGTTGCTCGCCCTACTCCTCCTGTCCCTCGGCGGTCTCACCGCCGCGGAGACGCGTCCGCTGATCATCGCCCATCGCGGCGCCAGCGGTTACCTACCCGAGCACACCCTCGCGGCCAAGGCCCTCGCGTACGGACAAGGCGCCGACTTCCTCGAGCAGGACGTGGTCCTCAGCAAAGACGGCGTTCCGGTCATCTTCCATGACACCCACATCGACACCACGACCGATGTCGCGAAGAAATTCCCGGGACGGCAGCGCGCGGACGGACGTTTCTACGCGCTCGATTTCACGGTCGCCGAACTGAAGCAACTCAACGTCACCGAGCGCTTCAACCCCAAGACCGGTAAGGCCGCCTTCCCAAAGCGCTTCCCGGTCGGCTTGGGTTCGTTCCAGGTCGTGACGCTCGAAGAGGAGATCCAGTTCATCCAGTCCTTGAACCGCTCGACCGGACGCAACGTCGGCATCTACCCAGAACTCAAAGCTCCGGCCTGGCATCGCCAGGAAGGCCGCGACCTCTCCGCGGCGGTCCTGCCTCTCCTAAGGAAATACGGCTATGACGCCAAGGACTCCGCCTGCTACGTCCAGTGTTTCGAATACGCCGAGATTAAGCGCCTGCGCGGTGAGCTCGGCTGGAAGGGCAAGTTGATCATGCTCCTTGGCGGTAAGGGCAAAGGACCCGGCGAGACTGACTTCACGTACCTACAGACCGACGCCGGTCTGGCCGAGCTCGCCCAAGTCGTCGATGGCATCGGTCCGCCCATCAGCAGTGTCGTCACCGGCAAGACACCTGCCGAACGTCAGGTCACCGACCTCGCCGCCCGCGCCCGGAAGGCCGGCCTCAAGTCGCACCCCTACACCCTCCGCGCCGACGAACTTCCCAAGTGCGTCGCCTCGGTCGACGAACTCCTCTCCGCGCTCTTCACCGAAGCCAAAGTCGACGGCCTCTTCACCGACTTCCCGGA
>JGI24766J26685_10000308_pt1 | contig 13542 bp, 14 predicted proteins | sample SanBayMetagenome_FD_26685 | JGI IMG/M metagenome (IMG submission 26685)
TCGCGCTTGATCAGCGGCATTTCGTAAACATCGGCTCCCAGATCACGCAGCGCCGCGACGAGTTTCGAGGCTTGGGCGCGACTGCGGGTGACCACGATGCGACGACCGGAAAGCGGGCGCGCGGAATTCAGCGCGCGATCCGTGGCGGCGACTTCGCCGAAAACGACAACAGCCGGCGGACGCAAACCTTGATCCGNGACGATCGAGGCGANTTTTGCCAGCGGTGCACGCACGACCTTCTGGTCACCCATCGTCGCGCGACGAACGACCGCAACCGGCAACTTCGCATCGGCTCCACCGGCCATCATCTCCCGCGCGATGGCGCCCAATCTTTCCAAGCCCATCAGCATGACCAGCGTTCCGCTGTGCTTGGCCAAAGCGCGGTAGAAGTCGCGCCCTGCCTCGGTCTCCGGATCCTGATGACCGGTGAAAACAGTCAGTTCCTCGTTCACCCCGCGCCTCGTGACCGCGATTCCGGCAGCGGCGGGTCCGGCCAGGGCGGAACTGACCCCAGGCACAACTTCGAAGTTCAGCCCCGCCGCAGCCAGCGCTTCCGCTTCCTCCGCGCCGCGTCCGAAAACATACGGGTCGCCGCCTTTGAGACGCACGACGTTGTGGCCGGCTTTGGTCTTCTCGACGAGAAGGCGGTTAATGTCCTCCTGCGTCATGCTGTGGTCACCGGGTTTTTTTCCCGCGTAAATCAATTCGGCCGATGGCGGCGCGAAACCGAGCAGTTCGGGATTCGCCAGATTGTCATAAACAACTACCTCCGCCTGCCCGAGCACCTCGCGTCCGCGCAGCGTGAGCAAACCCGGATCACCCGGCCCGGCCCCGACGAGAAAACATTTTCCTTTTTTCATACGTGCAATTTTTCCGCCGCGGAGATTCCCATCTGCTCGGCTTGTCCCGTCGGCCCGCTGATCCGGACCGTCTCCGATGCATTCTTCTGAGCATCAAAGAAAACGGCCTCGAGATGCAATGTCCCGTCATCCACGCGTCCGTGCGCACCGAGAGCCAAGTGGCAACCGCCGCCGAGAGCGCGCAACACGGCGCGTTCGGCTATGACGGCAGCTGAAGTGTCACTGTCACTCAGCACAGACACCGTGCGCAGCGACTCAAGATCATTGCTGCGTATTTCCACCGCGATGGCCCCCTGCCCCGGTGCGGGAAGAAATGTGCGTAATGTGGAAGCGAACAGGGTTTTCCCGTCGACTTGGAATGATCCTTCGGACGGCCATCCCAAACGCTCGAGACCGGCGGCGGCGAGAATGACCGCATCGACACGGCCTTCCGCCACGTGCAGCACCCGTGTCGGCACATTGCCGCGCAGCGGCGTCACTTCGACATCACCGCGCAGCGCGCGCATCATGGCGGCCCGGCGCGGACTTCCCGTGCCGATGCGGGCGTTCGGCCTCAACGCATCGGTGCCGCCCGGTCGCGCACTGATCAAAACATCGTCCGCATTGCCCCGCGGCAGGATTGCGCCGAGCACGAGTCCCGGCGGCAGTTCGACCGGCAAGTCTTTCAAGCTGTGCACCGCGCGTGGGCACGACCTGCGAGCACGGCGTTTTCCAGTTCCTTGGTGAAAACTCCGGATCCGCCGAGCACGGTCAGTTCCTCTTCGGGATGCCGGTCGCCGGTCGTGCGGACGATTTCCTCGCGCACGGACAAACCGGGCCAAGCGGCGAGAAGACCGTCGGCGACCATGCGCGCTTGGACCCGCGCCAACTCGCTGCCCCGCGTGGCCAGGATGAATTCGGCCATGTCGGTCACGCCGCGTCGGCGAGCAGTGTCCGGTCGGCGCGGCGGTTGAATTCGGCGACCTGCCCGCGAATGATCTCTTCCGCTTTGGCCACCTCGGCAGCACGCAGCGATTCACCCTCGCGCGCCACCGCTTCCAGAGCATCGATGTCGTGCAGCGCGGCTCCGGACAAAGAGCGGATGGCCGGATCGAAATCGCGCGGCACGGCCAGATCGAGCAGGAACAAAGGACGCCCTTCGCGCACGGCGAGGAAAGGCGCGAGTTCCGCGGCGCGCAAGAGGCGCGAGGGCGCGTCGGCACAGGCGATAACAATATCCGCGGTGGACAAATGATCGCGCCAACGCGCGAATTCCACCGCGCGTCCACCCAACGCGGCGGCCAATCCTTCGGCCCGACCCGAGGTGCGGTTGGCCACGAGCAGTTCCATCAGTCCGCGCGCATGCAAACTGCGGGCCACATCCTCGCCCGCCTCGCCCGCGCCGAGNAGCAAGGCGCGGCAGGCTGCGAGATCGCCGAGAGCCGATGCGGCGAGTCGCGCGGCGGCCGANCCGACGGAAACCGAACCGCGTCCGATCTCCGATCCGCTGCGCACCTGCTTGGCGGCGCGGAAGGCCTGCTGAAAAAGACGGTTGAGCGCGGCACCGGTGTGGCCCGCGCCGAAAGCCGCCGCGTAAGCGTCTTTGACCTGGCCGAGAATTTCTGTTTCGCCGAGGACCATCGAATCAAGGCCCGCGGCCACGCGGAAGAGATGACGCACCGCGTCAGTTCCCTCGTGTCGCGCAAACTCCGCAGTTCGTCCGGCGCGGCATTGCAAAAACGAGGAGGCGAGATCCATCGCGGCGGAGGAATCGGGCGCCGCGCCGTAGATTTCCACGCGGTTGCAGGTGGAGAGCAGGACGATTTCGGCCAGTCCGGCCGCCGTGCGCAGTTCGTGCATGACGGCAGCGGACTCGCTTCCGGCCACGGCGAAGCATTCGCGCAAAGAAACGGCTGCCGTGTGGTGGCTCAATCCGAGACAAAAAACATTCATGCGCGGAGCGAAAGGCTAATGGCCGCGCCGCCCGTGCGCAAGACAGCCGCATTTGGCTGGCTTCGGACCGCACCGCGTGCCATGAGGAAGCATGCGTTCCCTCCTCCCCGCCGCACTGGCCGCCGCATTGCTTACCGGATGTGCTGCCCCGCGCAAACTTCCTCCCTTCGAAAAACCCCTCGCGCCCGCGCCCGTGCAAAACGTGCGCACCACGGCCTACACCCATACCGAATCGGATCACAAAAGATACGGACGGAAGTCCGCCGCCGGCACCGAATTACGCCGCGGCGAGATCAACAGCGCCGCCGCCGACTGGTCGCGCTGGCCGCTTGGGACGAAGTTCCATCTGGTCGAAACCGGCGAAATCTACGAAGTCGACGACTACGGTTGGATGCTGGCCGGCACGAACACGATCGATCTCTACAAACCGAGCAAATCGCGCATGAACCAGTGGGGAGTGCGCCGCGTGACCATCGAAATTCTCGAATGGGGCGATCCGCGACGTAGCTATGCGATGCTCAAGCCTCGCACCAAACACCGCCACGTCAAACGCATGGTCCAACAACTCGAGGACCGCCACGACTTGTAGGTGGATCGCGCCGTCCCGGCGGGATACCCGATCGCGTCAGTAANATCGCGATCCACCAATTGCCGTGCCCTCCGTGGCCCAAGCGGCTAATCTTTCGACCGATGAGGAACCGCTGGTCCGATCCCGTCCGCATTCTCGCCGCGCTTGTCCTCGGCGTTGCCGTCGGCGCACTTGTTCCCGCTGAATTTGGCATCGGCACGCTGACGACAGGGGCCGTCTTTGCNTTCCTCGGGGACATTTTCCTGCGCCTNCTNCAAATGGTCGTCGTGCCCCTCGTGGCCACTTCGATCATCACCAGCGTGGCGCGGTTGGGACGCGATCATGCTTTCGCGAGGCTCGGCGCGAAAACGGCCGGGTATTACGTGGTCACGACAATCCTCGCTTCGGTGCTCGGTATCGTGATTTTCAATCTCGTCCAACCGGGCAAAGTGGATGCCGAAGTCTCGGCGCAGTTGCGCGCCGGGGTGCCCGGCAATGTCGGAGAGATCCGTGAAGGACTGGATGACAAATCGACCGGCGACTTGGCCGATGTCATCCGCCGCGCCGTTCCATCCAACATCCTGGCCGCGGCCTCGGACAACCGGGAAATGCTCGCGGTGATTTTNTTCGCGTTGCTCTTCGGATTTTTCAGCGGCCGACTGCCCGACGGAAAGCGCGAAGCTTTTTGCGGATTCTGGGACAGCGCCAACGAAGTCATGCTGGCCATCACGCACGCGGTGATGCGCGTGGCGCCGATCGGAATTTTCGCGCTCATCGCCCGCACCGTGCAGCAAAGCGGCGGCGCGGCGCTCGGTCCCCTCGCCTTGTTCTTCCTCTGCGTGGCCGCGGGGTTGGCTATCCATATGTTCGTCACGCTGGCCGTGCTCATGCGCACGCTCGGCGGGTTTTCCCCGTGGCCGCATTACCGTGCCATGCTGCCGGCTTTGCTCACCGCATTCTCGACCGCTTCCTCCTCGGCGACCATGCCGGTGACGATGGAATGCGTGGAAAAAAACGCCGGTGTGTCGCCGCGCATCGCCGGCTTCACCATCCCGCTCGGGGCCACAGTCAATATGGACGGCACGGCGCTCTACGAATGCGCGGTCGTGCTCTTCATCGCCCAGCTTTACGGCGTGAGCCTCGATTGGACGCAGCAGGTTCTGGTCGTCGTGCTCGCCTTGCTCACGTCGATCGGAGTGGCCGGTATTCCGGCGGCCAGCCTTGTAGCCATTGTCATCATTCTGCAGGCGCTCGGTCTGCCGCTCGAAGCGATCGCCATCGTCATGGCCACCGACCGCATCCTCGACATGATGCGAACCACGGTGAACGTCTTCGGCGACACCACGGCCGCGGCGGTCATCGCCGCCTCGGAGGGAGAGAAGATCTATCCAAGGGATGCCGCGTGACAAACGCCCGGGCCGGGTTACATTTCCCGGGTTGCACCGGGGCGTAGCTTAGCTTGGTAGAGCGCCTGGTTTGGGACCAGGAGGTCGCAGGTTCGAATCCTGTCGCCCCGATTGATCCATCGACATCAAGCGATCGATGGTGACGAACTGGAACTGCCGGGCGAGCAAGTCGTCGAGGACCGGAGGAATGGCGGCCACGGTGGTCGGATGGATGTCATGGCACAGGAGCACCGCACCGGGGGCGGCGCCGGAGATGAGTTCGCGGCTCACGCGGGCGGAGTTGCGGAACTTCCAGTCGAGCGGATCGACCGACCACATGATCGTGTCATAGCCGTGCCCGTTGAAAGCCACCTCGCGCACCCGTTCGTTGTAGGCGCCGTAGGGCGGACGGAGATTGGTCATGCGGTAGCCGGTGGTCTGGAGGACGACCTCGTGCGTGCGGTCGAGTTCCTCGGCCACGCGCGCGGCAGGGAGTCCGGAGAGCGCGGGGTGCGACCAAGTATGATTGGCGATTTCGTGGCCTTCCTCGACAATGCGGCGTGCGATGTCGGGATAGGCTTCGACGTTACGGCCTATGACATAGAATGTCGCTTTGACCTTGCGCTGCGCGAGCGTGTCGAGGAGCCGCGGGGTGAGCGATCCGTGCGGGCCGTCATCGAAAGTCAGGGCCAGATGCGGCGTGCTGAGCAAAGCCGAGCGGAAAGGCGGAAGCATGACCGGCGGGTTGGTCAGTGGACCCGGCGGGAGATCCATGAGCGGCGTGGCCGGATGCAGGCCGAATTCGCGACCCATCGCCCCGAAACCGCGGGCGAGCGGAAGGGCACAGGCCCCGAGCGTGAGGGTCCGCAGAAAACGGCGGCGCGAAATGGACTCCGGCGCGTTCATCGAAACGAAAATAGACCCGAAAAACGGTTTTTGGCAACCCGGCGCTGGTCTTTTTCAGAGTAGGAGAATTCCTACCACCCGAACAAATGGTCGATTTGTCCGGCATTTTTTCCAGGTAAGTGCCGACCGGGGTCGGTTGTAGCGGGACGCGCACGGGGATTTCCATGACGATGGGAATTTCGCCGACAATGTGCAGTGGCTCGGGAAAACCCACCCGCGCGCGTTGCTCGATGGCCAGCTTGAGGTCGACCATCTGCTCGACCGGGACCGCGAATTCGATGGGCACATCGATCTGTTCTTGCAGGCGAAATTTGACCGGAATCTTGCCCTTGATCGGCAACGTCTCGGGGAAAGCGATCTCCACATCCTGATCGACAGGAACGCTGCCTTTGATGTTGAGCAGGGGAATAATCGGATTGGCCACCCGCCAGCGCACAGGCTGCTCGACGGGAATATCGGCGCGGACGCGGATTTTCGATTTCTGCGGAATACGCACGGTGGTCTCGATGTCGATGTTTTCCTCGATCTGAAAATCGAGCGGCACACCGAGGGTTTCCTTCACCGCGACCTCGAGACGGATGGGCAAGCGGTCATTCACCTCGAGATCCAGATCGATCTCCGTCGGTTTGGCGATGCGGATCTCCGCATCGAGCGGCATGGTCTGGCGCACCGTGATGGTCGTCTCGATCGACGCCCCGGCCAGCTCGCGCATGGCGGACGACATGTGTTTGAGCCGTCCAGAAACGACAAAGAGACCCGCACCCAAGGCGACCAGCAGGAAGAGGGCGACGGCCAGTGAGGCGGCGGCGAGCCAAGCGCCGAAACGCGACGAGGTCATGACAGCGCGGCGAACAAACCCGCCGCCTTGTGCAGTGTCTCGTCGTATTCGGCGGCGGGATCGGAGTCGGCCACGATGCCCGCGCCGACGCCGTAGGTGGCCAGACCGTCGCGCACGACGAGCGTGCGGATGGCGATGTTGAAAACGGCCCGGCCGTCGCGCCCGAAGTATCCCACCGCACCGGTGTAGATGCCGCGCGGCGCCGGTTCCAGCTCCGCGATGATTTCGCGCGCGCGTTTTTTCGGCGCACCGGTGATCGATCCGCCCGGGTAGCAGGCCCGCACTGCCTGCACCGCGCCGACGTCCTCGCGCAATCGCCCCTCGATGGTCGAGACGAGGTGATGCACCTGCGCGAAGCTCTGCAACTCGCACAGCGCGGTGACCTGTACGCTGCCGTAGTCGCAAACTTGTCCGAGATCGTTGCGCTCGAGGTCCGTGATCATGACCAACTCGGCGCGTTCCTTCGGCGAAGCAAGCAATTCGCGGGCTGCAGCAGCATCGTCACCGCCCCGCGGCCGCGTCCCTTTGATCGGACGGGTGACGATGCGGCGTCCGTCGATGCGCAGAAAACATTCCGGCGATGCGCTGAGCACGGCGGTGTCGCCGAGACGGAGGAAACATGCATAAGGCGCGGGACTTGCTGCGCGCAAGCGCGGGTAGAACGCCGAGGGATCACCGGTCCACGGAGAGAGAAGCGTGTGGGTGAGATTGACCTGATAAATATCGCCGGCCGCGATGTATTCCTGCGCGCGGCGGACGAGCGGAATCCATTCGTCTTTGGACAAACCGGCTCGGAATCCGATTCCGTCCGACGGTGCGGCGGATGCTGTGTGTTCCGGCGCATGGCACCAGCGCGGAAAATCACCGAAGCGGAAATTCCCTTCGTAGTCGAACCAACCGGCCAGTCCTCCCTCCGAGCCGCGGGCCAGCGCGGCTTCGAGCAGGCCCCAATCATCCCATCCGCCTTCGAGGATCGCCGAAGGTTCGGCTGCCGACACCCCGCCGAATCCCTCGCCGTCGAAAACGACGCACGCGTCGGGACGGGAAGCTATGCGGGTGGTCATCAAGGCGATAGGAGCGGGAAAGCGGTTCCATTTCAAGGGCCGCCGCGTTATGGGTGAAGACATGATGCTTCGTTGGGTGCTGACAATTTTGTGGCTCGTCTCGGTTGCCGCATCCGCGCAGGAAGCAACTCCGACCCCCGCGCCCGCGCCGTCGACCGCGGAGAAACCGAGCGCCGAACTGATCATCGACGCCGAGGAGACCGTGATCAAAGAACCGGCCTTGGAACCGGGCGAGCAGCCCCTGCCGCTCATGGATACGAAGATTCCCGGGGAGGAAGATATCTTCGGAGACGATCTCTTCAATCCGTCGTCCGCCGGCGGCGCAGGGTTGGGATCCGCCACCATGCCGCGTATCCCGCCGCCCCTACCCGTGCTGGAAGATCCGCTCGAAAAAGAACGCAAAATGCGCATCCGTCTGCGCCAAATCAAAGCGCGCCTCGATCGCGATGCACGGTTGATCGAGCTCGAAAACATGGCGGTCAACGCCCCGACTCCCGACGACTACCGCGCCGCGCGCCGCGCTTACTATGCACTCTTTTTCGACAAGGTGCGCCGCGCCGACTCCACGCTGAAGGACTACGCCGACCGCTTGGAAAAAGAATCGCTGGCCGGATTGTTTCAATCACGCGTCGAACCGACCCAACCTTTGCGCGAACCGCCGCGTCCGTTGCCCTCGGCCAGATTCCTCCCGCCGAAACAATACCCCATGTCTCTTCCGGCCGACGAACAGCCGGTGCGGCTGCCTTAGCCTTTGGGTGGATCGCGATGTCCCCATCGCGATTTACCGGACAGAATCGCGCCGGGACGGCGCGATCCACCATCCGCATCACCCGAGCACCAAACGAGGAAGCTCGCCGAGCGACCGGATGGTGAAGTCCGGTTCGACCAGTCCGACCGGTTCTTCTTCCCCCTCGAGCGCCAGCCAGCAGGTGTGCAGGCCGGCGTGTTTTCCGCCGGCGATGTCACGGGCCAACGAATTGCCGACCATGAGCGTTTCACCGGCTGCGACGCCGAGACGTTCGAGCAGGTGATGGAAAATGGCCGGTTCCGGTTTTCCGGTGCCGATCTCTCCGGAGACAACAGCAGCATCGAAAAACATACCGAGACCCGAGCTCTCGATCTTCTCGCGCTGCAGACTCGCGGCACCATTGGTGAGCAATCCGATACGCACCCCGGCGCGCTGCAAGTCGTGCAGCACCTTTTCCGCGCCGGGCAGATGATCCTGCAATTCGCGCCGCTTGCGCGCGAAAAAATCACCGAGCTCGGCGGCCAGACGCGCATCCTCGATGCCCTCCCCGCGCAGTGCCCGTTCCCAGATTTCCCGGCGGAACTGCGGCGTCCATTCCCGCAAATGCCGCAAATAATCCTCCTCGCCATGGAAATGACCCCACATTCCCTCGAAGGCGACGATGCCCAGTTGATCGCAACGATCGACCGGCGCATGCTCGCGCCAGAGTTTGTCGCTGGCGGTTTTCGCCGCGGAAGCGAGGCGTCCGGCATCGATGCCGTGCACGGACGCGCCGCGCGCCGCCGTTTCCATAAGGGCCTGACGCGAGATGCGCTCGTCCCAAATGAGCGTGTCGTCGAGATCGAAGATGACCGCGCGGAATTTCACCGCCGCATTCAAACGCGCTGGTAAAGGCGAAGCAACTCCCGTCCCTGCCTCTCCGGGTAAGTCGGTATTTCCCGGTGTTCCCCGAGCAAACGGAAATCCGCGGCGAACAGGCCGTCCAATTCCGCGGTCGTGCAGCCGAAGGGCGGACCATCGCCGCCGTTGCCCGGATCGAGGAAAAACACGGCCAACAATTTGCCACCGGACCGCAGGGCGGAGGCGACGGCCGAGACATATTCCGCGCGCTTCGCCGGATCGATGGCGCAAAAGCAGGTGTGTTCGAACACGCCGTCGAAGGCGCCGCGCAGATCGGGCGGCAAATGGAACAAATCACCAAGCAGATAGTTTTCGGTTCCGACGGGCGCGTCTGCTCGAGCGCGCTCGAGAGCGAGCGGTGCGACATCCAGTCCGACAACCTCGAGTCCGCGTCGCGCCAGTTCACGCACATCGTGACCCGTGCCGCAACCCGGCACGAGCACCCGACCGGACAACGCGCCGTGCGCCAACATGTCCGCGAGCACGGGATGTGCACTGCCTTTGTCCCAAGGCGTGTCCTTTTCCTCGTAGCGCCGATTCCAGTCCATCAGCGCCTGATCCAGCGCGTCCCCCAAGCCATGCTCCATTGGTATTTGCGCGCATGCTCGCGGATGAGAAAAGGAATCTCCTTGGAGGACTTCATTTCGAAGTGCGGCTCGAGCAGGCGGGTCAATTCATCGGCGCTTTCGCTTTCCGCGGTGCCGCCGATCCACTTTTCGCGCGGGGTGAACCCGGTGTGCCAGGTGAAGGGTGTGGTCAGCAAAAGTTGTCCACCCGGCTTCACCAGCTCCGGCGCGCGGGTGAGAAAGACATGCGGGTCAGGAAGGCGGCACAAAAGATTGGCCGCCAACACGACATCGAAGACTCCGAGATCGGCCCGCAGATCCATGGCATCGCCGACTTCAAACTTCACCCGCGATGCGTCGATGCCGGGCGGCACGCGGGCGGTGCCGTGCGCGGTGCGGTCGCCCTCGACGGCATACTCGTAACCGACCGACCCCTCCGTGCGGACTTTTGTCGCGGCCGCGACAAAGGCCCGGGAGTAATCGATGCCGATGACTTCGCGGCAGTGGCCGGCTAGTTCGAAACTGGAACGGCCGACGGCGCAGCCGACATCGAGTCCGCGGGCATCGCGTCCGACGGCGGAAGAATTGAGCAACTCGCGCACACAGCGCGCGGCGAAACCGAGCGCTTCGCGCGGACCGTGTTTCCAAGGGAGAACCTCGTCGGGCTCGCCGTAATGGAAGAGGAGGTATTCGCGGACCAGCCGCTCTTCCTCGTAGATGTTGCCGGTCAAAGGCGGGCGACCTGTCAGGCGAGCAGGCTCTCCATGTAGGGCGACGGATGGAAATCCTTGAGGAGGATTTCCACTTTATTGTCGCGGAAGATGCGAACCTCGGATGATTTCACTTCGGGCGTTTTCTCGCGCGAGAAGAGGATGTCGTCGTGCGTGGCGTTCATCTTGTTGGCAAAGCGGTCCGGGGTGAGGCTGCCGCCGAGATGGTCGCTCCGGCCGGTGGCGATGTGGAAGGTTCCGCGGATTTTCTCGTCTTGGATGTCTTTGCCCGAGACCGGGAGCACCTGCGTGCCGAAACCGAGTTCGCCCAGCTCGCCGGTGACCGGATCGCTCTCGAGCTTGCGGTTGTGCGCTTCAATCGTCGCGGCATTGCCCTTGATGAGGGTCGCTTTCTTGATGCGTCCACCAGTCACGTGCATGAGGCCGAGCGTGCCGTCCTCGTATTTCATGGGAAACTCTCCTTCGGCGCCGACCGGCACGTAGTAAATTTCCCCAGCCGGAAGATTGGCCACGTCCGGCTCGGTGCCGCGGCATAGTCCGTGGCTTTTCTGCGCCTCCTGTTTGCCGAGATCAAGCTTGAGCGTGTGCTTGGCGCCGTTGTCGAGATGGAAGTCGAGTTCAACCCAGTCGGCGCGGGTCATGCCTTGACGAGTTTCTCCGCCTCCACGCTGACTTCGTCATAATCGACCGAGAGGCCGGATGAGAATGATGTCATTGACCCCGTGCAACGTGGCACCGCGAAATCCGTGCTGTTTGGCCGAAGCGGTGAGCGGTGCGGTGGCCGAATAGGTTGAGACGCAGAGGATGAGGTCGTAGTTGGGATAAATATCTTTCTCGAAGCTGAGTTGACGTCCGTCCGGGGCAAACGCTTCATCCGGGAGGTCGAGGTTGCTGCCGCCGGTCAACTCGTAGGCGTAGATTTCGCCGCCCTTGAGTCCGAGTTCGTCGAGCACACCGTTTTTCAGGCCCTGATAAAAGACATCGTGCGCCTTTTTTTGCACGGTGAGGCTGGCGTCCTGCAGGAATTTGAAATCCTTGATGTCGCGCGGGTCTTTCAGGTCGATGAGGACGCAGACACGCTGCCCGGCTTGGGGCTCGAAGGTTTTCTTGATCAGTCGGCTAAGACTGAAGGGAGGAAAGGATCGGTTGCTCATGATGTAATACGGGTAGAATTCTAGTGCCTAATCCGTTACGAATGAAAGCGAATGTCGGAGGCGGCAAATAACAGCGCGGCGCCGGAGATCCCCTTCGCGGAATCCAGTGTCGTCGTCATTGTGCCGCTTTTTCCCAAGTTGCCCGGGATCCGCGAGTCGCTGGCTTCGCTCGGCACGCAAACGCGTCCGCCCAATCTCGTCGTCCTGCTCGACGACGGCGGCAGTCCGGAAGCGGAGTTGTTCCAGCGGGTCGTTCCCGATCTGAACGTCGAAGTGGTTCAAGTCGAGCCCGGTTCCCTCGCCTCCGCGCTGGAGTCATTGTCGGAATATCTGGCCAACTTCGATTTCATTTCGCTCCTGCTAGCCGGGGATGCCTACGCGCCCGAACGGATCGAGAAATGCCTCGCTGCCTTGCAGCAGTCGCGCGAGGGAAGGCCGCTCGCCATGGCTGTAACCGGCATTATCGCGGTGGACAGCCGCGGCCAACCGCTTCCGCCGGAAGAACCGCGAGCCGCCCACCTCGAACGCCTCTGGGCACCGGGCCGGGCGGGAGCAGGTCTCGCCGATTGGTTGGGCACGGGTTATTTCGCCGGTCAGGCTTCAAATCTTTTCCTCCGCCGCGATTTCCTCGCGTCCAACCCCCTGCCCGTCGACATTCCGCATCTTGCCCCGGCGCTCGTCGCTTTGGCCGGGTTGGAGGGATTGCTCGCCGTGGTCCACGCGCCGCTCTTGTTGCACTATCCGCCGCCGGTCGACCGCGAGCCGACACCGCGAGCCATGGGCGATGTCCTGCAAACCCAAACGGCGTTGCTGGGTGCGCTAGCCGGCAAGCTGGGCGTCTCGCCGGAAACGCGGCGCAACTTTTCGTCCTACCACCGCGCGGCATGGAACAATCTTTCCGGTCTGCGCGAGGATCTTTTCCAGCAAGTCCTGTTACGGCTGGCCTCGCTGGCCTCACCGGAAGATATCCGTGCAGTCACGGCAGAAGTCCTGCGTTCACACGAAGCGTCCAATGTCCCCGCCCATTGGGCCGCGCTCTTCGATGGGCGGGATCCACTCGATCTGGCCGGCTACGCCGCAGCCCTGCGGCGCACGAGGGAGAAATTCGAAGCGGAGCAGATCGAAAACGAGCGCCTCGCGAAAATCGCGGACGCGGCACAGGGATCCGGCTGGATCCGCTTCGGCGCCTGGCTCGGGGAGCGCAGTGCGCGGCGCATGATGGAATTGGAGCAAGAAGAGGAAGAACCTGCGGTGGAAGAGAAAGACCAGCGCCCTGCTGAATGACATGCAACCGGATCCCCAGGTGGATCGCGCCGTCCCGGCGCGATACTCCCTCTCGAAATCACGATAGGGACATCGCGATCCACCCTTTCAGGAACGGGTTTAGAGCGCTTTACGCTGTCTTCTTCGGCTCGGCCGGCGCGGCGGCGCCACCTTCACCCGGCTTCGAGCCAGACAATTTCTCCACGACGTAGAAGAGCATAGGGATGATGAAGATGGCGAAGATGGTCGCGGCAGTCATGCCGCCGATGACGGCCGTGCCCATGGTCTGACGCGAGATGGAACCGGATCCGGTGGCGGTCCAGAGCGGAACGCAGCCGAGGATGAAGGCAAAGGCGGTCATCAGGATCGGACGCAACCGCACGCGCGCACCGGCCAGGGCGGCATCGAAAAGACTTTTCCCGCCTTCGTATTCGCTCTTGCAGAATTCGACGATAAGGATGGCGTTCTTTGCGGCGAGACCGATGAGCATGATGAGTCCGATCTGCGCGTAGACGTTGTTTTCCATGCCGCGCGCCCAAAGCGCGAAGAACGCGCCGAAGACGGCGATGGGTGTGCCGAGGAGGACACTGAACGGAAGCGACCAACTTTCGTATTGGGCGGCGAGGA
>JGI24766J26685_10000310_pt1 | contig 13493 bp, 30 predicted proteins | sample SanBayMetagenome_FD_26685 | JGI IMG/M metagenome (IMG submission 26685)
GGAGTCTGTCAATGCACATCTTGAGGCAGGCTACCTGATCCTTGTCCCCATCGTCCATTGCCTTGCGGAGTACGGTCTCAATGACCTTCTCACCGCTGGTGGACAGAAGACGGGCATAGAACTCTTTGATTCTTGCTGCCTCGCCGGGAGGACGACCTACCACGCCTCGCTTTTTCTTGGATTCGACATCAGCTTTTCTGGGTCTGCCCCTTTTTTTAGCAGGGGACAGGGTAACACCTTGAGCTTCTAAGGACACTTTAGTGTTTCTCCTTATTATCTATGTAGTTTTAAATTATTAAGAATTATTATTATGATTATTGTATTTAGTTTCTACATAGTTTGTTCTTAATACATTTATTATAGCATACTTTTTCTTAAAAGTCAAGTACTTTGTACTATTTAGGAGCTAAAGTGTACAGATTAGCAGCTTCAGAGTGTACAGATTAGCCCTACTTTATCTACAAAGTTCTACATATTACTAACTATTTGATTTATATAGGCTTTTTCCTATCCTATTTTGTACTATTTAGGGCAGTTTTCCCACTATTTAATTGCTATTTTACCTTCTCTTGTGTACTGTAGGGTGCTTTACGTGGCGTAACTGTGTTGTCCCCCCTCCCCCGTGTCTCTTTTATACCACAAATAACCACACAGACTAGTCAGGTATGGGACTTGCTAGGCAAGAATCGTGCCAATAGGCAGAGACTATCGAGTCTGAGCAGGCGATAGAAAGAGTCTATGATGCACCCTAGTGTCTCTAAAAAACAACAGAGGGGTACTGTATAAAAATACATTAGGGTTATCCCTAGGTAGACAGACTGGAGAAACGTGCTAAGATTCAGGCATGGATTAGATAGTTATCTAGTTCATTCGCTCTTTAATCACTTGCTAAAGGAAAAACTATGAATTTCGAGCATTCCGGGAAGGAACTCGCAAAAGTGGAAACTAATGCGGGACAGAAGGCAGTAGCAATTATCAAGGATTGTCTTATCAGTATCAGTAAACCCGAACAAATGGACGAATTTTTAGATAGTTATCTAAATTTCAGAATCAATAACGGGGAAACTGAAAAAGAAGCCAAGAATTATCGCAGTAGAGTTAAGGCAGTGCTTAAGAATTGGAAAGAATCGGATAAGCGGACAGCAATTTATGATTATCCTACTCGATCCGTTCAGTTACTAGCGAAATTTGCTAGAGAGTTAGGGAAGGAACCGAAGGTTGAAGAGGAAGCCGAAGAGTCTCAGGACGAATCAGTAACCACTGAAACCCTGCTTAGCCTAGGCGATATCTCGGCGCAGTTAGATAGACTAGCCCAGCACCTGCACCATCATGGGCGGTTCGATCTAGCCGAGCGGTTGATGGTAATCGCTAACGAGGTTGTCGAAGAGCAGTTAGAGCCAGCGACAATGTAAGAGACTGGGGAGGAAACTCCCTAGTTTCTTGCCCTTGACAAATCAGGGTTTTGTGGTAGTATTGTGTTGTGGTTGTTTTTTATGTTTAATGTTTTAGATAACTATCTAAGGAGATTTTAAATGTTACACCTAGTCCGTATTTCCCTCAGATTCAATCGTGTTTTGAAGAATCGTGGTGGTAGGTTCCTCACTGTTTACCGTAAGGGTGAGAAAATTAATGGTAAGGTGTTGTCCACTAACCCATTGTATGCTAAGGTTCAGCGTGCATCTGATGGTCAAGTGTTTCGTGTCAAGAANTGGTCAGTGCGGTTCGTATGTGCTGATCACCTGATCCATACACAAAACGGAGCAGTCTAAATGTTATCAAGAACATCCAAGTTAGGGTGTTATTCGTGGAGTCTTCAGGCTTGGGACACTTGTCCGGGGTCTAAAGATTCCACGGGTGAAGCAGTCCCTGCTTGCAAAGTGTGCTATGCTAGGCAGGGTATGTATCATATGCCCAATGTTAAGGCAGTGCGAGAGTTTAATTTGCAAGACTGGCGCAATTCAGACTGGGTAGATCGTATGGTTTCGTCCCTATCTAAGGAGAAATTCTTCAGATGGTTCGACTCTGGCGATATGTTTCATATCCAATTGGCAGAAAAGATTTACACTGTCATGAATCGCACCCCTAATTGTAGGCACTGGCTGCCTACTAGGATGTACAAGTTTCCTAAGTTTCAGGCTATACTTAGGTCTATGCAGGACTTGCCTAACGTCACAGTCAGGGCATCTAGCGATGAGGTAGATGGATCTATTTTAGATACTTATCTAAATTCTAGCACTATCATACCCGATAGGGATTTCAAGACTGAGGCGTATGTGTGTCCTGCATATAAACAGGATGGAAAGTGCTTGACTTGTAGGCAATGTTGGGATAAGATGACTCCTGTGATTGCGTATCCATATCACGGTAAGTCAAAGGCTAAGGTTATTAAACTCATTCAGATGAAAGGTTAATTATGATGGACACAAAAGATATGTTGTATCATATGCAAGACTTAATCGCAGAGATCGAGTCAGGTGGTTGGACGGAGCATTCTGAGATTGACATTCGTGTTGCCTATCGCTCACTACGGGATGCTGTCATGAAGGTTCGGTGTGATGATCTCTTTCAGGTCAAGGAGATTGCATGAAGGTATTGATTGGAGACAATATTATCTATGAAGAAGATTATTATGGTTTACCATATGCTACAATCTACGGAGACTATAAGATAGTTGACATGGAAGAGGCAGAGTTTAATGATTATATTGACGTAACAACTGATGATTGGATAGCATCTAACTATGAAGGAGTAATTTATCAATGCAAAAAGATACAGCCGTTTGCATGACAGACAGGAAAGTAATGCTTGAGACATTGATCCATCATGAGTTATTGTGGCTCATTGACAATCCAGACAAGCACCATATTACTGCTGTTACAGACTGGCTCCTTCGTCTTAATGAGATATATGATAACGAAGGTAACTTAATACACGCATATAAACAGGTATGTAAAACATATGAAGACTAACGACCTAAAACGTGGTAGTAGAGTCAAGTTGTTAAACGGGTGGGAGGCAGAGATTGCTGACAATATGAAAGGCAACACTCGCCTAGCCACTGTGTATGGTGAGTTCACAGAGACTGGCTCTGTCTATGCTCATGATATTGTGCAGGTTCAGATTGCTGACCAATGGTTTCCTGTCGAGCACACGCCTGCACAGATCAAACTCAGAGACCAACTCAAGCGTATTGGATTTTAGATAGTTATCTAAGGAGATAGCATGAAAGCATACCTGATCGACCCGTATGAAACCAAAGTCACTGAGGTAGAATACTCAGGAAAGTACGAAGATATTTATAAACTTATTGACTGTCATACATTTGACTGTGTAGGATTCAGAGGTTTTAAGGACACTATCTATATCGATGACGAAGGATTGTATAAGGAAGACAAGCAGTTCTTCATGGTTGATGGTTTCCCTACACCTTTGTGTGGCAAGGCACTGGTCTTGGGTACTGACAAGGAAGGTGATAGCGTTTCGCCTAAGACTTCCTTGACAAAACTCAAGAGTATGATAGACTTCATACCTGAGATATTTATTGTACAGGCAGGGACACTATGAAAACAATCATCCATGTAAATCAACACAACATCAAGCATAACCGCAAGACTGGGGATAACTTACCTGTCTTGACAGTTAAGACTTATAAGAGTAATATGTATGCTCATCGTGTGAAGATACATGGTGATTCGGAAATCGTTTACAGTCCTGACAAGCCTCTGTCATGTGGCGCTCATGTCTGGATTGAGACACAGGCAAGGGTGGAATGTGATGAAGCAGCGCAACTTTGTAGCGAAGTATTCGCAGCGTAGTGGTGCAGGTAAACACAAGGAGAAGCGTATGTCTACGATAGACAAGGAAGACTGGGTTTATTACGAGAACTATAAAGATGAGATCGAGTGGATGAAGACTCGCATCGCAGAACTCGAAGAGGTTATCGAGAACCAAGACCATGCTGAGGTATTTATCCTTGCCAAGATGATTGGTATGCGAGAGACTGCTATCAAGGAGCAGGCTTGGGGTGTTGTTGGTAAACTCGACTATGTCATTGGCTTACACTGGGCAAGTGTGTATGTCAAGGCTAAGGAGTTACACGAGAAGGATAAGAAATAATGTCAGCATGGCTTATCGCAATCATAGGTGTGGTGTATGCACTGGTGAGTGTTGACTTACTTATCAAAGGTAACACTGGCTTAGGCATAGCGTTTATAGGTTATTCTATCGGAAATATTGGCTTGACAATGGCGGCTATGAAATGATAAACTTTCTTATTGTTATGGCCTGTGTTATTATCTTTGCTGTACTTTACGGAATTGCTGAGGAGAATGATGATGAATGATAAAGACCCTCATGTTCACAGGGTTTCTGGTGTGCCTTACGAGGTGCAGTTAGTAGACCAGTACATGAACGATATCTCTGAGCTTGAGCGTGAGAACTTCATGCTTCGTGCTAGAATCCATAGACTTGAAGAAGAACTTGCGAGGTTTGAAGATGACCGTAAATAGTCCTTGCATTGATGTGTGTCAGATAGAGTATGACATTGGCTTATGTGTAGGATGTCTTCGCTCACGTATGGAGATTGAGAACTGGTCAGTCATGGATGACGAGAATAAACTACGGCTGCTTGATGTACTTAAAGAACGGAGAGACTGGTATGGCGAGGACTAAGAAGGTAGTTGAGGAAGCACCAAAGGATGAAGGTATAATAATTGCAGACTGTACTAAGTTTATGTCAATTGCTTTTGACAGGAACAATAACTTATATGGTATCACTTCTACTGGAGAACTGTTTACCTTTGATTGGGACAATAGAAAGTGGGTTGTAGTATGAGATGCCTTAGCTGCAACGCAGCACTGACAGACTTTGAGGCTACTCGAAAGACCCTAAAGACTGAAGAGTATTTAGACTTGTGTAACAATTGTTATGCTACAATAAGAGATGATGTTATAACTTTAGACAGGAGTGATCTTGAGGAAGAAGATTGTAGACAGGATGATGATGATTATAGCGATAGGTGCGTGGATCATAGTCTTGACTTGGATATTTAAGTATGCTATAATATCTACTATGTAGTTTAAAGAACTCTTTAATATTATTATTATCTTAATAAGGATACTTAGTATGAACTCTGAAGAGCAACAACAGATTCAAGAAGAAGCACACTACTGGTTCTGTCTCAATGACGTGGCAGACTATGTAGAATTACTAGGGACACAACAAGTCATCAAGGATGTGGCTGTCCTTCTAGAGCAACGCAAAGAGTTGGATAAGAGGGTTAATAACTTCAGTCAATTAGGCGATGTGGCGTTCTGAATTGCACCTTGGCTTGCATTTCATGGGCTGTCCCTATTTATCCTGATACCTAACCATAGATAACTATCTATTTGGAGTTCAAATTGCAAGAGAAACTGATGATTAATTTAGCGAAGGCCAACGCTGCCAAGAAGTCTGGGTACAAACACAAGACACCCATTGACCACTGGCGTGAAGATCCTGAGAGCCTACGCAAAAGCATCAATGCCAAGTGTTATGACTGCTGTCATGGAGCAACGGACGAGGTGAAGCATTGCACTGTCACTGCCTGTCCTCTGTGGTTTGTTCGTCCATATCAGGAGAAGACTAATGACTGACCTACGTAAAGCAGCAGAGGACTTGTTAGAAGGCGTTGAAGCAGCAATCAAAGCTGGTGACTGGGTTGTTGATGGGGCTTGTGACCCAGACTCAGCCATCATCGCACTACGCCAAGCACTAGCACCAAAAGAATTACCAAGGCCAGACGAACCTATATGGGTGGTTGACGAGAAAGGCAACAAGCAACTGGTTGCAAAGAAGAACAGAGCGCAACCTGTCGATGCCGTAAACATGAGCCAAGAACGTGTCGATGAAACGGCAAAACGTGAACACGAGCCATACGGTTATCTTTGGTTTACTCATCAAATGGAAAGACGATTTACCCATTACAGACCAAAAGAAGAACAAAGAATTGGAGAAGTAACACCAATCTACACCGCACCACCAAAGCGTGAATGGGTTGGCCTCACTGAAGAAGAAGTTCATATTCTTTGGATGGATATGGGCGCTAGGCCAAAAATTAACGGCTACGACTTTGCAAAGGTTATTGAGTATAAGTTAAAGGAGAGGAATTGTGGATAAGATTACTGTGGTGTGCCACAAAGACCACGACAAAGGCTACGAAGATTATGTTGGTAAATGCTTGCTGTGTGAGGTTGAACGGCTACAAAAGCGTGAATGGGTTGGGCTGACGGATGATGAAATCTATGACTATGCAGACAAGTTTCTTTATCAGCATGGCAGTAATTTTGGAATCAAGTCATTTGGTAAAGCCATTGAAGCCAAACTAAAGGAGAAGAACAATGGCTGAGCAACTCAAGGCACATCAACCATGTCCTGACTGTGGTAGTAGTGATGCACTTACATACTATGACTGGGGTAGCGTGTGCTTCAAGTGTGGTGAGAAGAAAGTAACTAAGAGCGATATGAAACCAAACCTAACCAAGGTTCAATCTAAGATGACTAACGTACATGACCTGACCTATGGCTCTGTGGTTGATCGAGGACTAACTCGTGAAACCTGTCAGACCTATGGCATAGGGGTGAAGGATAACTTCTATTACTTTCCCTACTACAATGGGGACACATTAGTTGCGTACAAGAAACGCAACACTGATGATAAACGCTTTAGCATCGAGGGTTCGTGGCAACAAGGTGCTCTCTTTGGGCAGCAGTTATTTAACAAAGGGGGTAAGTATGTCACTATTTGCGAGGGAGAGTTTGACGCTGCGGCGGCGTATCAGATGCTGGGTTCTAAGTACCCTGTGGTTTCTGTTAGGAATGGTGCAGGTAATGCAGTACAGGATATCAAAGCGAACTACGAATGGCTCGACTCCTTCGAGAACATTGTCCTATGCTTTGACAGTGATGACGCAGGCCGAACTGCTTCTGAGCAGGTTGCTGAAATCCTTGGAACTAAAGCCAAGATATTTAAAGGAACCAAAGACCTTAAGGATGCCTGCGAATACAACGGACAAGGCGAAGGCAAAGCGTTCATAGATGCATGGTGGCAGGCTGAGAGGTTCACGCCTGATGGTATCATCGATGGCGCTGGGCTGTGGGATGTAGTCAATCAGCCAGTAGAGTTAGCTAAGGTTCAGTATCCGTTCTCTGGTTTGAATGACCTAACCTACGGGGTTCGAGAGGGTGAGTTAATCACTATCACTGCAGGCTCAGGACTAGGTAAGTCACAGTTCCTACGAGAGATTGTGTATCATATCCTGAACAACAGCAACGATGAGAACATTGGTCTGCTGTTCCTTGAGGAATCTGTGAAGCGTACTGCCAAGAGTATCATGAGCTTGGCGGCTAACAAACCATTGCACCTACCTGACACTGAGGCTACGAATGAAGAACTACGAAGTGCTTTTGACGCTACACTGGGGACTGGCCGTGTCTTCCTTTTTGATCACTTTGGCTCTACTGCAATCGACAACATTATCAACAGAGTTCGTTTCATGGCTAAGGCTCTTGATTGCAAGTATATTTTTCTTGATCACGTTAGTATCGTGGTATCTGCACAAGACAATGGTGATGAACGAAAAGCCTTAGATGAAATCATGACCAAGCTTAGGATGATTGTCCAGAGCACAGGCATTGCTCTGTTCTGCGTGTCACATCTCAAGCGTCCTGATGGTAAGGGTCACGAGGAAGGCGCAGCTACGTCCCTGTCTGCCTTGCGTGGGTCTGGCTCGATAGGTCAGTTGTCTGACATGGTGCTAGGTCTTGAGCGTAATGGTCAGTCAGAGGATTTGAAGGAGCGACACACCACACGAGTCAGGGTTCTGAAGAATCGATTCAGTGGGTTGACTGGTCCTGCCTGTGCCTTGTACTATGACCGTATTACTGGACGCATGACTGAGACACACGAAGACAAAGAACTGTGATATAATATTAGGATGAGAATCGCACTTGATATTGAAACTAATCTTAGGCACGACACTATTTGGTGTTGTTGTACTTATAATCTTGACACTAAGGAAGTGATGGTATGGACAGAGTCACAAAGCTTTCAAGAGTTTATCAAGAAAGCCACGTTGATAGTAGGACACAACGGGATCAGCTTCGACTTTCCAGTATTGAACAAGGTCTGGAGGACTACGATTCAGATGAATCAAGTTCGGGACACACTGGTTATGTCAAGACTGTCAAACCCTACAAGGGACGGGGGACACAGCCTAGCAAATCTAGCAAGGCTCGTAAGCCGAACCAAGAAGGAGTACGAAGATTTCGAGGGCGGCCTAACTCCTGAGATGATTGAGTACTGTAAGGAAGATGTAACAATCTGTGGTGAGTTGTACAATTATTTGAAGAAGGAACTACGTGACTTCTCTGAGCAGTCAGTCGAACTGGAACACAAGGTTCAGTGGATTGTAACAGGTCAAGAGAAGCGTGGGTTTAAGTTGGACGTAGCTAAGGCTATGGGTTTGGTAGGTGACTGGGAGCGTAGGCTTTGCGAGATAGAACATGAACTCCAAATCATCTTCCCACCCATTATCACCCAAAGAGTTAGCGACAAGACAGGCAAGCAGTTAAAGGATGATGTTGAGGTATTCAATCCGGGTTCTCGTCAGCAGATTGCTAAGCGTCTGATGAGCAAGGGCTGGAAACCCAACAAGCATACCGAGAAAGGAGCAGTGATAGTAGATGAATCAGTCTTGGATGGAGTTGATATACCAGAAGCAAAGCTTATTGCCGAGTACCTACTCATTCAAAAACGGGTGGCTCAGGTTAAGTCGTGGCTTACTGCTGTATCTGAAGACGGACGGGTTCACGGTAAGGTCATCACCAACGGAGCAGTCACGGGACGAATGACACATCACAGTCCTAACATGGCGCAGGTTCCTAGCAGTAGTAGTCCTTGGGGACACGAGTGCAGGGATTGTTGGACAGTAATAGATAACTATCTATTGGTGGGCGCAGACGCTAGTGCCTTAGAACTTAGGATGCTTGCTCATTACATGAAGGATCAGGAGTATGTCAAGACTGTTACAGAAGGATCGCAAGAGTTGGGAACTGATGTCCACACGAAAAACCAGAGGGCTGCAGGTCTTGCTACAAGGGCGCAGGCCAAGACTTTTATCTATGCCTTGCTCTATGGTGCAGGGCCTGCCAAAATCGGGGCGATTGTTGGTGGTGGATTTAAAGAAGGCAAAGACCTCACGAGTTCTTTTCTTCGGAACACGCCAAGCTTACAAAAGCTTAGGACCAAGGTTGAAAACCTATCAGCGGGAGGGACGATTGAAGGTCTTGATGGACGCAGGTTACAGATCCGTTCCCAGCACAGCGCACTCAACACATTGCTTCAGAGTGCTGGTGCAATAGTAATGAAGCAGGCTCTTGTCCTGTTGGATGAGAAGCTTAGGAAGACCCAGCTTGACGCACACTTCGTAGCCAATGTGCATGACGAGTGGCAGATAGAATGCCTTGAGGATGAGGCAGACATGGTAGGCATCCTCGCAGTACAGAGTATCAGGGAAGCGGGTAAAGTATTGAAGTTACGATGCCCTTTGGATGGCGAGTATAAGAAAGGAAAAACATGGGCAAACACCCACTAGATAAGACAGATGATTTCTGGGAAGGGATGGAAGATGTTGTCCTCCTTTGTATACGCAAGGATAAGACTGTCCATATGAAGACATCGATAAGGGACATGGATGAACTACAGTCTGTCTTTAGTACTGCCCTGATGATGGCAACATTTCATAAGGTGAAACAGGAGGATATTGACAAACTACACTGATGTGCTATAATATTATGGTAGCTGTAACTTTTAACTTAACTTGTTCAGGAGAACATTATTATGGATTTGAAACCTCTTAAGATTGAAGCTGATTTAATGTGGGCATTTCTTGATACCCCTAACCAGATGTCGGGTAAGTATCAGGTAGACCTATGCAACCTTTCCAAGCCTGCTATCAAGGCACTGGAAGAAGTTGGTATCTCAGTTCGCAATAAAGAAGAAAAAGGTTTTTTCATTACTGCTAAGTCTAAGAACTATCCTATCACCACTGTTGATGCAGAAGGTAACAGGGTCACTTGCAAGGTAGCCAATGGATCACGAGGCATTGCATTGATCAAGCCCTATGCTTACAACAAGAATGGTAAGAGCGGAGTTAGCGCAGGCATCAACAAGCTGACAGTCACCAAGCTGATTGAGTATGCAGGTGCAGATGTTACTGCCGATGACAACGCACTATAAATAGATAACTATCTAAAGGATATAATATGACAGCAAAGAAAGNAACANCNCCNTCACCTAAGTTTAACTTCAAGGTGTCACCNGTAGAGTCTGTGTTNGAGGTAGAGGTTGATGGACTTAATCATACAGTATGGGGTTCAGACTTCTTCAAGTTCTCTGTGTCATCTGATGGTTCTGTAACTATCAACGACAACGAGTTCTCCAGTAAGAAGCAAGCAGCACAGGCACTCGAAGCTATGGCTGCGTTTCTGAAGAAGTAATGTTAGCACTCATCGATGCCGACATCGTCACTTACAGAATTGGATTCGCTTCCGAAGATGTTAATGACAAACTGTGCTTGGCACGATGTGCTGAGTTTATGGAAGAGCTAGTGATGAAGCCTTGGGTAGGAGACTACCAAGGTTATCTCACTGGTTCTGACAACTACCGAAAGGACATCGCAGTAACAGCACCATACAAAGGTAATCGAGTTGGCACTAAGCCTAAACATTATGGTTTGATTCGAGAGTATCTTGAGAAAGCTTGGGGCTGTGAAGTAGTAAACGGACAAGAAGCTGATGACGCTATTGGTATCAAGGCTTATGAGATTGGAGACATTGAGGAATATATAATCATGTCTATCGACAAAGACCTTGATATGATTCGTGGTTGGCACTACAACTTTATTAAGGATACGAAGTACCTGATCGATGACCAACAAGCTATCAAACATTTCTATACGCAACTACTGACTGGCGATAGAGTTGATAACATTATAGGTCTAAAAGGAATAGGTCCAAAGAAGGCGGCAAAGATTCTAGAGGACTGTGTTACCGAAGCCGATATGTACACCGCAGTATTAGAAGCATACGACAACGATGAAACTAGAGTCTTGGAGAATGGACAATTGTTATGGATACGAAGAAACGAAAACCAGATTTGGTCACCTGCCCTTTGCAGTACATCCAATGGGTTGACGCAGTAGCAGATGTTGAGTGGCAAGAAGATGTTAAAGCAGAAGTTCACCTTTGTCACAGCATTGGCTGGATTATTGATGAGACAGATGACGCACTATGCATCGCTAATACAGTCTCTATGGACAACAGCAATGCCCGTATGCATCTACCTAAGCAGTGGATTAAAGTAAGAAAGGATGTAACACTTGAAACCGAGCAGCGCCAAGTCCAAAGGAAGACACCTGCAAAAGTGGGTAAGAGATCTAATACTAGCCAAGTTCAATCTGGAGCCAGACGATGTTCGCTCAGTTAGTATGGGCGTGTCAGGGGAGGATCTGTTACTCAGTCCAGCAGCCAGACGGGTCTTGCCAATTAGTTTGGAATGCAAGTCCAGAGCAGCTATCTCAGTATACGGTTATTACGAACAAGCTAGAGGAAACGCAGGAGGATACGAGCCTGTTTGCGTCATCAAACAAAACAGAGATAAGCCCTTGGCTGTGGTAGATGCAGAGTATTTCTTTAACCTATTAAGGAGTAAGTATGAGTAAAGTTTATCGATTCATTTATGATTCTGAGTTTCAAGAAGGAGAGCCTACAGAATATCCAGAGGCTTCTACTGTCAAGGTTCGTCACTACTTTGCAGACTTTGTTGCATGGCCTAAGATACTCTATGAGTTCTGTAAGTTCTTAGAGACCTCTGGTTACAGCGGCGTGATGGAGCGTGTTGTCATCAAAGACCCTTATGGTATGGAGACTGATGGTTTGTTTGAGACCATTGGCCCAGAGCAGTACATCGCTACTGTTAAAGTAGAACCATTAGACAACGAAGACAAGGACGCACAATGACTGTTCATGCCATAATCCCTGACTGCCAAGTTAAGGACGGTGTTGATCTTAGTTATCTGACATGGGTAGGTAAGTACCTAGCAGAGAAGAAGCCTGATGTGATTGTACAGATTGGGGACTTTGCTGATATGCCTAGCCTGTCGAGCTACGATGTAGGCCGTAAGTGTTTTGAAGGCAGACGCTACAAGACTGACATCGATGTTACTAACAAAGCAATGGAGATGTTGCTAGCACCAATCAAGGAATACAATGAACGAGCAAAGCGGAACAAGGAGAAACAATACAAACCAAGAATGGTACTCACTCTTGGAAATCATGAAGAAAGAATTTCCAGAGCTATCGAAGGAGACCCTAAACTGGATGGAACTATTGGTCTCAGCGACCTTAACTACGAACATTGTGGTTGGGAAGTTATACCGTACCTTGAACCTATTGTCATTGATGGTGTTGTGTATGCTCATTATTTTACTTCTGGCGTTATGGGGCGTGCTGTAACTTCTGCTGCTGCACTGCTGTCTAAGAAGCATATGTCTGCAGTGATGGGCCATGTGCAGAACAGACAGATAGCTTATGCTAATCGTGCTGATGGTTCGCAGATTACTGGTTTGTTTAGTGGCTGTTGCTACCTGCATGACGAGGACTATCTAGGTAGCCAAGGTAACAAGTACTGGCGTGGTATCTGGATGTTGCATGAGGTTAACAACGGTAGCTTTGATGAGATGCCAGTTAGTCTTAACTACTTAAGGAAGAAGTATGAGCATTGATAACGCAACACCTAATGACTGGTATGTGGCCTATCATAATAACAAGGATGTTAAAACACTAGGCGAGTACATCAAGTCTAAGCAGATTGGAGGAGATCATTACAAGTCTAACATCGAACCTTGGGATGTCTTCCTCGACTGGGGCTTAGACCCTTGGGCGTGTAATGTAATCAAGTACGTAGCTCGTCATCGCAAGAAGGCAGGCAAGCAAGACCTTGAGAAGGCCAAACATTATCTTGAGTTCTTAATAGAAAATTATGATAAAGTTGGTGACAAGTACTACAAGGTGTGATATAATATATGACCCTAACATTAGAAGAGATTAAGGAAAGACTTAAGAGATGGGATGAGATAACATTAGTTGAAGAACTAGCGTTAAGGTCTGAGGATATAGTAGAAAGATTTGACGATATAATAGAAGACCAAGCAGACAGATTACAAAACTTAGTTAACTGGGAAGAATAAAATATATGGATTACTATCAACAGTTTATTGCAAAGAGTCGTTACAGCAGGTTTCTACCTGAGAAGAATCGCCGTGAGCATTGGGAAGAATCAGTAGACCGATACTTTACTTTTATGTTTAACCACTTGGAAGAGAAGTACAAGTTCTCTCCTAACAATGACCTACGCCTAGAGCTTATCAATGCTGTCAAGAACCTAGATGTTATG
>JGI24766J26685_10000311_pt1 | contig 13472 bp, 13 predicted proteins | sample SanBayMetagenome_FD_26685 | JGI IMG/M metagenome (IMG submission 26685)
GAGCCGATATTTGTCGAAGCCGCCGGGGGCTTGGCGATACGGATCTTGCGAGAATCCGCAGGATCCGATGCAGAGCGCATCGAGAGAGCTTATCAGTTGGCCACGTCGCGGAGTGCGACGGAAGTGGAGAAAGCTGAGTTGCTCAAGTTCCTCGAGCAGCAGAGAAAGCGTCTGGCCGAAGGTTGGCTCAATCCGCGTGAGATTCTCACGGGTGATCCGGGTAAGCTCAAGGATTTGCCTCAGGGGATCAATCCCCAGGATGCAGCGGCTTGGACGCTCGCTGCCCGGGTGATCCTCAANCTCGACGAGACGCTCAGCAAGCAGTAACGTNCATAGGGNTCAGTCGCCGTCGGTTCCATCGGCNAGTTGCTGACAAACTTCTCTCAAGCGGCTGATCGAAGGGCTGTTTGGGGACGCGAGCAGGTGGTGCTCTCCGAGGTAGCGCGCCAGGGTCAGAACGCTCGAGACACGGTGCATGACGTAGGCTTCGTCGAGGCGAAACGCGGGTTGCAAACCGCGATCTGAAAGGGCTTGGCAATAGGATTCCCAGGGATCGATCCAGGCCCGCATCGGGCCTTGGATCATCGATCCGAGCGCGCGGGCTAAATCGAAACCTGGCCAGCGAAGATCGGCTTGGCTAAAGTCGATCAAGCCGCTTACGCCGTCTGCGTCAAAGAGCCAATTGCCTCTCCAGGCATCTCCGTGCATCCAGTGCCGGGTGTTGTTTTGGGATGCGAGTTTGAGCATGGCTCGATGGCAATCCAATGCGATCTGTTTGGCTGACTTTAAAGCGTTCGGAATGGATTCGAGAAGATCCAGAGGAATCGGTTGGGTTGCTAGGCGGTCCAGATCGCGATACGGTTTTTGGAAGTTCGATTGCAGGAGTTCTTGGAGCAAGCGGTTTCGCTCGGTCATGCGATCGTCGCGCGAGCCATTTGGAGGGCTTGGCGCCTGTTGGGCCAATGCGTGCAGGGTTCCTAGAGCGTGTGCGACGGCGGTTTGCTGTCCGGGCGTGACCTCTTGGATCGTCTCCGAGTGGATTCCGGGTAGCCAGTCCATGCACTCCCAGCAGGAGTAGAGCGCGTCGGCGGCAGGTCGTTGCAGCAGAGGTGCATCGAGTTCAGCGACCAAGACGGTTGGGGCAGGGGAGCTCAGCAAGCTGGGCCAAGCCTGCAGGCGGGGAATCCAACCTTGGACGCATTGTGCCCAGCGTTGTTGCTGTCGGTGTAGAATGGCAAGTCGATCGAAGCTTGCCAGGGGGTAAGATTTGATGGCATAGTTCCCGACTCGGTAGACTTCCGCGCCCGAAAGTCCGGTCTGGGGGATCAAAGATTGGCTTTGAAGATCCAGACCGAGCCGTTGGAGTTCCTTTCGAACGCGGATCGGGAGCATGCTCGGGAGGGCTACTGACCTTGGCCTCGGGAGAAGCCAGGTTTGCCGTCGAAGTTGTAGAGGCCTTCGAGTTTCACGAATTCGATACCTGCTTTGGTGATTCGGCTCAAGAGAGCCAGGATCGCGTCGTGGTTGGTCGATTTCCCGGAGCCTTCGGGCAGAGCGAAACGGCAGCGGTTGACATCGACGGTGAAGGTTTCTTTGAATCCGTCTGGCCAGACTTTCATACCTCGGTTGGAGATCATCTCCAGGACCATGCCGTCGGCGGCGAGGGGTTGGAGTTTGGCGGCAAGCGCGTCGATGGTATCGGTCCAGGCGACAAAGACGTCGGCGCCGACGAGTTCTCGTTTTTCTGAGGAACGGACGTAGGGTGGGCGGGTCGTCAGGGGTCGTTTAGGAGCGTTGCTGTAGTTGACCGCTCGAAGGATTTCAGGTTTTTTGCCGAGTCGCGCGACGACGGCTTTGGCGAATTCCTTGGTCCCCACTTTTTCTTTGGAGATGCCTTCCTTGAAGATATCGTAGGTGTGAACGCCATCTTCGATGGTTTTGAGCCAAGCGTTGTGGGCTAGTTCGGCGATTTCAGCTTGGCCGATATGGACAAGCATTTGGATAGCACCGAGGAACAGGCCGGAGGGGTTGGCGAGGTTTTGGCCGGCGCGGCGAGGAGCCGAACCGTGGATGGCTTCGAACATGGCGCATCCATCGCCGATATTGGCGCTGCCGGCGAGTCCGACCGATCCTGCGATTTGGGCAGCGACGTCCGAGAGGATATCGCCGTAGAGGTTGGGCATGACGACCACGTCGAAGGCTTCTGGGGTATCGGCGAGTTTTGCGGCACCGATATCGACGATCCAATGTTCGTTTTCGATGTCTTTGTATTCGGCGGCGATTTCGTCGAAGACTTTATGAAACAGCCCGTCGGTGAGTTTCATGATATTGTCTTTGGTAAAGCAGGTGACTTTTTTGCGACCGTAGGCTCGAGCGTACTCGAAGGCGTAGCGGACGATTTTTTCGGTTCCTGGTCGGGAGATGAGTTTCAGGCACTGCATCACGTCGAGGGTTTGGCGGTGTTCGATGCCCGCATAGAGATCTTCTTCGTTTTCGCGAACGATGACCACGTCCATTTTGGGGTGTTTGGTCCGAATGAACGGATCGTAGCTCAAGCATGGACGGATGTTGGCATATAGGCCGAAGGCTTTTCGGGTCGTCACGTTGAGGGACTTGAACCCACCCCCTTGGGGTGTGGTGATCGGTGCTTTGAGGAACACTCGGGTGGATCGGAGGTTTTCAAAAGCGCTGGGTTCGATCCCTGCCATGTTCCCTTTGAGGTACTGCTTTTCCCCGATCTCGATGATGTGTTTCTCGAGCCTTGCGCCAGCCTCTTCGATGATGTGAAGAGTGGCTTCCATGATTTCGGGGCCGATACCGTCACCGTAGGCGACTGTGATGGGGGTTGCTGATGCCATGATTAGAAAGGGGGGTTGAGTGCGGGGAATTTGGAGAGAAACGAATTAGAAAATGTATTCACCAGCCCCTGGAAATACAACTGCAGATGCATTTTCCTCTCAAAAACAGGGCCTAAGTTTCCCGTGCGTCCTGGAGGTCTTTGGCTTACAATGTTGTTTCCGTCGATTTCCCCTCTGTTTCATCCCCCTCGTTTCACAGAGCCACTGTCTCCTTAGGCACCACCGACTTATGAAGAGTCCAATGTCCCGGATTTGTGTTTTGATCGTTCTTGGGCTTTTGGGCCTTTGTGTCTTACCGGCTGGTTTTCTATCGGCGAGGTTTGGCGCTTTGGCGCTGGCTCAAGAGCCTGCGGTCGCTGGGGTCTTTCGCGGGTCGAAGTTCGACAAGTCGAATTTGGTGGCTTGGTGCATTGTCCCTTTCGATTCGAAGAAAAGAACGCCGGAGCAAAGGGCTACGATGCTCGATGAGCTGGGGATCAAGCGGCTGGCTTACGATTACCGGGCCGAGCATGTCGCGAGTTTCGAAGAAGAGATCACGACGATGAAGAAGCATGGTATCGAGTTTACCGCGTGGTGGTTCCCCACCGTGCTAAACGACGAAGCCAAAGCGATTCTGAGCCTTGTGAAAAAGCATCAAATCCATCCGCAGTTGTGGGTCAGCGGGGGGGGAGATATCGCGATGGATGCCCAGCAGACCCAAGCCTTCATCGAGTCCGAGTCGCGGCGAATCCGTGAGATCGCTCTGGCGGCCCAGGATGTCGGTTGCAAGGTCGCTCTGTACAACCATGGTGGTTGGTATGGCGAACCTGAGAACCAGATTCGGCTCATCCAAGCGATCGGACTTCCCAACGTCGGGATTGTCTACAATCTCCATCACGCGCACCATCAACTCGATCGACTCGAATCGATCCTTGCGAAAATCCAACCTTATCTCCTGGCGATCAACCTCAACGGAATGGAGATCGACGGCGAGCGGGTCGGTAAGAAGATTTTGCCGATTGGACAAGGAAGCCAGGACAAGCAGGTGCTGAAACTCATCGGGCAAATGAACTTCGATGGACCCGTTGGAATCCTCAATCACACCGACCTCGATGCGCGGGTTCGGCTCCAGGAGAATCTCGATGGACTGAGTGAGCAGGTCCAAGGGCTTAAGCCTTAGATCCTCTAGGTCCTTTAGGGGTATAAGATCCATGGGTACACGATCCCGCAACGACTTAGTGGGCGCTAAAGGACGCGTTCAAAACGCGTTGAACGATTGGCGAGAATCGCTTGCAGAGGTCACGGAGCACTGGAAGGATTCCACCGCCGAGAGGTTTATCAACGACCATTTCGCCGATACCGAGGGGAAGTTGCAGCGAATTTTGATTACGCTTCAGGAAGCCGCGGATTTAGTCCGCGCGATCGAAAAGAAAGTGGCAGATCATGAGTACGGCGATTGAGAGTCCATCGGAGCTACGCATCGGCATCCTGCTCTCTAGTTGGATAGTAGCTGTGTTTTTAACGATGAGCCCACAAGCTAGAGCTCAGGTTCCCCGTTCCGAGCCCACCGTCGCTGGGGCGATGGTCCTACGCGTCGCGACGTTCAATGCCGCGATGAATCGCAAGTCGGCTGGCGAGTTGACCGAGGGATTGCAAAAGGGGGATCCACAGGCCGCGAAAATCGCTGAGATCCTGCGAGCCGTTTCGCCCGATGTGTTTCTGCTGAACGAAATCGACTACGACGAGCGTTCGGCCGAAGTGTTCTTGAACCGATACCTTGCGAGCCAAGAGCGGCAAGATAGCCAAGAGCCAACCGAGCAACCGCCATGGAAGTACTTCTTTGCTGGGCCGGTCAACACAGGGGTCGATTCCGGACTCGATCTGGATGGGAACGGGAAACTGCATGAGCCCAACGACGCATGGGGATTCGGAACGTATCCGGGCCAGTATGGCATGGCGGTTTTCAGTCGCCATGAAATCCAGAAGGAGGCGATTCGTACGTTTCAAAACTTTCGCTGGAGTCGAATGCCAGGTGCGCTTCGACCCATGCGATCGAACCCAGGGTCCACAGAACTCGAATCGTATTACCCCGATGCGGTTTGGGATCAACTCCGACTCAGTTCGAAATCCCATTGGGACGTTCCGATCCTCATCGGGGGCAAAACATTGCATTTGATTGCAAGTCATCCGACTCCGCCGGTATTCGACGGACCGGAAGACCGAAACGGATGCCGCAATCACGACGAAATCCGCTTGCTGATGGACTATGTCGCGGGGGATTCCTCGGGAGCTTACGTCGTCGACGATAACGGGCGGACTGGGCCACTTGCGACCGATGCATCGTTTGTCATCGCAGGCGATTTGAACTCCGATCCGATCGACGGAGATGGTCGCGCCGAGGCGATCCGAAAACTGCTTGAACACCCCAGATTGGCCAAGTCCCCCGCGCCCAAGAGCCTAGGGGGTGTAGAAGCTTCCGAGAATTCCAAGGGGGCCAATCTCAAGCATCAAGCCGATCCGGCGACCGACACCGGAGACTTCAACGACCGCAACCCGGGCAACCTAAGGATCGACTTTGTGCTCCCTTCGGCAAACGTCAAGGTCTTGGCAAGCGGCGTGTACTGGCCCTCGAAGAGTCAATCCGCTGAGGCGAACGCTTTGGTGAGCGCGTCGGATCATCGGCTTGTTTGGGTCGATCTTCAATGGGAGCAATTGCAGAAATGACCGAATCCTTGGGTTTTTAGGCCGAGTTTGAGTTTGAGGCTTGAGTAAGCCTTGCTGATTGCCGAAGAGATACCGAAGAGGTATCGGCCGGGGCGTAAGATCCGAATTCGCCCGACTCTTAACGCTAAGCCAATCGGTTCCAATGCTAGCAAACCAACTAGAGAAATCCGCAGGCCTCAGGCTGCGATTGGGTGGCCGTTGGTTGGCTTGTTTCTTGGTGGGCTTGAGTTCGGGGTTCTTGCCTGTTGGGCTCAGGGCGCAGGATTTGGAGATCGAAGCGACCCGTGCTGAAGCGACCCGTGCTGAAGTTTTGAAGGCTGATGNTCCCGAGCAAGCCGTCGCCAAAGCAGAGATACCCAANGAGGTTAGTACCAAGTCGGAACCCGAGAAGTGGAACGTCAAGCTTGGCGGCCATGTGCAGATGGACTATGTGCTTTGGGCCAATGCGAGCGAATCGATTCCCAATACGAACAACTACTTCAATTTCCGACGCTTGCGTTTGGTAGCCGACGGGACGGGCTATGACGTTTGCGATTTTCGTTTGCAGATGACGCTCGAGCCGGAGCCATTTGGGGACGCCCTTCCTGAAGCCAACCTGACGCCACAGGTCAAGGACGCCTATTTCACGATGAATCAGATCCCTTATTTGGGTCGATTTCGGGTGGGTAATTTTTTCGTGCCGTATAGTCTTGAGCAGGTCACGAACGACACGAACAACATCTTTTTGGAGCGTTCGATACCGACGCAGACGGTATTTGCGGCCGACCGCGAGGTTGGGTTCGCATTTTACAATTGTTCTCAAGATGAGAGGTTGACGTGGACCACCGGTTGCTTCATCGATAGCATCAGCGAGGGGTTCAAGAAGCGTTTGGATGACAACCAGGGTTACCGAGTCAGTGGCAGGCTTACTTGGTTGCCTTACGATAACGACCAGCCCAAAGGCAGGCGTTTGGTGCATACGGGTTTGGGGGTTTTGTTTACGGACGACAGCGATGATCGGATGAGGATTCGGACAAGGCCGCAGGTTTCCGAGGGGCCTCGGTTGATCGATTCGGGAGTGCTCAGGGCCGATAGCATGACATCGGGCAATCTGGAGGGGGCGATTGTCATGGGTCGCTTTGCGGTTCAATCCGAGGCGTTTCTTGGGTCTGTGCAGATGCTCGACGGGGAGAACCCCACGTTGAGTGGGGCTTATGTGCATACGAGTTGGTTTATCACGGGTGAGAGTCGGGTTTTTGATCGTTTTGGACAGCATGGGGCCCAGTTTGGGCGAAATGCACCAAGGGCGAATTTCCGATTCAAGCGGGGTGAATTTCAGCCTGGGGCCGTGGAGCTCAAAGCCCGCTGGTCGCACTTGGACATGAATCCGTTGCAGGCTGGCCAGTACGACGACTTGACGGTGGGGGTGAACTGGTACTGGAGCGATCGGACGCGATGGATGTTCGATTGGATCCATCCGATCACCACTGAGCAAACGCTTTATGGAGCGACCGAGTCGGACCTTTTGGCCATGCGGTTCGACTTCAACTGGTAGGTTCCAGGGCTAGCCGATTTGTTCTTGGGCTTCGTCCAGGAGTCGTTTGGCGCGTTGGGAGCCGACGAGCAATGCCGGCACAAAGAGCGGGAAGAGGGGGATACCGAATCCGAGCGTGCATCGCAGGAGTGTTGCGACGGCCGGGTGGTCGAAGCGGTTGAATCGGAACAGGATGAAAAGCAAAAAGAGCAGTGTCGATCCACCGTAGAGGAGCCAAAGAATTTCAAGGCCGGTGAGTTTGCCGTCTCGCAGTGGGGCAAAGAGGGCAAAGACCAGGCATACAACGGCGCAGAGACCGAGGAGTTTTTTGACGAATGCTCCGAGTTGATCGACGTACTTGGAGTACAAGTCGCCGTCGGAGGAGTCGACCATTCCGATGTACGGGTAGCGGACCAGGACCCAGCAGGTTGAGACATAGCCGATGAGGGCAAAGAGACCTGAGACGCCGAAAATACTTTGCACGACCCAGGGGATTTTCATCTTGGCGATGACTCGGATCAAGAGTAGGGGAATCGCTACTGCGGTGATCCACGAGCGTTGTGCAACACGGACCGAGAGAGGGAATTCTCGGAACTTTTTTTGTAGATCGTTCGAGCTCATCGCGGATTCGCTTTAGGTCGGTTCGCCGACCGTTGGGTTTTGCATTGCGGCTCTCGGTAGGTACTTGCACATGGCGATTCCCAGGAAGTACAAGGCTACCAGCGGGACCCCCATCCCGATCATACTGACCATGTCTGCGGGGGTCAAAATCATCGAGATAAAAGCGATTGCAAGGACGGCGATGCGCCATTGGCTCAGGTAGGTCTCATAGGAGAAAATCCCTAATCGTTCCAGGACGAGCATGGCCAGAGGCAATTGAAAAGCGACTCCAAATCCAAGGGGTAAGAATAGTGCAAAGGACATGTAGTCTGTCAGTCGAGGGGAGGCCCCGATACCCATATTGGCGTTGAAGTCCAATAGGAAGTCGATGACCAGTTGGAAGATCACGAAGAAGGCAAGGCAAGCTCCGGACCAAAACAGGATCAAGCTCGTGGGCAAGAAGAAATAGACATAGCGACGTTCGTGCGGATAGAGCCCCGAGGAAATGAACTGCCAGAGGTGGTAGAAAATGCCGGGGCTGGCCACTACGGCGGCGACGACAAAGGCAGCCTTGAGCCAGATCATAAACGGCTCCTGCAAACCCAACGCTTCGGTGCTTGCTTTGACCCCGACGAACATTCGAAGTTTGATCATTTTCGATGGGTCGGGTAAGCCTTCGGAGTCGGCATCGGCCATGTACTGTGCGACGATGGGGCTGTTGTTCGACGCGGTCACAGGAGCCTCGGCAACTGCCGGTGCTGGGTCTGTCGGCGCTGGGTCTGCCGGCGCTGGGTCTGCCGGTGCTGGGGCTGCCGGTGCTGGGAGGTTTTTAAACGAGAGCCTTTGCGGATCGATCCAAACGTATTGGCTGACGACCTTGTTGTCTTTCATCCAAGTCTCTAGATCTGCAGGGACTGGAGTTCCTGAGGAGGCAGCCATTTCCCGGAGAGACTTCTTTTTGTAGAAGTTCTCGAGGGACTTTTCTAGCGGTCCCTGCATGTAGGTCACCACTTGGGTGGCAAGCATCAGTCCGAGGATCATGCCAAGGCCGAGCCAAATCGAGGATTTGACAAGCGCGATGCGAAGCTCCTCGAGATGCTCGCCGAACGTCATCGAACTTTTTTCAAAAAGATCGTCACCTTTCATTGGGTGCGGATCCCCTCTCTTGCGGAAAAATCGCGATTATAATCTGCCTAGAATTCTAATCAGCTTCGATGCAATCCCTCAATTTGGCAATCCATGTTTCCGGCATTTCCTCCGCTGGTCTTTGAACCACTTTACCGGTCGTACCTTTGGGGGGGACGCGGACTAGCCTCAAAACTGGGAAAAAACCTGCCTGCCGAGGGCATTTGGGCCGAGAGTTGGGAAATCGTCGATCATCCCCAGGGGCAATCGGTCGTGAAAAATGGGCCTTGGCAAGGCTGGACACTGGGTCGATTGCTCAGCGAGCATCGAGAAGCGATTTTGGGCCAGAAAAGCCAGGTGTGCTTGGAAGGCACTGCGGGTGGGCCGCATGTCTACCGCTTCCCGTTGATGCTCAAGTACCTCGATTGCCAAAACGTCTTGAGTGTCCAGGTCCATCCCGACAACGCTTACGGGCTGCAAATGGCCAGTCCGGATTTGGGCAAAACAGAAGCTTGGTACATCATCGATGCGGAACCAGGCTCGGTGTTGTACGCAGGGCTCAAACCCAACGTTTCGCGAAAGGACTTGGCCGACGCGATTCAGGCTGGCAAGACCGAGGAGTGCTTGCACGCGATTTGCCCGCAGGCGGGCGATTGCATTTTCATTCCGGCCGGTACGGTCCATGCTCTTGGAGCCGGGTTGCTCGTCGCGGAAATCCAACAGGCCAGCGACTGCACTTTTCGTCTCTACGATTGGAATCGTCTCGATGTTGCGGGCAAGTCTCGCCCGTTGCACATCGACCAAGCGCTCGAGGTGATCGACTTTGAACAAGGTCCTATCGAGCGAGTATCGGCACGACAGATTCCACAGCGCGATTCGCCAGAGCGGAGCTTCTCAGAGCTAAGCGTCTCAGAGTTAGGGCCGCAGGAGTTGGTCGATTGCGACAAGTTTCGATTGGTCCGTTTTGACCGACCATCCCGTTATGTGCTGGATTTGCCGACTTGTCGGATCGTGACGGTACCCAAGGGGACTGCGACGATCGAGACGGGTTACGGGAGCATCGAACTGAGCGCGGGGGATTCGGCGCTGATTCCGCAAGCTTGTTCACAAGCGAGCCTTGTCGTCGGCTCAGATACAACCGTGCTTGCTGCCGAGCCGTTTTTTGGATTGGTAGGATGAGCCCACTTTCGAGAATCGTCGCTCGGGCGATTGCTGGTCCGAACCGCTGGGAGCAGCACTGGCATTGTATCGGTCTTGAGCCCATGCATCGGGCGTTGGTCTATCGGATCGTTTTGGCCGAGTTGGAAAAATCGAAAGAGCCGGGTCATCGCATCCTTTGGCGAGCGAGCCGGGAGTTCGACGCAGGCACCCAAGGGACCGAAACGGACCTCATCGGGCAAACCAGCGGGCAAATCGAGTGGATCGACGTCGGGGTTTGGTCGAGTCAGATCGGGCCCCGAATGGCTAGAGATCCAGGTTCGCTGAGGGTTCTTTGGTGTTGGAACGAACCGAATTGGCGTGAATTTCTTGCCGTTACACCTTGGATGGCCACCGGTGTTGTTTACAATCTTGCATCGTTACAAGTGTGGGTTCGTCAGAGCCTGCGGCTTGGCAAGTGGCATTTAGCTTTGGGTTCCAGATCGCTTCCGATCGAAGTAGCAACACTCTGATGGCAAACAAAACGATCCTCGTGACGGGGGCTGCGGGTTTTATCGGCTACCATTTTGCTCAACGTTGCTTGAGTCTAGGCCACCGTGTCATCAGCGTCGACAGCGTGAACGATTACTACGATGTGGAGCTTAAGAAGAGCCGGCTGAAGCTTTTGACAGCGCAGGCGAATTTTGAGTTTCACCAAATGCATTTGGAGGACCGCGAGCGAATCGCGATGCTGTTTCGAACGCACCGCTTCGATCGCGTCGTGCATTTGGCCGCCCAAGCCGGAGTGCGTTACTCGCTTGAGAATCCTTTCGCGTATACGCAATCGAACATCGACGGAACGCTGACGATTCTTGAAGGCTGCCGGCATCAGCAAGTCGAGCACTTGGTCTTTGCCAGCAGCTCGAGCGTTTATGGACTGAACACTCAGCAACCTTTTTCGACCCAGCATCATACCGATCATCCGGTGAGCTTGTACGCAGCGACCAAGAAGTCCAACGAGATGTTCGCCCACAGCTATGCACACTTGTACAACCTGCCATGCACCGGTCTGCGGTTCTTCACCGTCTATGGGCCTTGGGGACGTCCCGATATGGCATTGTTTAAATTTACCAAAGCGATCTTCGAGGGGCGGCCGGTGGAGGTCTATAACCACGGCAAGATGAAAAGAGACTTTACCTACGTCGATGACATCATCGATGCGATGATTCCTCTGATGGATCAGATCCCCCAGTCGGATCCGAATTGGAATAACGCTCATCCCGATCCCTCGACCAGTTCGGCTCCTTATCGTCTCTTCAATATCGGCAACAACCAACCGACGGAGCTTTCGCATTTCATCGAGGTGCTCGAGCAAGCGATCGGCAAGAAAGCCGACTTGAAGTACCTGCCGATGCAGCCCGGCGATGTGCTCTCGACTTATGCCGATGTCGATTCCTTGGCAAACGCCGTAGGCTTTCGACCCAAAACCGATATCCAGGCTGGCATCGCGGAGTTTGTGCGTTGGTACCGTGAGTACTACGGCGTTTGAATTTCGCCAAGATCTGGAACGGTGGCGACTACCGAGAGAGGACCGAGTTCCATCAAATCGTCGACTTGAAGCAATTCACCGATATCGACGAGGCTCTGCCATTGAGACTGAAGGATATCGAGGTACTGGTTGAGTACTTGCGCGACGGTCTGCTGTGCGACGATCACGTCGTTGAAACTCACGCTCGAGGGATCCGTCAGGTAGCGTTGGTAGACCCCGCGGTAGGCTCGGACTTGATCCCGCAGCGCATCGGCTTGGAACGATTCGGCCAACTGACGATTCGCCTCGTAGTTTCCGAATGCGGTCGCTAGCTCTGCGGTCAATGCATTGCGAGTGTGCTGGACCTGCTGGCTGGCGCGGACGACTTCGGCTCGCGTTGCGATGCGATTGCCTTGGTTGCGATTGAGCACGGGCAGATCTCCGCCTAGGGTCAGATTGTAAGTCGTCGTGCCGGGCTCGAAGGTGTAGTCTTGCTGCAAGACGAACCCCACATTGACATCTGGGATGACTTGGCGATCTGCAAGCTCCACGAGTGTCTGTTGCTTGCGGACCGCATTTTCTGCGATTTCCAAGTCGGTATGGACGGCCGTCATGCGCGCTAGAGCTTCGTCAAAACCGATCGCAGGGACGCTGCAATCGATTCGGCCATCGATCGCGCTAGCCGGTAGGTTAGGACAACCGACGGCAACGGCCAGTCGCCGCCAAGCGGCGATCGATTCCTGCTGAGCTTTGACCACCGATGCTCGGGCTTGGGTCAAGATCACCCGCAGTTGCAAAGGTTCGTAAGGGGCTGCTTCGCCCGCTGTAACCAGTTGGATTTGGGCATTATAAGCCCGATGTGTCAGATCATAGAACGCGCTGGCCAAAACCATGCGTTGACGGGCAGCCAACACATCGAAGTAGGCTCGCCTGATTTCCGTCATCACTGAAACCCAAGCTTTCCGTTGGGCGACGGTCGCGTTGGCAAAGTCGACGGCGGCGGCCTCGGCGCCTAGCCCAAGTTTGCGGGCCGTGACAATCGTTTGTTGAAGATAAGCACCGTGATAACCCGGTGTATTGACGGTCCTAACCGTGTCGGACTGGTATCCCACCGAGGGATTCGGCGGCAACCCTGCTTGGACCATCAATCCGCGGGCCGCTTCGATACTCGCCGATGCGGCCTTGAGGCCAGGATGGTTCTGCCGCGCCAGTTCGTGAAGGGATTCCAAAGTCGTTACGCTGAGCGAACGGTCGGGCATGGCCATCGGATCGGCCGCTACGGCTTCGAGATCCGGATACAAACGCTCGAGTTCCTGGCGCTGCGACTGCGGGTCGAGTTTCTGGCGCATCGGCGCGATCAAATCGGCCGTCTGACTGCCAGGCAATTCCGGAGGAAGTTTCAGAGGATCAGACGAGGCCGAAGCTTCGTTAGGCGGCAGGTTCGATTCGCCGCAGGTTTTTAGATACTCGGTCGCCACGTTATCGGCCGAGGTCGGTACGCACTGCAAGGAGCGGTAAGCCCACCAATTCGGAGTTTGGCAGCCAGCAATCGAGCCTGAAGCGACGCTCACGAGCAACCCGATCCGGAGTTGAACGCCCAATTTCTTGGCTATAACCAACGTCGATAGGACCCGACGCAAGACATACGGTCTGAGATCTTGGGTTTTTAAAATCGTCGATCGGAGATCGATCATTTCTGGAGTGACGATTCCAAAGTCGGCGAGATTTTCCCTTGATGGTTTTCTATCAGAACGATTCATCACGATTGCCGCAATCCTGCACGAGTCTGCCCGGAATAACGCGAACGTTACATTCGATACGATCGCTTCAACTGCTCCAACTGTTGCGTTGGATCGTCCATGAGCTCTAGTGCTCATGAGCTCAACCGATTCGAAGACCTGAAACGGCTTGGATTTATCGACATGCGTCAGAAGGCTGGCGGTTTAAGGGGACTTTGCGGTTTGTTTGAGTCGTGCTGATTGCGGGGGCTTTCCCGGTACGATCTACC
>JGI24766J26685_10000321_pt1 | contig 13320 bp, 10 predicted proteins | sample SanBayMetagenome_FD_26685 | JGI IMG/M metagenome (IMG submission 26685)
TGCAACCGTCGTTTCAGCAGCCGTTGGTTGACTCTCTGCCCCTCCTAAATTGAGTAAGGCATCCAAACTGGCAAAATCATCCTCCGGCAGTTCTAGGGTGGTCTGCACCGTGGCTACTGGTTCTAATTTTGGGGACGTTTTGGGGAGTTCAGGGGTACTTGGCTGATCCCAGACCATATCTGGGGCTTCTTCGAGTTCCCCTTGTAAAAGTTCTTCAAACCAATCTTCCTGGGCATTGATCTGACCCGATGTGCTGCTGTCGCTTTCTTGACTGGTTTGAATTTGGGGGTCAAACCGATCGAATAGATCATCTAAATTTTCTGCATCTTCCAATAACTCCTTAATTTGAGTCGGGGAAAGGTCGGCAGAACGGGCAGATGGCATCCCCTCTTGGGGATTAATTAACAACTCATCGAATAAATCCCCAAAACTATCTACAAGGTCATGCTGTTTGGTTTCTACCGATGTCGGCTTGGTTGTGGTTCCCGTTTCTGAGATGGCGGAGTCCCCATCACTAAGGTGATCAAAGAAACTTGCCAGATCATCATCGGCTCCAGAAGTCACTAAACCTGGATTTTGTTGGGTTTTCCCTGGTTGAATTTGGGGTATATGGCTCGACGTTTCTGGCTGATTGAACTCAGGTTTTTCGTCTCCCAACAAATCAAAAAAGTCCCCTGACATTGATTCTGTTTCGGTTGCCAAGGATGGGGACGTTGACGTGGGGACTTCTTCATTCACCTCATTTTCCCATTGATCTAAACCTTCAAATAAGTCTCTGAGACTGTTATATTCTTCGGTAGTAATTTCTGGGCCATTCTGTAAACGGGGTGGGGTATTACTAGGGTTTGTTGCTGAATCTGACCAGTTCACATCGGAGAAAGAGTTATTCGGTGTTGCGGATTTAGGGGGTTTCTTCTTACCATTCTCCGGTTTCGATTGACCCGGTTTTGTGGCTGTCTCCGTCGTAGTTTTAGGGGGTTTAGATTGACTTGGAAATGTTTTAGATGCGGACGTGGATGGAGGCGACGATTTAGTTTTTTTATCTGTTTTTGCAGAGATAACCGTTTTAGGCAAAAGTTTTGTAATTCCTTCTGTTACAACAATTTCTCCCTCTCGATTCACTAAAACCAGTTCTTGGGCTTCTTTAATTGATTTAATCACTATCGGTGCTAGACTCCGATAGTGATTATCAGGATTGGCAATCACTTTTTCTAGGATCTCGATAAACTTAACCCAATTGGGCAACTCAAAGAGTTCCCCAGCCCGAGCTAAACTCCGACAGGTTTCGATTAACCCTTGACGAGTTTTTTGGGTTTCTGACTGTTTGAACTGTTGCAACATTTCCCTCAGACGTTCGGGAATATCACTACGAAATACCAAATCCTTCGCACTACTAGGAGATTCTTTAGATATAACGGTCGTAGGAATAGGGCGATTAGATACAGAGGACGGGGCTCCGGTTTCCACTTCGGGCGATCGCTTTGTCCCCTGTTGTTGAACCACTTTTATATGATAATTTAAAGCTTCAAAAACAGGCTCGACATCCTTCAAAATAGCACTGGCTGCTTCTTCCGTTAAGCCATAGGGCCCTGATAACTGATCAATTAAGGCTTGTAATGTATCAAAAACCTGTAAAAATAATGATTCTAATTGTTGATCAATAAATTGAGTCGGAAGACGGTTTTCTTTAAGAATTTTAAAACTATCTTCTAAACGGTGAGCCGTTTGTTGAATGCTATTAAGTCCCAACATCGCCGCCCCACCCTTGACCGAGTGAGCCGCTCGGAAAACTTCATTGAGCAATTCTGGATCTTCAATCGTCGCTTGCAGATTGAGCAATCCCTGTTCAATCGTATTGAGGTGGTCTTTCGCCTCCTCAATAAAATAGCCCATAATCCGTTGTTGCTGTTCGAGTTGCATATCAGTAATCAGTAATCAGTTATCAGTTATCAGTTATCAGTCATCAGTTAGTTATTAGTCATTAGTTATCAAAACCGCTTCCCCTGCTCCCTAAGCTTTCTCCGAGGAATCGACACGGAAGCGTTCTACCGATGTCAGCAAGTCTCGTGCCACACCCACGAGTTTAGTTAAGGCACTGGATACCTTTTGGGCTTCAGTGGAAGTTTCTTGGGCACTATGTTCCACCGCTCGCATCACCTGGGCGACGGCGCGGGCAGTTTCATTCTGTTCAACGGTATCCGCCGTAATCGAACGGACGAGAACATCAATCCGGTTGGTCACTTGAATAATGTCATCGAGTGCTCGTTTAGCTTGTTCCGCGAGGCGAGTCCCCTCAATCACCTGTTGATGACCTTGGGACATCGCCATCATCACCGTATTGGTTTGGCTTTGAATTTGCATCACGATTTGTTCGATATCCTTTAAGGATTTAGCCGACTTATCTGCCAACTGTCGGACTTCATCCGCAACAATCGCAAATCCCTTACCCGCTTCTCCTGCCCTAGCTGCCTCAATACTAGCGTTTAAAGCCAGTAAGTTAGTTCGGGAGGCAATTTGAGAAATAAGCCCGACAATTTTAGAAATTTCCTGAGAAGATTCCCCCAAACGCTTGACTTCTCGGCTAGTTTCTGCTACGGTTTCCCGAATTTTCAGAATCCCCGCCACGGTCATTTGTACCGCTTCCCCGCCTTTAGTGGCCAAGGCTGCCGCCGACCGAGCCACTTCTTCGGCTTCCCGAGCACTTTCAGCCACCCGTTGAATGGCATCGGTCAGTACCTGTACTGAGTTGAGGGTAGCAGCGAGTTCCTCCGCCTGACGGAAAGCATCCCCGGCGACATCCTTGGCAAAGGTAGCACTATCGGTAGCTCCCTTACTGACCTGACGGGCGGCTTGTTTGACCTGTACCACAATTTCCCGCAGGTTCTGAATGGTTAAGTTAAAGGAGTCCGCCACCGCTCCCAAAACGTTTGCCGTCACTTCTGCGGTTACAGTTAAATCTCCCCGGGCTGCCCCTTCCACGTCATCCAAAAGCCGAATCACCTGACGGTGTAAATCATCTCTAGCGTCTTCTTGTTCCTTAGCTTTGCGTTGGGCTTCTCGGGTAATACTTTGAATAAATTGGGCTGCATGGTTAAATTTAGAGGACATTTTGCCAAAGTCATCCTCAGCAAAAACCGTGGCGCGGGCATCTAAGTTCCCCTTACTAATCGCATCAAATTGAGCTTGTAAGTCATCTGTAGCCTTAGCAATTTGTTGGGCACTGATCCGACCCAATCCCCAGGTCGCCAGAAAACTGGTTCCCCCAGCTACGGCGGTCAACAGCCATCCTGTACCTCGTAGATAGTCTACGACTTCGGACTTATCATTTAAGGAGGCGGTACGAGTCGAAATATTGGTAGCCGTTGCCACTAAAACCAGGGTAGCCAGTCCCGTCCCCAGTGCCATATATAAGGGTTTACGTTTCAAGGAAGCATTTTCCAAGAAAGAGAATACCCCCTGCTCTGTGGTGACCATCGTATCTATCCCTTCCCCCAAATCCGGGCTTAGGGTGGTTACAGCCGATGCAGCGTAGGCAGTATTAAAAATCTCATCATCCTGAATCGCTGAACTATCACTATCGAGGGTGCTATTGTTGGTGGTATTACCAAATTTACTATCTACGCTGCTGAAATCTGAATCAACGTACAGGTCATTATCCCCACTGTCGGTGATGACAAAATCCCCAATATCATCAAATTCTTCAAAATCCTCTAAGAAATCATTGGGGGTCTGAGCCACCACCTTGCCATTTTGGGAACGGCCATTGGTATCATTGGCCTCAACCGTGACATCAAAGGAATTTCCAAAGGTATCTTCATCGGGATCGAGATCAAAACTATTGGGAATATCTGCCGAATCAAAAACCAGATCATCTGGTTCTTCATCTTCTTCCGCATCAGCATAATTGGAACTGAAAGCACCATTCACACTCCTTGAGGGGCCAGAGTCGTCGGGATCGGACAAGTAGGAATCATTGACCGCATTATTATTGGTTAATAGTGTTTCTTCTTCGTTGCTTTCTTCAGCATCCAGAACCTTATAGTTAGCCTTCATATTAGTAGTGTTCGGGGGTAGAGAAACAGAATCATCGGCATCATTAACGAAGAGTTCATCTGAAAAACTAAAAGCTGAATCTAAATCAGGGTCAAATTCATCTTCCTGAAAGGGTGAAGTTTCCTTGACCGAGACGAAACCATTTTGGGGTGGGTGTTCATCTGGTGACAACGATCCATCTGAATCGGCTGCATCTTCTAAAGGGGCAAAAATATCGTCAAGTTCTGCCTCAAAACTTGAGGAAGCTGTACCCACGGCACGGGATGGGCTAGAGGACTCATGATTAGCACCGTTGAGTTCTCTTTGATCTGCCGGATGAGATTCATAGGCCTCTGGATTGTTTAAGCCCCCCAATTCATCGTCATCGAAGCTATCGAATTCGAGGAATTGAGTCGGTTGAGATAAATAATCCGGGGATGACCCATTCAGAGTTTCCGGTGAGTGGACTGAATCCGATTCGTCTTCGGGGTTTTCGGTTGGGAAATCGAGCCAATCTAACTCATCCTCGGGAGAGAATAAATCCCCACTTAACTGTTCAATATCACTGGTGCTAGATTCATCGGTGGCAAAGTTTGGCACCGACAGGGATTCATCTTCTTCCAGTGTAAACGGATCGGCTTCTAATTCAGTGAAAGAATTTTCCGGGTCTAGGGGGTTTAAAATTTCTGTGCCTTCCTCTAAGTCGCCCCCCGAAGCAAAAGGATTATCTTCGGTGAAACTTAGGGGAGATTGACTACCATTGGATTTTACATAATCGGGTTCATCCTCTAAATTATTGAACCCCAAACCGATGGAAGCATTCAGATCAGAAGTGGATAAATCCAAGTCAGCATCGTCTAAGTCTTGGAAATCAAAGTTATCATCCTGCAAATCATTAAAATCCATCAGGGTTTCTTCGGTGGATGACCCATTCAGTCCATGAGTATCGGCGGATTCCAAATCTAAATTAGGTATGGAGGATGTGCCATTGGATGAACCATTGGTTTCTTCTGAGAGCCAATCTAAATCCTGGGTTAAATCCATTTCCTCGCCCTCGATTTCTTCGTTTACCAAGGCATTAAAAATTTCTGGGGAATCAAGGCTATCCTCGAAACTACCCGGAGGAGATTCTATTAAGTATTGGTCAGTATCGGCTAAGGCTTGATGGGCTTGTTCGAGTAATTCGGAGTCATGGGTTAAGTTGATGACGGCGACATACTGCTCACGGGCGACATCATACTGTTGCAACCCGTAGCCATAGATATGACCACAGAGAAGACGGGCAGATGGATCTTCTGGATAATCTTCTACCAGTTGATAAACCAGCGCCGCCGCCTGTTCATAATTCCCCTGACAGTATGCTTCCTCGGTTTGCTGATACTCTTGTAGGAAGTCTGTGCTTGTTGCCATGAGCGATTCCCCTTTTGACTTTCAAGTTTAGTTTTGCTCGTGCTTAATAGTTAAGATTTCGATGTAGAAACACGAATTATAAGGATGTAATCCGGTCTGTAGTAGATTTTCTAATAATCCCTACCCTGGGCTGGGTGAGTGAGGATTGGAGATTTAACATTAGGATGACAAAACCTCTGGTGGNGNTTTTGGGTTTCCCANGTTAAAAGCTTTAGCTTAAACAGTTTTATAATCAATTGATAGTCGGTTTCCTCAATGGTTATGGGATAAACCCGATTGATNGCTGGTCACGTTGCCCAACGAGCCGATCGCAGAATTGCAATTTGGTCTAAAAGTCGCAGGACGCTGCCTTCAGTTCCAACTTGCCACTCTCCTTTGATAAAAGGAGTCATACTATCACTGACTTGGGTGGGCATTTGCATTTTATCAGGGTCAAGCCATGCCATGTCATTGACTTCATCAACAGCTAATCCTAATATAATGTCTTGATCTTCAACGGCAATAACATGGATCTCTGTTCGATCCGTATTTAAGGGGGTTGCATCCCCTAAAAATTGGCCTAAATCAGCGACCCAAATCACTCGACCCCTGAGATTGAAGGTTCCCAGCAACAGGGGGGAAACATTAGGAATCGGGGTCATCCGATCTGGCGATTGAAAGAGTACCTCCCGAATCCCGATGGCGGGAATGGCAAATTCATTCCGTGAAGGGACGAAAAAGCGAAGATGGGGTTCGCCTTCGGGGGTTGCCAGTTCTTGAAATTCTGGACTGTCTGTTCCTTGCCCGGTTAAAAAATCAGAATTCCCAACCATGGTTATTTTTCACCTATTATCTAAGTAACTGTTTAACGGTTCCGATGAGTTCACTGGGTTGAAAGGGTTTAGCAATATAAGCATCTGCCCCCTGTTTCATCCCCCAATAGCGGTCAAATTCTTCCCCCTTAGAAGAACACATGACAATGGCAATATCTCGGGTTTTGGGATCGGATTTTAGGCGACGACAGAGTTCATAGCCGTTCATCCTGGGCATAACAATATCTAGCACCATTAAATCGGGGGGGTTTTTTTGCACTTCTTCAAGTGCTTCCACACCGTCGGTGGCGATACTGACTTGTAACCCATTTTCCTTGAGAAGACCACAAATCATCTCCCGTTGAGTGACACTATCTTCGACAACCATAACTGTATTCATTTTTCTTCTCCATTAGAAACTCCCAAATTACCTGTAGTCAGGTTGGCGGTTTGAGTCCAAGTGGAACGAGGTTTATGCTGCATTACAAATTTATCGTAGAGTGTAAGAAAACCTAAGTATCTCAAAAGATGTGATTCTATTTCGATTATACGTCAATAGTACGGGAGCTTGATAGCCGAATAGGTAACAGGGAATAGGTAACAGGTAACAGGGAACACCAGATAATACTTCTGGCTGTTTCATATCAGCATTAAAATGTTACAACCTATTTAGGATTGCTATATTAGGTCAAAGNGTTTCTAACTCTGTCATAAATTCATCTTCTAAATCTGTATTAATAGAAGCATCTATTGTTTTTCCTGGCCCAATATAGGTTTCGACTAATGTTAATAATTCGGCATCTCCAAAGGGNTTTGTTAAATAATTTGTTGCCCTGACCATACGAGCTTTGAGTCGATCAATAAATCCATCAATTCCTGTTAACATAACAATCGGAGTTTGACGGAAAGCGGTAGAATTTCTTAACATGGCACAGATTTCATACCCATTTAATTCGGGCATGGCAATATCACAAAGAATTAAATCGGGTTTAAGCTGAAAAACTAAACTCAATGCTTTTAAAGGGTTGCCAATTGCTGTGGCTTCATAGCCTTGTTCTCTTAAAATAATTTCAACGCTTTCTCGAATTACTAGATCATCATCAATACAAACAATTCTCGGAGTTCTAGTCCTATCAGTAAAAGGTTCTGGCTCGTTAAAAACGTTTTCAGGATGGAGAGCCAACAATTGTACAAGTCCCTGTTGTACAAAGGGATAAATAGCCTTTGCCACCGTGACAATATCTCGGTGTAAGTAACGGGATATTTGACGAATTGAGGTTTGACCATCCGCCCAATGATTCAGGCTTTCAAACACTTTAGGTCGGACTGTTTTTTGTAATTTTGACTGATCGGTAATCAAAGGACATTGGTTTGGGGAAGTAATATGGGGATGGAATTTTTTCCATTCTTGAACTTGTTTGAAAGTATTGGCTAATAAGGGACTAATTTCTAAGGTGGTTAACTGGGGTGCTAATCCCGATCCCATTTCAAAAATAAAAGCACNTTGATGTAAACTTAGCAAATCAAATAGGGTTTCTTGAACCATACAATGAATAATATTACGGGCAATTTCTGGGGTAATCACTTGATTTTCTAACAACGCCCATAAATATCCGTATTCCGGTGCATTGACCGATGTGATCGAAGGAATTTCCAACTCCGAAAGGACGGTTTCAGCTTGATAGCGCCGTAAATAATCCCGTAATCTCTGGAGACTGCCTTCGCTTTGGCCGGCATAGATAATTCGACCATTCCAAGAAAAAACCAGCCAACACTGTCCCGTGAGACGAATGGGATGGCGTTCCATTTCCATCGTCGTCTGGGATGAACTGTAAGCTTCTACCATGAGTTCCCCTGTCCTCTGGCCAAGCTCAATCAGTTGTAAAATACTACGAATATCAATTTCGTTTAAAGAGCCTTGCATTTAGCAAGTTGCCTCCTGCAAATCAGTTTCAGTTTATATATAGCAGGGAATATTCCCCTGGGACATCCAAACAGCTTTTAGCCAAGATTCCACGGCTAGTTATCTTTCGGTTGAAGTCATAGAGCGAAGATGCTCCCGGTGCTGTCGTAAAGCCGATGGGCTGTCAGAAGACAGAACTCACATTGAGCATACCAGTTGCAAGTAACTTATGGTCAATCAGTGCAAAAATTTGCGAAATATTTAGGTAGGGAATCTAGTGAAAAGCTCCTTGAGATGTTAACTTTTATAAACCCCCTGTAGAAACCAATTGCGATTCTGACCGGGTAAACTGTCCATCCATCAGGATTTTCCAGCAAAATGCAAGCAGCGATCAATCCCACCCTAGCTAATTTGTCCATTGTGCCCCAACGTCAGCCTCTGAAAGTCGTGGTGTTAGGAGATAGTCTCGTCTATGGATTTGGTGATCCTGAAGGGGGCGGCTGGGTGGAACGACTGCGGCGTCAATGGATGTCACCGGAGAGCGTTGGCCCGATTCTCTACAATTTGGGGGTACGGGGAAATCGGGTGATTCAAGTTTGCGATCGCCTTGACCAAGAATTGCGCCATCGCGGAGAATTACGCAACCGTTTACCGGATGTGAGTATTTTTTCTGTGGGATTAAATGATTCGGCGCGGGTACAATCGTTTCAAGGTCGCAATTACACGGAATTTGATCATTTTGAAACTACCCTAAATCATTTATTAGATCAAGCTGAAAAAATGTGTCAGGTTGTGTTTGTGGGAATGGTTCCAGTTGATGAAAGTAAAATGCCCTTTCAGGGCTGTTTATATTATACTTTAGCCGATCAATTTCGCTACAAAGATGCCACTCGTCTCGCCTGTTTAGATCGCAATATTCCCTATTTAGATTTATTAGAAATTTGGACAGATCGAGGGGAACATTGGTGGAAATCTCGGTTATGTTCTGATGGTTTACACCCCAATGTTGCTGGATATGAGGCGTTGTTACAGGACATTCAACACTGGGAACCTATCCAGAAATTAGCCGATTAATCCAAGGAATCGAGGGATAAACTCTTTCCCCCAGATCCGGCGTTCCCTCCCGCCCTAGCCCCCCGTGCACGGAGGTTTGGGGGGCTGTTCCCAGATCCGGCGTTCCCTATAAATTCCGAATCACCCGACAAGGATTCCCGGCTGCTAGAACTCTAGGAGGAATATTATCAACCACCACACTTCCTGCGCCAATGGTGGTATTATCACCAATTTCTACGCCTGGACAGATAATTGCACCGCCGCCAATCCAAACATTATCACCTATTTTAATCGGTGCTGCTAATTCTTTTCCGGTTAGGCGTAATGCGGGATCAATTGGATGATAGGCGGCATAAATTTGAACGTTAGGCGCTAATAAAACATTATCCCCAATTTCAACATAATTGCAGTCTAAGATAATACAGTTAAAGTTCATGTAAACATTATTCCCCAGTTTAATATAACAGCCATAATCACAATAAAATGGAGTGATGAACAGATTATTTCCGATTTTATCGAATAATTCCAAGAGAATTAATTGACGAGTTTCTAACTCATCTTCTGTGGTACTATTATATAAACGAGTGAGTTTGGAAGCACGTTTCCGTCCTAAAACTAACTCTGGATCGTTGCCGAGATATAATTCTCCCGCCAGCATTTTTTCCTGTTCTGTTTGAGGTTTATTGTCCATACTAATCAGCATTAATCCAACGAAATACAGAAGCGATCGCCCGGTTGACAAAACTATTGGGTTTCTCCTCAATAATTTTGCGTTGAGCTTGATCTCGTTCTAGTTCTAATTTAGCAATTAATCGTTCTCCTTTTGTTCACGAATCAAAGCGACTAAATAATCATGGGTAAGTTGATATCGATCATCGGGGATATATCGAGGTATCCCTGGATATTTTCAAGGATACCCGTTTAAAGATTAAACCTTGTGGTTGGCTGACTTAGCAATTTTCCCGGTTTATTGTAAACATTTATTATGAGCCGCTTCGAGGGTTTTTACATAGTCTGAATCTTTTCCGTATAATCCCGTTAAAATATTAACTGTTTCTTCGACTAAGATCAAGGAATTTACCGTATTAATCCAAGACATATCTCCGGCGGGGAGAATCATGCCATAAAATTCACAGGTTAAGGGTTCTTTGGGAATTAAAGCGTAATCTTGAGGTTTTATTTCTGGATTTCTGAGCACTTCTCCAATTAATAATAATCCATCACTGGCGAAGGCATTTAAACGACCTTGAACTACATCTTCGGCGGCATTTTTTCGACCATCAACTCCTGGGTATTCTACAACTTTTGCTAAGGAATAGCGACTGCTAATAAACTGTTGGGTTAAGGATGCAGGTAAAACTCCAATGGAAATAGCTTCTAAAGCTCCCGATGGTTGAATATAAGATTGATTATCCGGTCTAACTAATAAGTGAACTCCCGTGGCTAAAAACCGATCAGAATAAGTAATACCTGGTTCTGGATTCCTCAAAATTGTATTAGGGCCACATTCTAAATGAACTTTTCCTTCCCTGACTAATTGTTCGCGATTTTGTAAATTTGAAGGAATTAATTGTACCTCTATGGGTTTACTTAATTTTAACTGTTTTTGCAATCTTTCTCCTAATAAATCCATTAATTCAATACAATATCCTTCCCACTTTCCATCGGATGTAACAAATCCTAATGGGGGTGCATCTTGTCGGACTCCTGCTTTTAAAACTCCGGTTCTTTTAATGTCTTCTAAAACGGTTCCCGCAAAACTTTGTAAAGGGAAAAGTACCGATAAAATCAGACTTAATGTAATAGTCGCAAGTTTGGTTTTCATGTTATGATCAGGGTGATAAACACAGTAATCGAGTCTAGCTTACCGCAAAAAGTAGGAGGCAGACCAAACTAATTTGGCTTTTGTAAAGGCGATTGAGTTGGCAAGGGACAGGGAAAACGGTAATATTTTTTAATCCCAATAGAGTAGTAACAGAATTATGGATTACGATTTAGTGATTATTGGTGCGGGAGTGGGCGGACATGGTGCTGCTATCCACGCCGTCGGTTGTGGCTTGAAAACCGCAATTATTGAAGCGGGGGACATGGGGGGAACCTGTGTGAACCGAGGCTGTATTCCCTCTAAAGCTCTATTAGCGGCGTCGGGACGGGTCAGAGAATTACATAATACCCATCACTTAAAAAATTTGGGGATTCAGTTAGGACAAGTCAGTTTTGATCGCGAACAAATTGCCAACCATGCTGATAATATTGTAACTAAACTTCGGGGTGACTTGACCAATAGTTTGAAGCGGTTAGGGGTTGATGTGATCCAAGGTTGGGGTAAAATTGCCGGGTCGAATAAAGTGACGGTGGAAACGGCAAATGGGGAAAAAACAATTACCGCTAAAGATATTATTTTAGCCACCGGGTTCTGTGCCTTTTGTTCCCCCAGGAATTACGATTGATCATCAAACAGTTTTTACCAGTGATGATGCGGTTAAATTAGCATCCCTACCCCAATGGATTGCGATTATTGGAAGTGGCTATATCGGATTAGAATTTTCTGATATTTATACGGCTTTAGGTTGTGAAGTTACCATGATTGAAGCCTTAGATCAATTAATGCCAACTTTTGATCCTGATATTGCTAAATTAGCTCAACGGGTTTTAATTAATCCCAGGGATATTGAAACTAAAGTCGGAAAATTAGCCTTAAAAGTAACGCCTGGTTCTCCGGTTATTATTGAGTTAGCCGATACCAAAACTAAAGAAGTAGAAGAAGTCCTAGAAGTGGATGCTTGTTTGGTTGCTACCGGGCGGATTCCGGTGAGTAAAAATTTAGGTTTAGAATCGGTGAATGTTGAACCTATTCGGGGCGGTTTTATTCCTACAAATGATCATTTAGAGGTATTGTCTGGAGGCGAACCTGTTCCCCATTTATGGGCGATTGGAGATGCGACGGGTAAAATGATGTTAGCCCATACCGCATCCGCCCAGGGAGTCGCCGTTGTGGAAACTATTTGCGGACGTCCTCGGGCCGTAGATTATCGCAGTATTCCGGCGGCTGCTTTTACCCATCCTGAAATTAGTTATGTGGGTTTAAATGAACCTGCGGCAAAGGAATTAGGACAAACAGAAGGGTTTGAAATTGCGACGGTAAAAACCTATTTTAAGGGTAATTCTAAAGCAATTGCGGAGGGAGAAACCGAAGGTATGGCTAAAGTGATTTATCGTAAAGATACGGGGGAAATTTTAGGGGTTCATATCTTTGGACTCCATGCTTCTGATTTAATTCAAGAAGCGGCAAATGCTATGTATCACCGTCAATCTGTCCATGATTTAGTCTTCTCAGTTCATACCCATCCTACCCTTTCAGAAGTGCTTGATGAAGCCTACAAACGGGCTGTTTTTAGTGTTGGNGGTCATTAGATCTAATATTCTTAAATCCGTCTTTTTAAGCCCTTCAGGGCTATTTAATTACCCCTTGTAAATGTATGACCTAACCCCCAAAACCATAAGGTAAGGGGGAGAGGTCACGACAGTTAGGACTGTGTTTCTGAAGTTAATGAAAACTTTTAATTAAACTGATTTTAAATTTAAAAAATCAGATACAGTGATCACAGGTTTTTCTCGAAATGGGTTTAAAATCAATAAATCGGCATCTCCAGTTATAAGACAATCAGCTTGACCATTAACAGCTAATTCCAAATATTTATTATACTTGGGATCACGGCATTCTTGAATTTTTTCTGTTATTTCCATAACCAGAATAACTGTATCTAAAAAATCTCCTAAAAACTTGCTTCGATCTTCCGAAGAAATATATCGATCAAATTTTGGTCGTGCTAAAACTTGTTCTAATTCCGCCCAAATTTCAGGAGACATTAAAATACTTCCTGAATCTTGAGCTTTACGGATAGCTAAATCTGGCTTACTTTGAGGGATTAAAACTGCACTGATAATAATATTCGCATCAAAAACAAACAGTTTATCCTTCATGATCTTTTAATATATCTTCTAAAATCTCAGGACTTAATCCTTTCGCAACGGCTTTTTGACCGATTTCACTCATCGTTTGTCGCAATTTATTAATAGCCATTTTTCGAGATATCGTTTGACTTTTCAATAAAAAGGCAATTCTAGTTT
>JGI24766J26685_10000333_pt1 | contig 13101 bp, 14 predicted proteins | sample SanBayMetagenome_FD_26685 | JGI IMG/M metagenome (IMG submission 26685)
TCGTGGTTTTACTCATTCGGGCGATTATTATGATCTGCTGAATTCCTATACGTTGGGTCTTGATTATCCTAATATTCTAGAGGAATGTATATTTTTTTTTCGGTATTGTTGTTCGCGAAACCTCGACGCTTTTATCATTAGGTCGCTTACTACTCTTACGTTAAATGTGTGTTCATAACATGCTTGATTTCAATATCGGTACTGGTGCAACTTCGTCCTTTCATCCGATCAGATTTGATTTGAAAATTGCTTGGTTTTCTTTTCTCTTTTCTATTACGTGTCGTTATTGAAGAGTCGTTGTTTGTTCTTCGACGCTTTTTTATTTCCTGTTTATGCTGGTAATGTCGGCTGGGAAATAAAAACACAAGCTGTTGTACTCAAAAAATATGAAGCACTGGGAAAAGGCCATCCAAACTTTCCCCCATTCATATCGGCCTGCATAATTCCGGAAATTCGGCTGAAAAATAACAAATGAAGAACTGAAATTGGCAGAAAATCTGAAAATATTCGTTGCTGCATATGTTGCCTTCTGGCTTCAAGCATACGTTACCCTGATGGGAACCAGACAATAATAATACTCAAAATATGCCTATGTCAATATCAGTTAGAAATATACATGCGAGCAACATGTTACTCCAAAAAACGAGTGAAATTATTTCAAAATTAATTCAAGAACCCAACATTAGTGCTCAGCCAATTATTGCTCGAATGCATCGATAACCATACCAACCGTCTGGGTTTGGAAACTTGGTATTCCTGAGAGAGGGAAAGAAATGCATAAAACTGTCACCAGAGGTAAATTGTTTGCCTCTGCAGCTGCTTTCAACGCTACGGTATTTGTTTCTCAAGAAGTTCGTTTTGTCGCAAAGCCACATTCCCAAACAATTTGAAAATTTCCTTCCTTGATATTACAATTGCTTCTGACGTTCAGAAATTATTTTTCATCATTTGTTATTTCCCATTTTCTTTCCCACACCCTCAGCAGCAGCAGATCTGTTTAGTACCTCAGGTATCGTTCCCCCTCAAACAAAAGGTAACTCATCAGCTGTTTCGCTCACCCCTCTGAGTGTGTGTCTAACTAGTCTAAGCTTCTGTGCTCTCTCATCTCTCTGTTCAACCCACACCGGCGGGTTGTTCCACTTTGACATTACCACATTCCTTATTTCCTTTACACATTCGGTACTGGAACCCGCGCGGTCCCGCGTCGCTGTCGAACTTCCTTTGCCAATTTTTTATCCCCACCCAGAACTGCCTATAATTGGATATGCCGGGAAAGTCCATAAATTTTATGGGTTCCTGGAAATCAGCCACTTCTGCTCCTTCTCCTGCTGGTTGTCAAACGGATTTCCATGGGAGCTAATAATAATGTGTGCCAAATATGCACACCAGTTTGAGGGGTCGATGCCGAAGTTTCGAAATCATTCAGGTTATACACCGATTGAAAGGTCTCGTTGAGTGCGTCCACAATCCAAAATGGGGCGACGGAAAACCAACGTGTCAATTCAATACGGCATGCACTTCCAAAATCCTCGCTTCTCTGTGCGCCGAATTTCCATTGAAACTAGAGTGCACAGAGCAAGAGACCAGCTCGCCGCCCTGCAAAATCCAGATTTTCCTGCCTTGCTCTGTGCATTCCAGGGTGTTCACCTGTATAGCTTCCACTTGAAGAAACGAACTTCTAGAGCCTACGGAAATTGTTCAATAATATTTGATTATTGGGTTTCAGATCATCCCATTTGGGATTCTGGACCTAATCGACGAGACCGTTCAATGGGTGCATGACTTGACTGATTTTGAAACTTTGGCATAGACCCCACCGAGGCATAGCTCTCACCGTTCTTCACAAAAACGATTTCGGCACCCAAGGGGCATGCATTGTTCTTATAGTTCATATCACTGCACTGCTTTGCGTCTTTACCCGGGGGATCCAGGCTTCTTTCCATCCTGATGATGAGTGTGGGAAGCAATTTAGCTGAGGTGGCAATGCAATCTGAGAGTTTCTTCGGAGTCCTCGTAACTCCTCCGGGTTGGGGGGTGAGTGAACAGGCACAAACCGAAATAATTCGAATTAGGGGAATGAAAAGCATATCTTGACGACTTCACGGTTATTCCCCGAAAATATTAATGAAGAGGGCTTTTCAATAAGCGTGGCAAATTTTTGTTTGAAGTTTGCTCGGAAGCTGAAGATCCACGCAAAGGAAAATTAATTTGCATAAGAATTTCAATTCTTTATTTCTGAATCTTCGATGGGATAAATCCAATAACAGGTGACAAAAAGTTCTTCAAGCGTGTCATTACATACTTTTGAAAAAGACGACTACCGGTATTTCTCCTGAATGGTTGAAGCTATCGAACTGAAAAAAAAAAATCATGAAACCAGGTTCAATTTAATAAAAATAGTGGATGGTTTCATGCTCATGAAACCCAAAAAACAAAAAACAACGGTAATAGTGCCTTTCAAAAATATGAACGCTTATTTCAACAGTTGGGACATTGGAATTGCTGTCGTTCTTGTCCTCGCTCCTCTTACGCCATCGCTTATAGGTAATTTGAAATTGTGAATCCATTACATTTCCGAAAAACGTTAATAAAACCTGTACATGAACCGTAGTAGCAAATTTGCAACTTGGGGAATGGTACGTGCCGCACGGCAGCCTTAGAAAATAACGAATGAAACATTCACTTCTGAAACCAATTAAATCATGTATCTTTATACAACAAATTGACAATTAATGACCTCGAACCATCACCACTCAGCCGGCAACGCGTGATCGCCCCATGAAAGTGGAAACCCATTTCAAACCAGTTCACACAATCAGCAAATATTACGAACGTTGGAATTCATTTTATCAAATTACAAAATATCGTCTATAACTCATGGATCTTGCATCTCATCATAGTCCATCAGCTGAGCAGTGATAAAAACAATACACAGACAATAAACAGCAAAATGAAGTTTCCGCCCGAAAAATGTGACGATAATTATATACAGCAAAACCATTGATTTCAATGAAAATGGAAAGTGAATGAATGGCACGAAATTGAAATGATTCCGTCTTCAAAAACTTCTTTCCTCACCGAACAATAATTAAATCAACCGACGACTCCTTCAGTTAAATTATTCAACCATCATCTCTTCTTCACTATCGCCTGCTTCAAAATTAACCATTTTTTCGATTGTACCATCATCGGGAAGTATCAATGAAAAAACCTCCCATTCCATACGATCTGTCTTATCAAACATTTCATTCCAGCGTCGTCGACGGTCATCTTCTGTTGCTGCGCTTCGTATTCGATCTGGCAGAGGATTGAGAAACCTCTCATCCGTACAACATGGGAAGATGTAACACTTGCTCCAGACTTCATCGCAGGTAAAAGGACGTCCTTTAAGCTGAATATCCCAAACACGCACCATGCCAATTTGTCGACTTTTGTAGGGCTCCGTGAAGACGTCCGAAACCTGGGAAATAAAACATCATTGCAAATGATAGAATAAATAGAACAAAGGGTTTTCCCCGACTATTTTGAGAAGTTTGATTTTTGAGAAACAAAACTTTTTTCAGGGGGAGATGAATACTCTTTATTCAAAAATTCTTCGGAAAGAAAATTCAAGGCTTCCCATCTGCTGGCATTAATATTTACTCAAGGAAATACGAGTACTCCTAATAAATTCTTCAATGGTCATTTTTTGTCTCTTAGACTGAAAAGACGCTATATTCGTGAAGCTGTATATAGAATTTTCGAAATCGTATTTGTCTCAGAACAGAACTGACCGGTCTAAAATTATCCAAGAAGGTTTGCATTATTATAATTTCAAAATAATATTTGTACGAACTTTGCCAAAAATATATCCAAAGATCAATGGCGTTTCATCACCGTCCTGCTCAGCGCGATCAGGCTGATTGCCGTGGTCAACATTTGTTTCAGAGCTGCTGATGAATTTGTCACAAAACACGATCTCGCCAGTTTTCATCAAGACAATGTTCTGCTCAAAGGTTGTCTTCAGGCTGAACCCTACGAACCCTAATTCCAGGATTTCCTTCTCTCGGCCCTTGTTCTTGCAGAATCTGGCTTCCCTGAAATAATGAGCGGGCAATTCAGTGGTTTTCTTTTCCAACATGTAGTCGATTTGCTTCTTGTTCAGCTTGTGGAAATCAACGACGTTCTTTGCTGAATTATCTTTGTTGATTGGCAGGAGGTACTTGTGAATCAGGCACAGTCGATTCCTGTATATGTTGTCAGCCAGCAGGAAAAATACAAAAGATGAGGTATAAAACGCCGTATATGCATGCATATGGAACAAAATAATGCTGCATTTCAAAATCAATATTGCAATTCAATCGCAGCTTATAAGCTGCATATCCAAACTAGTTTGGAAGATTGTCTATGAGGACAAATAACCTTCATTGACGAATAGTTATTGTGTTTCATTCAAACTTTTCAAGACACATGAACAGACAATTACAGTAGCTAATTGGATTTGATCAATAGATCAGATGAAATATAATTGGCAATTGCCATTTTCTGTTGATGCGTCCCAAAAAATTTGAATGAAGCTCACAACTATTCCCGAATGAAAATTATTTGTCTATACAGACAATGTACATAACTAGTTTGGATATGCAGCTTATGGGCTACAATCAGATTTTGAAAAGGGTATTATGTGCCCCTCCTCCCGCAACCACCAAATTCCAAATCAAAAGACTCCTATGACCTTACAGTACTGATAGATGCTCTTCAACGGCCAACCTGAGATTCAGTGTTATTTACGAACACAGTGTCATTTACGGACATCCAACAAGCCCACCTAAGATTCAGTCTTATTGAGAACCCAGTGTCATTTACGGACATCCAACAAGTCCACCCGAGATTTCAGTGTAATTTAGGGACCCAGTGTCATTTACGGACATCCAACAACACCACCTGAGATTCAGTGCTATTTAGGTGCCACACTAGAGAAGCACTTCCTGTACTTGTACTTTTTCCCATTGACTGACCGACAATAACCAAACAAGTTTGGAATGATAATGTAACCCGTTTTTGCTATTTGGAGTGCCTCTCCGTGAAAATGGTCAATTGAGGAAATTCATGACATTAGACCGCGAAAGCTGCAAACAGTTGAAGGAATTGAATTTTATTTTCGAAGGAACGGATTTGTGTTTCGAATTTCATACACACCTAATTTGCTCTAAGGGTTTGTTTCCACTTCGAAGCCAAGTCTTCCATTTGGAATGAAAATTCTCAAACGGGTACGATGAGAGGTACTCCAAGTGACACCCAAAGTTTTCGCAGTCGTCAATCACGTGAAGCATGGAATGCATTTTGTACGTGAATCCGGCTTCGCCAAAGGTAATCTTCCAACCTTCAAGAAACNCCCTGATGTCTTCTCGAGCCGTGACCAAACGTTCCTTTGGAATCGGCTGCATTACAGAAAATAAAGACGAAAATCCTTTATGAAATTTATGAAGCTCCTCAATATAGCTGACATATGATGAAATATCAACCACAAGAACATGTTTGAAATGAAAGTCATCTGCTGTATCTAAAGATCTCGCCACCGGCTCATGGGCTAGGCTTTCATTCTGCTGAGAAATGTGGGTTGGGGAAAAAATGCCAAGAATATAGAAGAAAACTTTTTACAGTACTGCGCGTTTTCTCCAATGCGGTTCCATGGCGGACGCATTGAAGTCTACGGGAGTTCGCGCAGAGTAATTTTTCGCAATACGGATTGCGTAGAATTACTCAACTCAAACTCCCGTAGGCTTCAATGCGTCCGCCATGTTACGACATGAGAGAAACCCTGCCTGGGGATTGCGGTCCGTTGAGTTGCAACTATAACGTATATAATACCTGAATGCAGTGGTGTTATCTTGGCTTATGAATACGTATGGTACCACTCCTTGGGTGTCTGGTTGAGAAGAGGAAAAAAAGGGGGAAATCCCCTTCTCAAATTTGACAGGCAGTTTCAACCAATTTTCTTCAAGGATTTAAAAGGTCACGGACCTCGTGGGACGCAGAAGGACCCACGCTGGAACGTTGGGAAAATAATCCCATTGTTCCTTCCAATCCTTTCCTCGAAATTAGCCCACTCTTTAACCCACTTCTGTACCGGAAGCATTGTTGCCTAATGAAAAACAAAACCTGTGGCGGTACGTGTAGGCGCACATTCTCAAACGTCGAAGAATGGAAAACCTATCAATTTATAATTAAAACTTGTGAAAATCTGCATGCCTGTGGTCGATGACTTTCGAATCGTCAATAGTACAAATTTGAATAAACCCCCTTATATATAATGAACCGGAAAATTCTGAAACATGGTATTTTTATTTTGTACATCATTCATAGCCCGGGTTTCAATAACCTTATTTTTAACGTTTTTCACTCATGTTTGTTCAATCTGCGTACCTAAAAACACGTGAACATGTCTCACCTCNGCCGAAAATCCTTTCACGAAGTGCATTGCCCGAAGAAGATGTTTCACCAAAGTCAAAGTCTCGATGCCAAAATCACAGCGATGTGCAAAAGGGGACATGACATGGTACAGGAAGTACATGAAGAAAACGTGATGCTCTCGCATTTTCCATTTGCTCCGGCAGGAAAAAGACCTGATGTGTCCAAATGATATATACGGCAGCAGAATATGAAAAGTCATTCGAGATTTCCGAATAAAATTTGTCGAGGTTTGAATTGTCCTTTTTCAGGAAGGTTTTGTGTCACCTAATCCTATGGGGAATATGTGACTTCACATTNTAGATTTGAAGCCATTTTTGATGTTAATTATATTACGTGGCCGGAGACANTTTGAACATGTACCCAATCGTGTGAATACTGAATATTGAACAAGACAAAAAATGAATTCACTTTGTACCTATAAATGGAGTGTTTGCATATTTCACGGCATGTGTTGACAATATTTCTCTGCNAAAAATGAACACATTAATCGTATGAACACACCTGAGCTTGCGCGCTTGTTCATTCAATGTGTATCCATTGAGGAAGTTGATGCGATCTTCGATTTCCGTCTTGATGATGTCAATCCTGCCTCGGNCTGGATTCGCAGGGTCCTTCCAAACTTGAGACANNATGATTCCGTACGCATTATGAATGTCTTCAAAAACACCTCCGTCGATGAGATGCATGCTTTCAATGGGAAATCCGGCGACATGAGGGAATTGGTAAAGGACCTCACCATCGTGGTCTTCGAACATGGAGCCCCCTCCCATTTCGGATACCCCTTTCCTGTGCGTGGCTTTCTGCCAATAAGCATCAATAGGACAAAAATTATCAATTTTCAACTGAATTTGGGGCTAATAATTCTACAACACGAAAAAAGGTCTTTTTCCATTTTTATTGAGTTCAATATTTGGTACTTCTTATTTGAACAAAATTAGCATGTAACGAACCGTGGTTCTGGCCCTTAACTCTGAACTTACATGTTTTTCTAATATTTCCCATGAAAGATTGGTTATATACTTATACAGTATTCCATGCAGGTCTCATGCAGACGACCAATGAAACTAGAAAATTAATCACTCACTGGCTTACTAACCGACTAACTCGACAAAGAAACGTTGAAAATGAATTGATTTGAGCCAAATTGTGCCGTTTGTTTCACTTTGAGTCAATGAACTTCCAAATTCATCGATCCAAAGAAAAATAGAGGCAAATGAAATGGGGAAAAAGGGTTTNAGTCAACGAACTTTTTTCTCATCACGGCTTTGAAGGGAATTGACGATAGCCTAGACAATCGAAAGGTGACCAAATAGCTCCTAGAATGTGCGTTCCAAAAATAGATATCCGGGGACCTTAAAAACAGCAGGAATGAAGAAATAGAGGTTTTCCAAAATTCGTCGCCTTGAGCCGATTTGAGCCAGAAAAAAAAAAAAACATCTGTTCACAGGCTACGGTGGGGTGCATGGGAAAGGGGGTTGAACAAGGAAGAATGATTCACCAACCCAAAATTACCTCTTTCCATTTCTTCCCCAGATGTTTTGAAAAATAAGGAGTAAGAATTCGGAATATGGGTTCCAAATGTAACTGTAGAATTCTATTTCTTCCTATTATACCCAGTTTCATTATTTCAAGATATGCATTCTTCCGAAATTCATTAACAGTTTATTTCCATTCTATGGAGAAATACGGTAAGCAAACAAGCAAATAAAATAAGCAAATACAAATAATCAATTAAAGTTCATTCAATTCACTTTCGAATTATTTATGGTTAAATGCTCATCTGAGCCACAGAAATAGATGAAATGGACATTTTCTTGAATCGACACCAAAAAAGTATTCAAAGATGACGAACCACTCTCAGAGTATGGGAACGGTTAGAGCCACAAAGGTGAAGAAATCAAATGAAAGTTATTTTGATTCTCTTTCGAATGTCGCATGCTGGCTTCGTGATGGTCCAAGCCAATGATATGATCGAAACAGCCTTCAAAAACTCTGGCAAAAAATTTTTGGGCTCTATTATGAAGATTAGACCAGTAGTGCATGCATTTGACAACTTCTTTGTGGGTAATCAATTTTTTTTGATAAGCTATTTTGACCATTTTTATGGCTCAGATGCATAACAGGTTAAAACAGTTTGCGTGCGATTATTAATTTCCCAGATCATTTGTATGGAAAATTGAACTCGAGATCTTGAACTTTTCGGATCTCAAACGAATTCCATTAAGAAGCAATAACATTGAGTGACTGGGGTTTCATTGAGGATTACAAACTTAGAGTTATAATAATAATAGTAATTATTGAAATTATTCTTATTATTNTTATTATTAATATTAGTATTATTATAATTATGAAAATAAAAAAATAATAATATAAATGATAATAATAATAACAATAATGATAATAATAATTATTATTATTAGTATTAGAATTACTTTCATCACCATCTTCATAATGATAATTATGGCATCAATAAATTCTGATTCATAATGCATGCAGCTGTCTACTGGTTTCAAAAACGTCACAGTATATGCGATTAATATAAGGGTCTCACATATGCATCTGAATTCCATTCAGCATCAGTTCTCAAACGAGCATTGAGCTTCAGGTATCGAACTGCCCCTGCAACGCGCTTCCCCTTCACTATACATCGTTCGCAGGCGTAGTACCCCCCATGTCCAATAATACCTTTGCATTCGGCTCGTTGAGGGGCATCGCAAATCATGCACACGAGCTGCACTTTGAATGATAATCCAGATCTTTGAGGACTGTTCAGTTCCGCAAGTTCTTCCACGAAGTTCTTGACAAACTTCTTCGTATTCGTTTTCTTCCTCATAGGTAGGAGCGTGCCAATGACGAATGGGCTCAGGGTAGGAATCTTGATTTTATCGCCACTGACTTCCTCTTTGATTCCTACCAGTCTGCCCAGAATTGGAACCCCTTTTGGCTGAGTTGAGTTGATNAACCACTGAACCCCGTCGATGTGGCCATGGATCAGAAGGACTAGCTGTCTGGGGTTATTTGGATCTTCCGTTGGTGCCGATGGGAGTGAAAACCAGTGTTTGAGGACCTCCGGATCTAATTCTTCCCCTTTTTGAGGACCAATTGCTTGTCGTATTTCAGGTGGAACAAATTCAGGAAATAAAGACACCACAATCCGCATTGTCATGAGATATTCCCACCTGAAAATCAACCCACACGATATTCCAAGAAGGGCATTTTTGATTCCAAGATTGAGGTACCTTGCTGTGAGCATTTCACCCCTGCCGACACGAATAGGTTCAAAGATATTTCGGATTGGAGCTCGGTCAATCATATCTTCGGAGATTGACAACAGACCATCGGAAGTAGTCGGCAAGTCGTTGAAATCTATTTCGCACTGGGTTGCATGCAGCAGTTTCAGTGTCTCAGTAATGTTCTTCAAAGCTATGTTTTTCCACACAGCGTAGTGGGACATAAAGCGCCTGAAACTAAGCTTGAGACTAGTATTGGTGTTCGACTTTGACAAAATCGCTAGCTGACCATCGGTCAAAGTTAGTCTTCCGATTTGTCTTGGAAGAACATCTTCCAAGAGAGCTTGCCGTAAACCCTCTTCGTACTCCTCTTGGATTTGGTGACTAAAGCCACTTGCAATGTCACAGTCCTGGAAAGAAATATCCATAACCTGCTGCCCATGCTGCTGGGCCGATGCAGCGGAACGCAAGACATCTTCATTTGACAATGCGTCAAGCACACGATCGTCACTGCCTGACTGACTCTCGGTTATAATCGCCACAGCAATATCATATAGTTTTAGTTCTTGTGCAAGTCCTTCATTTTCCGGGGTTCTCACTAGGTATTCGGCACCAGCAAGTGTCAATAGTTGACGTCTCTCTCCACTACTTGCAGCATTTTGCACAGCTTGCCACAACGCAACTGCATTGCCTCGAACATTGAATTTTGTCTTTCTGGACTTTCTGACGAAGACATCCAATTCCAATAAGGTGCAGGCCTGATGATGACCTGCTTTCCGAATGCGCAATACGTTTTCCAAGAATACGATATGCTCATAGGTCAGCTGGAGACGTAAACCATTAGCAGCAGATACACAAATAACTCCTGATGAAGTAGCGCCAGGAGCATCGCGCGAAGTTCGACGTGCTTGTGCCACAACACGAACGCTGCATCGAAAGGCAGGCGTTCGTCGTCGTGGTGCTGGAGTCGGTGTCATACTTGCAGTCCCATANCCTGAAATGAGAAAGATAATATTTCGCCGGGAATTAGAATGCAATCTTCATTATTCACGACCATAAATAGTTCATCGCCACGTTTTCATTTGAAGAACAAGAAAAAAAATAAAAATCCGGCATATTTACTATTAAATAAAATGCCTAAAAAAATACCCATTTTCACAGGAATTTTCCAAACGGGAATAGCGATGTATGGCACATGTTTTTGACATACAAGATTGAAACCTACTTTTTAGTTTTCTAACCCTGCTGCATAAATTCGCGGCAGAAGAAAATTTCATGGATCCTATCGATTGCAATGACCCCATATGTACATGAACAATAGAATGAAGTTACATTTCTCCCCTCCCAAGAGGAGCATTTTGGCGTTGTGCATTGCCACTCGTCGGTGAAAAATCGGAACGAATTGCTTTCTTGATCATAGTATTATCCAAATAGCATATGAAGTATAGACGAACAGCAGCAGGCGGAATCAAACTGAAACGCCACGCACCTATATGATATATCTTATTTTTCTTGTTCATTCCAGAAATACCTAGCAAATTAAAAGCAAATGTGTTCGTCTGCTTCCTTTCATTAGCGCATTGCACTTCCACGTCTTGGCTCACAAATGAAAGAAAAATAAAATACTTCCTCCAAAAGATCAAATAACCTTTGATACCACTGGGAAACAGCGTTCGTGTTAGTACGTGACGTTCAAGGTAATCAGGCGCAGCAGCGACACAGTCAATTTGAATGTTCTGGTAAAATGAGAATTGCTCGCGTCACTTCACAGAGCCTCGTGCCCTAAATCATTTGATTCATAACATGGAATGAAGCTCAAAGGCAAACAACTCCCAGTGTTCAAATAAGAATTCCACATGAATGGAAATAAAAACCTAAAGAATGACGTTAGCAAATGAAACAACTACGTAAATAATTGTCCTAAAGATATGCTGTGATTATTTTCACTCACACCGTGACACCGATTTTGTGCATTTATTAATTAAGACGTGCTGGGAAATGTTCCTGTCAATGCATACAGAATGTATGGAAAAAAATTCAAGAATTCTCGAAAGGTATTATTGGAGATTACATTATAATAAAAATGAAGGCAATGTACAGGGTGGGCAAAAAAAATGCTCCTACACTTTTAACGCCCATATCGCACAAAGTATTCAAGCTATTGCAATGAAAAAGCAACCAAATCAAAGGCCGTTCAATTCTCTTTCGAATGATGTATGGTTTCCTGGCCATCTGCGCCATAGAAATGGCCAAAATGGCCACTTGAAAAAATCGACCTAAAAAGTTTAAACCACTTGTGAAATGACTATTACTCGTGAACGGTTGGAGCTATCAAAGTGTACAAATTACCAAACAAAAGCTCATTCAATTCCCTTTCGAATGATGTATGGTTTCATGGCCATCTGATCCATAGAAATGGTCGAAATGACCTTCTGAAAATAATCGCCCCTCACAAACAAGTACTCAGGAACTCATGAATATTGCAACTTGTTGACTTTTGAGGGGTCTGTTTCATTCGGAAGGCTGTTTCGACCGTTTCTGACACTCGCATGGCCATGAAACCATTCGAAANGGAATTGAATGAGCTGTCATTTGATATTTTTTTACTTTGATAGCTCCACCCGTTCACGAGTAATAGCCATTTTTCAAAAGTGGCGGAAACTTTTTTGTGTCGATTTTTTTTTCAGGAGGCAATTCTGACCATTTATATGGCTCGGATGGCCATTAAACGATACATCAATCGAAGGATAATTCAATGAACTTCAATATGGCGGTTTTTGCATCATCCTAACTTCAATGGTTCGCGAGAAATGACCGATTGAAAATATGGCCTTTTTTAATACAAATTGGAGTGTCTCGAACTAAAAATATTTGTTAGACTACTTCGCGTGATATTGAATGAAGATTAAAAGAAAACAAGAATAATCAATGCTCAATTTCGAACAGACTTACATACCTTTGCGTGCTGTTGCCACATATTGAACCGGAAACTATTGATGCGGGACTGATGGATATTCTGCAGTCGATACGTCCTCGCAGGTGGCGTCCGGCCAANAAAACATGATGCTCGTTCTAATAAGTTCTCTGCACCGTTGATGGGACTCAAAGAATGATGACTATCGTATTTATTGTGTCCAAACTCCCCCAATGTCACTTTGCGAAATCCAAATCCTGGCAATTGCCGAATTTCACGCAAGCACAGGTTCGACGAATAAATTGATGAGGTTCGAAAGTTTACACAAAGAGTTGAGCAGTGATTTTCAACTCCATTTTTTTCGCGACNTCGAAACTCAGAAGTTCACTGGCACTTTTCCCGGTGTGAAATATGAAAATTCAATCAATTCGAATTATGAATGGTTTCATCTTTTTTGCCCATTGGAGCCATACAAATGGTCGAAATGGCCTTCCGAAAAAAAAA
>JGI24766J26685_10000335_pt1 | contig 13096 bp, 29 predicted proteins | sample SanBayMetagenome_FD_26685 | JGI IMG/M metagenome (IMG submission 26685)
TGTAGCGGGTGCCGACGGGAGCCACAACGAGATCCTGCGGCGCATCAGATGGATGAATGGCCAGCTTCAAGATGAGTCCATTCTTGTCTTGGTTCATGGCGATCTTCACCGCCTCGAAGTTGATGGCGAGGTCTTTGATCTCAGACATCCTGCACCTTGGTCTTTGGCTGCTTGCGCCTGTTTACACGCTTGGGAACAACGCGCGTAGGCAACCCATCCAGTGACCCAGTGCGACCCGCACCGATGTGATCCACTTCGGTTCCGTCTCCCTTGGCTGCACGTCCCTCACGGATTGCTTTCTGCCGCGCTTTATTACGCTCTGCACGGCGCTTTTTTTGCTCCGGCTTTGCTTGGTATGTGGCTTCTTGCTCATAGTCACGATCCTTCCTTACCATCCGACAATCTCCTGTAACCTCTTGTTTTGATTATCTAATTCAGCCCAAAGCTCAGGAAATTGGCGGGGTTTCCACAGCGCGAACTTGAAGTAGTCGTACTCCTTAGCATACATCGCGGCGTAGATTTCTCCATGCTTAATGGACCTGTCATGGTTGTGGCGGCGGTCGCATAGTTTGATGAGCAACGCGCGTGGGTTCTCGCGGATGGCCCAGTAGGTATTGATGTGGCGTTCCTTGCGACCCTTCCCGGGCTTGTCGGTCACGGCACCAACAATATCCAGCACATAGTGAACATCATCGAACCCAATCCCCGCTTCTACCAAGTCCTTGGAAAGCTTATTTTCCGTGACCCCTGTGTCTTCGATGACATCATGGAGCCAAGCGGAGGCTACCGCAATGTCGTGCCACACATTCTCAACATCGTTAAGCCGCGCATGGCGTGACACATGCTTTGCCACGTCAGCCAGATGCTCATCAATCTTCAGGCAGCCATGTTCTTGGTTACCGTGGTGTTTCAGCGCGAACTCTTTCGCGAACTTAATAAGCTTGCTCATTTCATCACCCATGTCATTGCCGCCCCGGCAATCGCATAACACGTATACATGATTGCAAATGCGTACTGCTTCTCGGCAAATAGAAATCCTGCTGCCAATACGTTAAGAACTGTCATCGCCCAAACAAACCAGAGGCTCATTCTGCGTCCTGAATGTTGCTCTGGCACATGATCGCAAACTCGCCATAGTCTTTGCCACCAAGCTCAACAAGCAGGTCGCACAAGGCGAACAAGTATCCGCTTTGGAAATCCGTGTCGGGCGGGTCACCAACAAAACCCATAATCTTGTTCTCAATTGAGGCGTGAACCAGAGCCATTTCCATCGACTTCATTTCTTTCCTCCGTTCAGTTTGTCCAGTATCTTTACCACATCCAAACCATGCAGGTCAAGAAATAATTTTTCGTCCCCGAAGGCGTGAAGCTCATCGTGGTGCTGCCGACACAGTGGAATTGTGTAGTCGTCGCCATTCTTCACACCCAGACCCCGCCCGTGGCCGAGGATGCGAAGATGATGTGCGTCCGCTGCGGGGTTCCCACAGACAGAACAGCCGCCCTCACGAGCGGCTTCCATTCTTTTCTTGCTGCGTGTTCTCTTAGGCGGCTTCGGATGTGGTGCCACGGATTATTGCTGCCCCGCTCATGTCAATAAAAGCGTTCACGCGATTTGCAACGCCGCCATTGACAGTAGCCTGCGTCATTGTGCGCTCAATACGCATTGAAGGAATGAATGCGTCTTTGTCGGGGTCGTATATTTTCTGCATCAGAAGGACTCTCTCCGGCAGCAAAAAGAGAAACCCGACGTATGGTATTGAAAGAAGGTTTGAAGCTTGAACGCCCTCAACTATCTTCTGATTTGTAACAAGCCACTCCCACTTGAAACCAAACTTCAAGCGATCAAGAGTCATGTGCCTGCACTTGCACTCAGCAACGGCTGTTGCTACCCCATCCCTTGCGATTATCGCATCGACAGGAGATGGCTTGTCCTTGGGGGTGCGGATGTATAAGTATCCGGGGTATGCAGCCTCGAAAAGACTTGCCGCATCATCTTCTTCTTCTACGGTCTTTTGCCCCTTGGGGGTAAGGATGTCCATTTGCTTCCTTAAAAAAGGTGCTGGCCACCACGACTGGGCCAGCTTGCCTAGCACTTCCTATAACAAGGATCGGTAAGCTTCCGGCTGCCTACACTAGGTCAGAGAAGGTGCCAGTCGCGGAGGGAGGATGCTCCCACTGGCTCTGTCTTCCGTCTCCGGCGACAGCCTACTTGTCAGATGTATCAGAACGGAACTTCGTCGTCAAGCTCCGCGTGGACGCGCGGAGTAGCGCGGACTGCCGGACGTGCCGGGGCTGCATCCTTGGCAACCACAGGCTTCACACTGATGGAGAGATACTTGTCTCCATCCTTCTCCTTCGTCCATGAGTTCAGGTAGTAATCCTGCCCATCGACGTTAATACGGCCCGTCCAGTCAGCGTGGGTGGGCTGCTCCTTACGCTTGTTCTTGAACAATGCGCCGCGATTTGTGTTGTCATAATCAGCCATATTAAACTCCTGTGATTGCTGATTTCCTCTTGGCNAACGCATCTCTCATGCGCTGCCACCGTTCTGGCTCCACCTTTTTCGCCCAGTCGAGCATGTTGGCGTTTGACTTCCACATATCGACAAGGCCATCAACTGTGTTGTGGACTACGAGGCAGGACACCATAATCTCCTCGTACAACGGCCAGTTAAAGTCTCCCGGCAGGTTCTCAGAGGAGAACACCGCCGTCGTTGTTGGCTGCGGGGGCTGTGGGCTTGGAACGGCTGGCGGCTTTTCCACCGCCGGATTGTCCCCCACCATTGGTGGCCTGCGCCGCGTTGCCATCGTCATCCTCCTCCGCAGTAATGCCGCAAATCGCTGCCATTGTATAGCGGCGAGCGTAGGTGATTGCGCTGCCCATCTTCTGGGGCTGGTCTACATTATCAGGCAGCGGGAAGCGGCTCTCAATCATCTCACCGCTTTCGTGCATCAACCGTGTCACAAGATAGAACCCCGCAGACCCAATCTGGGTGAACTGCACCAGCGCAATACCATACTTAGATAACACAGGCATAACCGTGTCGCGGATCTCCGCAAGGTCAGCGTATTTGGATTTGAAGTGCGGGTTAACCTTATTCAGGCTCGCGTTCTTCAATTCCGACTGCGCCTTCACCAGAGCCTTGGTCAGATTGCTGAAGCCACTGCTTGCACCAGTTAGATACCCCGCAGTAGTTCCCAGTGCATCTGACAGGCTCGCCGGGGCGATGTTCGATGATGAAGGCATCTCCATCTTCTTGCCCGCTAATCCATCCATCTGCTTCGTCCTTCGTGTTGAAAAGCTTGACCGCAGTCTTGCGGCCTTTCTTCATAGCTGCATACTTCTCATTACGAAGCCAGCGTTCTTGGTCTGTACAGTAGTCAACTGCGCCACCTTTGTCAAGCGCGAAGGTGTTTATCTGATGGGCGTGGACGCGGCTTTCGATGTATTCCTTCTGCCGATCATCATCCCAAACTGGGACATCCACAACCACCACCGGGGCTTCCGGGTAGTCCGGCTTGAATGCGCCCTGCTTGCGGTTCCAGTCTTTCAAGATGGCCACGATCTTCATTGAAGAAACCCGGCGACCCGTTGAGAGCCGCATGAGATAGCCGTACATGTTAAGCTGGGCTTCCCACTCCCACTTCTCGGACATCACCGAGTAAACGCTCGTGATTTTGTAGTCGTTAATCTCCCACGTCCCGTCAGCCTTCGGGATTTGCAAATCGACAGCACCACTGACCTTCCAGCCAAGGATCTCAAAGAAGAACCGCTCCTCGACAATATCTTCGGGGTTGGCACCCTTTTCCAGCACCTTGTGCATGGCTGTCCCGAGCATGGACGGAACCCTGTCCACAACGTCGGTGACCATCTTGCTTTCGTTCACACGCTGTAGTAATACTATGCGTGGCGAGTTCAACAACTGGGTGACGGAGATCACGGCATCGCCGCGAGAATACTCGTCATTCAGTACATTGTTAACGATTGCAGCGGGAAGATTGTAGCGATTGGTGATTTGCATGGAACATTGAAATACATGGAAGACAAGCTAAAGTCAAGCTTTATTTCGTTCACAATCCTCGGTGAGCCAGCCTCGAAGGCGAACTCCCGGCGGTGGACGGGGAAGTTTTTTATCAAGTCCGAAAAGGCCTTGAACTACGGGAAAGCATTCAAATTGCAATGCCCGGTACTCGATCCTCTTCTCGAAGGTGACCTCCGCGTCACGATGCACATCTGGTATGCCTCGCGCCGCCCAGACCTCGACGAGTCCCTGATCCTTGATCTCATGCAGGACTGCATCTATGCCAATGATCGGCAGGTCAAGGAACGCCATGTGTACTGGCACCTCGACAAGGAGAAACCCCGCTCTGAAATCCTCGTGGAGATGCTGTGATGGAAGACAGCATCTATACGCCGCTCACCAAGGGCGACGACACAATCTTCACACCGGAACAGCGCCTCTACATCTCGGTGGTCATGCAGGCAGCCATTGACGCAGCGTCAACCAATCCAAAAATCAAGCGCGAGGTCGTTGAATGGATGAGAAGCGACGACTTTGAGATTGTTTGCGACATGGCAGGCATGTCCTATTCGCAGATCAGGCATGACATAAACGCAATCCTCGCTGCCGACACGCAGCACACTGCGTTCAAACGTGCGATGGCATTCCGATTTCTGGTCCGCTCCTACATTGAGGACAACCTTGGAGAGGTGGATAAGTCACGCAACACGGAATAGGACATCTTGATAGAATGAACCCCGGCGTGTTACATTGAGATCACTGTTCAATGGTCGTCGGCACAAACGGCAGGGCCATTGAAATCTGTCGCTACTGTGGGTACTGGCCAAAGCGACACCCCGAGTCTGTTATCGCATTGAGGGGGCCAGCGGGAGAACACCATCTCCCGTGAAGAAGATGCGGCGACAATCCCGGTGTATGGGAATTGTCCTTGTCGTTCGGCGGCTCGTCTGAAAGAGCAAGATCAAACACATGGCAGACCAACCCTCCTGTTTNAATACAGGCGGGGTTGGGTTACTGTAACTGTCTGCCTCTTGTCATTCAACAGTCTGAACTGAAGAGCAAACAAAAAAAAGGTAATAACAGAGTAGATTGTGACAGTGTATTGAGACAGTAGATTGTGAAAGTAGATTGACAGAGTAGAGATGAACGTGTAATGTGGTTTGTCTGGAGGAGACATGCAGGCGAAGCACACATCACATGAGGAAGAAGCCATCAAGATGGCTGCCCTCAAGTTTGGACAGACAAGAACCACTTGTCCGTATTGTTCTCACAAGCGCAGATATAATCCAACAGACCGCTGCCTTTCAGTGAAGCGGGATGAAGACGGAATTGTCTACAACTGCCAACACTGCGGTGTTAAGGGTAATATCTTGGAGGAGCGTCGGATGAACAATGTTGTGCGGATGGAGAAGAAGCCAGTCTTAACTCGGAACCCCGCAGATTGTCCGCCTCTTGAACAGGTCCACTATGATTGGTTGTTGAATGAACGCGGCATCTCGAAGGAGACTGCCGATAAGCTTGGATTGTTCAAGTCCCGGCAGTTCTTCCAGTCGGTAGGCGATAAGCAGGACGCTGTCTGCTTTCCATACTTCAACGCCGATGGTCATATTGTCAGCGCGAAGATGCGCTCAATCGAAAGCAAAGCTTTCACATGCTGGCAGTCACCGCCTGCATTCTTTAACCTGAGAAACATGACCGAAGGCGAAGACTTCATCATTGTTGAGGGGGAACTCGACTCGGCAGCCATGATGGAAGCCGGGGTTGCAGCCGTGTCTGTACCGAACGGCGCACCGATGAAGGTCATCGACGGGAAGATCACGCCGGAGGACGATCACAAGTTCCGCTTCCTTTGGGAAGCAAAGGATCTTATTGAGAAGGCCAAGCGCATCATCATTGCTGTCGATAAGGACAGCCAAGGCGAAGCCCTCTCCGAGGAGATTGCGCGGCGTGTCGGTCGTGATCGTTGCTGGCGCGTCGAGTGGCCGGAAGGCATCAAAGATGCCAATGATTATCTGCGGGCGCATGGTAAGGAGGCTCTCGCTGAATTTGTGGGAAAGCCCGTGCCTTGGCCGATCAACGGCCTGTATGATGCGCTGAAGTTTCAGTCTCAGGTCATGGAGCTTTATGAGAAGGGTGTGGGCCGGGGGGCTTCAACCGGGTATGACAATGTGGATGAACTCTACACTGTTGTACCCGGTCAGATGACCGTGGTGACGGGCATCCCATCGTCCGGCAAGTCCGAGTTTGTCGATCAGATCATGGTCAATCTCGCTGAAGAACAGCAGTGGTCGTTCGCCATCTGTTCTTTCGAGAATGAACCCCGCCTGCATATCGCCAAGCTCATGTCAAAGCGGGCGAGGAAGCCGTTCTTTGAGGGGCGTACAGCCCGCATGGATGAGTTCCAGATGAAGGCTGCGCTGGATTGGGTGAATGACCGCTTTGTATTCCTGCACCAAGAAGATGGTGGCCTGTCTGATCTGGATAGCATCCTCGAAAGGCTGAAGTCTGCCGTGCTGCGTATGGGTGTCCGGGGCGCAGTCATTGACCCGTACAATTTCATTGAAAGACCCCGCGACGTGTCGGAGACAGAGTGGATCAGCACCATGCTGACCCGTATCAAGTCCTTCTGCATGGCGCATGGCATCCACATCTGGTTTGTAGCACATCCCACCAAGCTCCAGCGGGGTGCCGATGGCAATTTGCCAGTTCCAAAAGGCTATGATATTTCTGGCTCGGCAGCATGGTTTGCGAAGGCTGACTGCGGGCTTACTGTTCACCGGATTCCTGATCTCAATCCTCTCGAAGCGCAGATCCACATCTGGAAGGTGCGTTTCAGTTGGGTAGGCAAGCAGGGAGAAACGAGGCTCTACTATGACGTTGGAACGACAAGGTACAACGACTTCGGCCAGTCGCAAGAAGAACAAGGCTTCACCCTATAGGCCTTGGGTTGCCGTCGTTTGGAAGGATGTCATTGACGACACAAACGAGTGGCAGCATGGGCCTCCTACGTTGGAGCCTGTTGCCGTCACCACGGTCGGCATCCTATACGAAAAGAAGAAAGACCACATCCTGATTGTCCGCGATCTTTATATTGATGACAATGGTGGGCCTGTTACAGGCGGGCGTGTGGCNATCCCGAAGGGGATGATTGTGAGCATAACCGAGTTGGAGAAAAAGAATGACACGGGACGAGATACTAAANACCGCAAGCGAATTGATAAACGGGGACAGGGCGAAGGACTACGGCCCAGCCAAGAAGAACCATGAGGATATTGCNGCCGGATGGTCGGTGATCTTCGGGGTTCCAGTGAACGCNCATCAGGTGGCCCGNGCNATGGCGTGGCTGAAGATTTCGAGGCTTTCAAAGACCGACACACATATCGACAGTTATGTGGATGCGGCAGCCTATATTGCGCTGGCTGGTGAGATTGCTACTGAGCCAGAGCCGGACAATGTGAAGCAGTTCAAACAAGCGTGAAAAAGGGCGGGGTTTTCCCGCCCTTCTCTTTTAGTTGGGCTTCTGCCCCGATGCCTTTGTGATGCCTTCCAGCGACATATTCGCCTCATGGATGGCAGACATCAGCCGCGCCACCTTCACGACATCATCAATGGTGCCTTTGTGCTGGCTCTCAAAATAGGCCAGCGTCACGCCGATGGTGCCGACGGTCAGCCCGCCATTGCCCTTGAGCCGTTCGATTAGTTGCTGTGCAAACCATTTGCCGTGTTCAAGCGATGTGTCGATCTGCTTGTCGGCATACTCTTTTTCGTCGTCGGTCATGTCATTCCTCGCTGAAGATGTGTTTGATTAACGCAAGAAAACCAAATAGTAAAAGCAGTGTAAGTCCGATCATAGTTCCTCCAGTTTTTGCCAAGGGATTTCATCATTGTCTGCATAGCGCACGATGCGCTTCCAGTCCACATTTATTGTCTCGTTGGATGGCAGTTTTACTATCGGCCCGCCTAATCCGTTGCTGGTATCAAACCACGCGCCGGATATTACGGCCCCAAAAAGCTCATGCTTTGTTCGCACCAGAACGGGACGACCAAGACCTGTCATGGTATCAGCCATGATGTACCTCCTTTTATTGACTCGATGATCTCATCTTCTGTCATTCCGTCGTCAAGCGCGACAAGAAGAAACCCGACACTAAGCTCCGGCTTTTCTCTCGCCACCTTACGAAGGCGGGGTGGCAATTCGTCAAACATTTGCATTGCCACGCCCTTCCTGTCTTTCGAGTAGATGCTCACCGCCTGTCAACCTGTTCTTCCGACAGAGTTCTCTTGGCACTTTGCACGATGTTCTTTAGTACCCGTCGGTCGCTCGGTGATATTGATGTCACAATGAACCGCGTGGATTTGCCGTCGGTGATCGTGATCTTGACGTGCTTCCTCCCGTCTTTATGGCCGAGGACGGTGATGCCGTGCATCTCCAGCGCATCCGTCACCTGTTTAAGCCACCGCCGCTCCATTAGACTGGCTCCTTTACACGAGCCGTCCACAGTGGCTCCAGACGCCAGACAGTGTGATCCTCTTTCCTGTCGGCAGTCAATTCTTCAGCCGCCACCATTGCGTCGCGCAGATTGGTGAAGCGGTGGCCCCAGATTTCTCCGGGTTTAGCGTTCGTTCGTGCTACATGGTAGGCCATTTGATCCTCCTCAATCGTTGCCATGCTTGTCATTTTCAGCGGCCATGCGATTGGCCAGCGTACTATTCTGATGATCCTTGCTGCTGTAGATAGCCGCCAGCACCACATAATCTTTCCGGTGACGGTCTGTTAGATACTGACATGACCGGATTGCTTCGTCAGCAGTTCTCCAGATGATGTCGGTCATGTCTCTGTCAGTCATGTTGTAAACGCGAAACATCTCAGTCCTCCATTGTTAATTCTGCGGTTGAAACCCCGCCAGCCAGCGCAGCGACATTCTCAACCTCATCATAGTGAAAGTAAACGTCAGGATCGCCAGCCTCAACCCATTCATAGCAGTTGCTTTCGCTGATGATTTTATAAGCCGGGTCGTTCAAAACATCGCGTCCCATAGCCTGATCGGCAGTAGCCTGTACTTGAACGATCTTCTTGTATGTCACGGTATAGTACATCGACAGGTTGTAAGTCTTTTCCATGTCAATCCTCCTGTTGTTAAAGGCTGGCGGTTGAAACCCCGCCAGCCAGCGCAGCGACATCCTCAATCTTCCTCATAGTCAAAGTCAATATCAGGATCGCCAGCATAATCCCAATCGGCGCAGTTGCTCTCAGAGACGATCTCATAAGCCTTCTCGGTCAAGACATCCCCCGCCAGATCAGGATCGGCAGGAGCTTGTACTTGAAACTTCTTCTTGTATGTGACGGTGTAGTACAGCGTCAGGTCATAGGTCTTGTCCATGTCAGTCCTCCTTCTTGATCCATATAAGGGTCGTCTCGCCCCCACATTCATTGCAGTAGGCATCATCAAAGACAGAGGCTACTAGCCAAGTCTGCCCCTCTTGATCCCAGTGGGCCACCGCATCTTTGCCGACATTGTCGCTGCGGCAGTGCTTGCAAATAGGATATTCTTTGTCCATGTCAGTCACTCCCATTGATAATGCCGGCATCAATCATTTGTTGTGCCAAGCGTCCATAGCTTCCTTGAAGTTGCCATGCCATCCCGGTGTCTACCAGATGCTGGAATAGCTCAATCGCCCCGGCGTCATCCAGTGAGCCGTTCTCGAAGTCCATGATCTTGCCAATGATGTCCATTTGATCCTCCTCAATTTGCAATGAATGCTTGGTCTACAATCCCGCGCAGGCGGGCCGGGATTTTTGCGCCATACTCGAATGCGTCCGGCAGAGTGCCATTCATTAGGTAGGCATGTTGCCTGTCAGTGATGCCGTCGATGTCATCCCACACGTCCCGCACCAGCACGATCTCGGCAGCGTTATAGTCTGGCGCATTCTTTATGAAGGCCTCCAGCGCATCCCGCAATTCGTCGTCGCTGAAATGCAGGGCGTCGGCGATGTCTCCGTGTTCGTCTATAAGTTCAACCTTCCATTCGTAAGTCACAGGCATTTGATCCTCCAATGTTTCATGTGAAACATCACCCGCCGGGGCGGGCGATGCGTGTCGTCAGGCTTATCTCCCGATCCATTCGGTTTTGTAGATGCTGTGGTTCTTGATCTTCCATTTCTGGATCTCACCTTCACCCGTCAGGATGTAGGCAACGGTCTTTAGAACCTTGGCCAGACGGGTCTGGTCTGCCGTGTAGATCATGTGTGGCATGTCCGGGTGGAAGTCATCATCCGGCCAGCGGCGTTCGGCATATTCGAATGTGTTGCCGTATTCGGTTTCAACAAACAGCCCCAACAGCATGGGGCAGGTGGTCGGTATAATCCCGGCGCGGGCCTGATGGTCAACGTCGGTATTCGAGTGCGGTGCAAAACCCATAGCAAGTCCTCCAATGTGGTCAGTGTTGAATTGTTAGCGAAGCTTTGCGGAGCCGTCAAGACCCCGCAAAGCTCCCGGCAGGGGAGTTATTCAGCCTCCTCCACCTCATCCACCTTATTGATGTAATCGGCGGCAGCCTGTGCCAGTGACGCAGCCTTGAAGAAGGCCTTGTCGTCGTCTTGCAGCACCTTGATCCAGTGGGCCAAGTACTGCGGATGCTGCAATTGCCCGTTCACCCGATTTGCAGCGCATAGGAAGGCACTGGTCAATTCCGCCACCAATTCCTCGAAGGCATAGGCGGCATTGCCGAACCGACCGGACAGGTCACGGTCGAGACGTGTTTTGTGTCCCGTCCAATGTCCCGCCTCATGGAAGAAGGTGGCCAGCGCAGCCTCATCTGCCGTGAAGGCCTTGGCGGTCGGCATCCGCACCACATCCAAGGCTGGGAATGTAGCANGCNACATCGCCGCCAATGGTCAGGCTCATCTTTAGACGGTCGGCCATCTCCTTCACGAACAGGTCGGCATCCGTCGCCCGCAATTCAGGCATCTTGCGCTTGGGGAGCGTGATACCCTCGCATTGCTCGATATTGAACACCGACGCAAGCCGGATGAGGGGGATGCGCTTGGTCACGTCATCACCCGCCTTGTTTTTGTCCTTGATTTCAAGCTGCTTAAAGAACACCACCTGCAAGCGGGCTTTTTCACCCTTGCGGACATGGCCACCCAATTCGGCGGCTTGCTTGTAGGTCAGCCACCCGTTCGACTGGAACCCGTACTTGTCGGCTGCGATCCACGCCAGCAGCGAATTGATGCCGCGATAGGCTCGACCGCTAAAGGCATTGTGTGGGGTGCCGCTCTGATCGGCAGGCAGGTCACGCCAAGGCTTCACCCACGGGGTGGCTCCGGCCTTCATTGCGTCGAGGATGGTCGAAGTGACTTCAGCGTATGCGTTGAACTTGGTCATGGTAGTCTCCTATTGGTTGCGTGGGTATTATGAGCGGCACCGCGCGGGTGCCGCCTGTAATGCTCACTCGGCACCAAATCGCCGCCATTTGAAGCTGCGGATGAAGTCACAAACACGCTCTAACTGGTGGTCGTTCAGATCGTGCAATATGAACGCCCTCATGCCGTCTAGGTCGCCTTCGTCGCCCCCAATTTGAAGGGCGATAGTGTCCAGCATTTTCTGAAGCACTTCGTCGCAAGTTTGATTGTCTTTTGTCATGGTAGCCTCCTATTGATTGCGGTCAGATGAAGAACGTGAAGGTAGCGGCATCACATGCCAACACCCCATAGGGCTGGGCGTCGTGGTAGGTCATGAAGCCCTCGTCGTCGGCAACGTCGCAGCAATGGCAGGAGCCGTGTTGCTTCACCATATCGGCGGTGAAGGCATCAAGCGCGGCATGATCGGCATCATCGAAGCCTGAAAAGTCATCATATACAAGGGGTGAAATCCAAAACGTGGGCAGCGTATACTGTACGGTTTTCATGGTTTTTCTCCGCTGAAAAAACCCGGCTTGATTGCCGGATTATCGCAGGGGAGCGGGCAGCGTGTGCCGCCCGTTCCAGTGCGTTTTTCGCCCGTGCCATATCGCGGTGCCGTCTTGGCCGTTAGTCCCGCTCACAGCCCCCACCGGGGGCCGATATGTACGCTCCCGATAGACGGGCTTGCGTGATCCGGGGCGGGGCTGAGCGGGGCTTTGCTCTGGCGGGGTCCGAGAGGCCTTGCGGCTTCGCCCGCCTAGACGCCGATCTGGTCGGCCCGTCCGGGGGNCGCGTTGTTTCGGTGTCGCGATCACCATGACCCGTTTATAGGGGAGCTACCGGAAAGCGGTCAATAACAAAACGACATTGACCGCCCATTGTGGGTGACAATCGTAAAAGNNCAATNAAATCANAACCCCGCCACGGCCNCCCGGCCTGAGGGGATAGGAGCCGCCCATATGCTACAATAGGCACATAACACGCACGGGGCAGTCCCCCGGCGCATATGGGAACAGATAGATGGATGATACGTACAAGGGGCCGGAGACATTGCTCAGGCTGATACAAGGGGGCAAGAACCCGCCGAAGGCAAAAGTGATCGCAGGCGCAAGCGGTAAAGCCGCCAGCGGATTAACCACTAAGCAGGAGGCCTTCGCGGTCGCGCTCAGTGAAGGCGCAACAAACAGTGAGGCCTATCGGCAGGCATATAACGCTGACGGCATGGCGGCAGCAGTGGTTCACACTGAGGCCTGCAAGCTTGCTCAACACCCTAAGGTCGCAATGAGGGTCGAGGACTTATTGCGGGAAAAGCAAGCCAAACACCGCTTGTCGGCGGTCAAAGCGGAAGATCGCATCTGGCGGCAGGTGTGGGGCGTTCTGGAGGCGGATGCGACGCCCGCAGCCGTGAAGATCAGCGCGGCGGCATTGGCGGCAAAGCTTGCTGGTATGGTGACCGATAAGGTGCAAATCGAGGCCGGAAGCGTTGCGGATATTGAGCGCGAACTAACCGAACGGCTCAAGCGTTATGCAAGTGATTGAAATCATTGACATCTTCTGTGATTGACAATTAGCGAAGCTACCCAAAGTGGGCTGTTCACGTTTTGTTCTGGGCAGCCCCCACCCACCCCCCACCCCCGGAAATCGGCCCGGTCGAACTGGCTCGTGTATACATA
>JGI24766J26685_10000337_pt1 | contig 13088 bp, 14 predicted proteins | sample SanBayMetagenome_FD_26685 | JGI IMG/M metagenome (IMG submission 26685)
AATTGTCTCTATTGTCTCATTTGCTTGAGGTCCCTCGCTCTGCTCGGGAGAGCTCTCAACTGTCTCAGCCGTCTCAACTGTCTCAACAAAATCACTCGTCCCAATCGAGGCGATCACGTCGTTGATCACGTCGATCAGCTTGCTACGCGTGAGCGTACGGAGTTCCTCGCGGTACAGCAGGCGTTCGAGCGCCTGCGAGATTGGGATAGCCCCTTTATCATCCAAGAAGATGATGACGGCCTCGGTTGGCACTGCCTCGGAGGGCAGATTTGGGTCGGCTTCGTAGAAAAACCCGTACAACCCATCCAACAACCGCACGAATTCGTCCTGCGAGAGGTCCAGAATGGCGTCGTTATCGACCTTTTCGACGATCCGCTCGAACTCGATGACGCTGAGGATCTCGTACGATGAGGCTTCTGCCGGACGTGTGGCCGCCCACTGACGGATCCCGTCGAGGAGATATGCGTTGTCTGTGAGGTAGTTGAGTCGCATCAGGACTTCGTGAAGGGGCTTTGTAGGCTCCCCACGGTACACAAACCACTTGAGGGTGGTACGTGGACGGCACAAGAAGTTCAGACGGGTCTTAACGGCGGCATCGATGGTTGCATTCANTTCCTCGTGGTCGAACCGGGCCGACCCAAGGTAGAGCTCGTCAAGCTTCGGGAATACGCTCTGCAGCTCGGGCGCGGATGTATCNAACCGTGGGTTCGATGCACGCAGTGCCCGCTCCTCATAGAGCCACCACTCCGCCTCGGCCTTGAAAAAGGCCCGGTACGAAGGATGAATATTCGCGTTTGCCAGAATGGCTGCGAGAGATGTGCTGGGTTGACGCGTGTCGAGTCGCTGCTTGAGTTGCTTGCGAACACGGTCAATCTCTTTCTCGAACATGACGGCAAGTTACGAACCTACCCAAACAATGCTGCGAGCACAGGCGAAAGACGTTCAACAGGGACAACGTTGGCAACCTTGCCTTCGCCTGATTTTGGCGCATAGATCTGATCAAGTCCTAACCGCACCGCCTCGGATACGCGCTGCTCGAGGTAGGCCACGCGACGCACCTCGCCGGTAAGTCCAAGCTCGCCGACAAATGCCACACCGTTGGGGATGGGTTTGTCCATGATGGAGCTGGTAATCGCAACAGCAACACCGAGATCGATCGCAGGATCTTGCACAGCGATACCACCAGCGACGTTCACGAACACATCACTTTGTCGAACCTGTACACCACCGCGCTTCTCGAGCACAGCAAGAATCATCTGCAGTCGCTTTGCGTCGTACCCTGTGCTCACACGCTGTGGCATGCTGAAGCCGGTTGGCGATACAAGCGCTTGTACTTCGATCAAGAGTGGACGTGTGCCTTCGATGACTGCGACAACTGCAGTGCCTGGTTCGTTCGCATTGCGATTACTGAGTAACACTTCACTTGGGTTGTGTACTTCACGCAATCCGGTGGACGTCATGTCGAACACACCAAGCTCGTTTGTCGAGCCGTAGCGATTCTTGAGCGCACGTAATACACGGTACGAGTATGTGCCCTCGCCTTCGAACTGCAGCACGGCATCAACCATGTGTTCAAGCACTTTCGGACCAGCAATCATTCCGTCCTTCGTGACGTGACCAATGATGATGATTGGTATGCCACTTCGCTTTGCAATGCGTGTGAGCAGAGATGTACACTCACGCACTTGCGCAACACTGCCAGCAGATGATTCAAGCACATCAGTCGTTATCGTCTGCACCGAGTCGACAACAACAAGTGATGGCGCAGAATGTTCGATGAGTGCAGCAATGCGCTCAACACTGGTCTCTGATGCAACAACAATCCCCGTTGCTGATATCGCCAATCGTTCAGCACGCTGCTTGATCTGATGCAAACTCTCTTCACCTGTCACATACAAGCACGGACGTTCTGCAGAGAGCGAACCTGCATAGGCAGCAAGCTGAAGCATGAGCGTACTCTTGCCCATACCGGGATCACCACCGACCAACACGATACTACCAGGCATGAGACCACCCCCGAGTACGCGATCGAGCTCTGCCATTCCCGTGGGTATGCGTTGCGCTTGATCGGCTTGTACATCAGAGAGTGCCGTTGAGAGTACCGAGCCAACTGCTTGTGCACGACGTTTGGCAGATGCACCTTTTGCTGTTGCAGATGCGTCGACTTCTTCGATCATCGACTCCCATGTGCCACATCCCGGACATCGTCCCATCCACTTAGGGGCGGAATGTCCGCAGCTTGAACAGCGATAGACGGTGCGTATCTTCATCAGTATTGATTCCTCATTTGGTCCAAAGCTAGGGAATGTTTTCCGCGTGCACGTAGCTCAATCCACACACGTTCCTTCAATCACAGAAGCATACGAGGTATGCCGACGTGTGACGTTCACGCATGCGAAAACGTTCTACTTCGCATCACACTTCATTGCTCCACACAAGCGCAACGCTTGCTACGCAGTCTATGCGTTTTGTCGGTACGTCGATGATCTCATCGATGTGGCGATGGAGCGAGGAGACGTGACACGTGATCATGCTGTGACGTTGGTGGCACAATGGCGCAAGGATCTGGACGCACTCTATGCAGGCGAACAACTGCCATCGTCTGGCACCGACGATCCAACGAAGGTTGCGATTCTCACAGCGTGGGAAGACACGCTCTCGACATATCGCATTCCACGCAACTTGCCAGACGAGTTGATTGAAGGTGTGTTGATGGATACCATCGTCACACGTTTCGAGACGTTCGACGAGTTGTATGTGTATTGCTACAAGGTTGCATCCGTCGTGGGATTGATGACGTCCGAGATCTTCGGATACTCATCGAAGGAAGCTCTTGCGCATGCGATTGAACTTGGCATCGCTATGCAACTCACAAACATTCTTCGTGATGTCGGTGAAGACGCAGAGCGTGGACGGATCTATCTGCCGCTGGATGATCTTGATGCATACGGTGTAACAGAAGACGATATCATGTCACGCCGTTGGACACCACAATTGCACGCGTTGATTCGCGACTACACCAATCGTGCTGAATCATACTACGCATCATCTGATCGCGGCATCCCAATGCTCGAGCGCGACAGCCGCACAACGGTCTACTTGATGAGCATGAACTATCGCAAGATTCTTCGTGTCATCGAGTCGATGGACTACAACATCTTCCTCCGTCGCGCAAGCACTACGAAGCTTCAGAAGATCTTCTCGATTCCAGCAGCGTGGATGCGCGCCAAACGCGGCGCATAGTAGTGCGGCAGTGCGTTACGCGTAGACGTAACGAGCGCGTGTGATGCGGAACTGACCGTACTCAAAGTCGCCGCTGTCAAGATTCCATACGAAGTCGACCTCTGTTGGAATCATCACACCTTCGACCTCTTCGTATGCCTTGCACACGAGTGTGAATGTCGCTTGCTCAAAGCCACTCTTGTGATCGCGATACTTNTCGTTCGTAACGATGCGATCTATCTGTCCGAGTTCATTCACGTGCACAGTTGCTGATACACGCGTCGTTCCATCAACGATCGTTGCACGAGCAGTACTCGCATCAATCGGATCCCAGCGAAGCGTCTTCGTTGGCAACAACCCAGTTGGCAACCACACCTGCTCGCTCAACACACGGAAGAGCATCGACGCGTCTGTTTCCTTGCCTTCGTACTCCGAGAGCGTAAGCGCACCGTACAGCTTCACGTGACCATGTCCAATGCCGTTGACGTAGCTCAATGTTGCTGTGCGCCACCAGAATGCGTTGTGACGTAGTCGTGCTTCCCACACAAAGCCAGGCTCCATACCTGAGAGTACTTCGGTAGCCTTCACGGTAAACCACGGACGGTTGGGTCCGTGACGAAATCGCGCACGTTGCGACAACACTGCATAGCGAATGTTTGGATGACCATCCTTGAGTGCATATCGCAGGTAGCGTTGAATCGGCTCCGGCAAACCTTGCATGCGCTCGTTCGAGATGTTTGGGAGCGCGTTCTTACCGATCGTTCGAATCAATCGCTTGATCGATCGTGCTGCAAACAAGCGTGACAATAATGCACTCGCCGTCATGAGAACGATGATCGTTCCCATCGAAGCAACAAGGATGTAGAGCAGTTTCGGCATCACCGCATCAGGACGTACGTCCTGCCTCCCAGTTCGTCAGATATCGAGAAGCTGTTTGCAACAGCTGTGTTCCAGCCATCGCAAGGACAACGAGTGGAACCAGCTTGAAGATACCACGCCGGAGCGTTTGCTCAACGATTGCGGCACTGAAGATTGTACCAATCACGATAAATCCAACGAGCAGCGCACCAATCCATACAAGCAGCATTGGCGTTTCGATCTTCCGTTGGCGCACAATATCTGCGATCAGCACAACTGGAAACACGAGAAACACCCATCCCCAATAGTCAACATCGGCAATCACGTTGGTGAAGAGCGATGTGCTCACCGTCAGTGCGCGCGCAAGATCAAATCCGAGCAATTGGTCACTCGTAGACGGACGCACAGGGAGATACGCGTTGAAGTACAGCACATGCCAGAGAGCAAACACTACGCCCATTATCACCGACTGAACGACGAATGTCTGCGTGGCACGTTTCCATGATGAAGCTCGTGCAACAAGTGGAAGCGATGCAATCAAGCCGAGCTCGACCAGAATGATGGCGTCCGTGCGCGACCAGCATGCTGCTGCAAAGAACACGGTCGACAACCACATCGACCCGCGATCATCTTCGCGAATCGCACGCCACAACAGTAGCACGCCAGGCACGAACATCGCAGCGTTTAGGTAATCCGTCTGCACGAGATACGTGTAGCCAAGCATCTCAGGGGTCAGCAGTAGCAACAACCACAAGACATTTGCCAGCACATGGTGCAACGTTCGACGTAGTTCAACCCATGTGAACCACATGAAGCACACGGCAACGATAGGCACCCACATCTGTCCGCTAGCATAACCCATCAGACGATAGATCACCTGCAAGAACATTGCGAATGGAGCGTAGAAGGGTTGATTCGAGAGATGCTGCGATAAGAATGGATCAGTGAAGACGCGATTAACTAGCGTTCCATCCTCAACAGCTGTCTTCGCAACAAGATCAATCCCCACGACGGCATCAAACGGCGTTACAGGCCAGTACCATGCAGCCCAGAATGCGGCATACGCGAGATACGATGCAAAGCCAAGTGATACGATGTCTGCGAGAGAGAGTGTCCACTTCGGCATGGCAGACCACTCGCCGTATGACTTCGACACACGTGGCCATGCGAGATGCGGGAGCACGGCTGCTACAGCAGCAGAGATCATTCCGAGCGAACGCGTGATCTCTACTGATGCAAGTGCGCATGCGAAGAGTACGAGCGTGTGCATGAACATACCGATCAGCACTGCACTTGGAATTGCAACGCTCCGAGTAATGCGCGGACGCAGGAGTGCGATCACGCCGAGTCCGGAGACCAGTTGCAAGAGAAGGGTGATTACAAGGGAGACGGTTGTGTTCATTGCTCGCGTCCGTATTCGGTGAGCAATGAATCAATGTTGACGTTGCGACTCCCTCGCCGTGCGATCCAGATCATGTTTGGCTCGAGCACGATGAAGGCATTCGCCTGTGAGCGACGTGCAGCGTCGTTCCATGGAATCACGTTGTGGAACCCAACCATCCATGCAAAGAATCGTGGGTCGGTCCAGTATGCCTTATCACGCATATAGCGATTGCCATACGACATCGGAGGGAGGAGCAATGTATCTGTCGGACGCAGGCGCGGTGCGATGTACTGCGGGATCTCGTAGTTAGCAACGTGTCGAGCAAACATGCGCTCGCTCATCTGACGTCGCTTGTTCAACGAATCGCGTTTCTCAGCGTAGAGTCCGATGCGCGATTGATACGATGCAGCGTACGGATTCGCATCTGAGTCAGCGCCGACACTGATCAATGCATAGATCACGCCAACCATGATGATGGCCAGGATTACGCCCTGCCGCGACATCACTGGTAGACGGTCTGTCATCGAACTACTCGTGTTAGTTGCTCGAGAGTGCCTCTGCACCACCAACGATTTCCAACATTTCCTTCGTGATCGCAGCTTGGCGCTCACGGTTGTAGATCAGCTGGAGAGCCTTGATCAGATCGCGTGCATTCGTTGTGGCGTTTTCCATAGCCATACGACGTGCAGCGTGTTCAGCTGCATTCGAGTCGAGCAGCGTGCGCCATACCTGCAACTTGATGTACATCGGGAGCAACGTGTCGAGGATATCAGCACGTGATGGCTCGAAGATGTAGTCAACACTTTGCTTTGAAGCAGTAGCGTTTGTGTCTGGCACGATTGGCAGGAGCTGCATCGTGCGAACTTCCTGACGCATTACTGTGACGAACTCGTTGTACACGATTTCAACACGATCGAAGTTCTGCATCAAAAAGCCGTTCGACACCAGGTCTGCAATGTCAACAGCCGTGTCGTAGCTCAGCTTGCCGAATACATCATTGAATTCCTGCACAACAGCTTGTGGCGCCTTCTTCGCAGCGTTCACCGAGCGCTTACCAACAGGAATGATGTTGATCGTAACGCCAGGGTGTTCAGCTTCAAGTGCTGCGATACGCGAGGAGAGTACGCGAAGCATGTTCGTGTTGAACGCACCGCACAAACCACGGTCGGATGATACCGCGACGATGGCGATCGAGCTCACAGTCTTCCGTGATTCGAAGAATGGATGTACGAACTCAGTGTCGGCCATCGCAAGGTTGCCCAGAATCTTCTGGACTTGCTGCGCGAACGGACGTGCGGCAGTGATCGCATCTTGTGCGCGACGCAGCTTTGCCGTCGCCACCATGCTCATCGCCTGAGTGATCTTCGACGTGTTCTTTACCGACGTAATGCGGTCACGTGTTTCGCGTAGGGTTGCCATCCGATTCTTCCGTTCTCGTCAATTGAGGTTCACAAATTCGGCCAGTCCTTGAGGAGGTATCCTCGGACATAGTCAGCAACAGTGTCTTCAAGGCTTCCGAATGCAACGTCTGGCATCGCTGCCTGAAACGTCGACATATCGGCTTGGGTGTAGTTCTGGTATTGCTTGGCGAGTCCGTCTGGCATGTCGATATAGGATATCGACACTGGACGACCCATAGCGACGAACACCGACGTCATGAGATCATTCCACGAGCGTGCTACGCCTGTTCCGAGATTGAAAATGCCGTTGACATCGTGTCGATGCAACAGCTTCATGATCACGTCGCAGACATCCTTCACGTAGATGAAGTCACGCATCTGTCCGCCATCGCCGAACCGCTCGTCTGTGCTCTTGAACAGCGTCACCGAACCTGTGTCGGCGATCTGCTGTACGGCCTTCGATACCATGCTGGCCATCGGGCCCTTATGGTATTCGTTCGGACCAAACACGTTGAAGAACTTTAGTCCGACACATGACGCGTCGAACCCATTCGAGCGAACCCACTGATCGAACAGATGCTTCGAGTAGCCATACATGTTCAACGGACGTAGGTCAGTTGTTGTATCAGCGTAGCCTCGAGATCCATCGCCGTAGGTTGCCGCACTGCTCGCGTAGATGAATCGTGCACCAACTTCTGCTGCGAACTCCGCTACATCAACGCTGTAGCGGTAGTTGTTGTCGTACAGATAGTCAGCGTCAGACTCAGTTGTCGACGAGCATGCACCCAAGTGAATGATAGCCTCGACGTCGTCATCGACATCGCCGACCGCCATCATATCCCTGAATTCCTGTTTGCTAACAATGCCAATGAACGTACGGTCTACAAGATTCTTCCACTTGTGTCCCGTGCCCAGCGAATCCACAACAAGCACATCCTCTCGTCCAGCGGCGTTGAGCGATGCCAACACGCAGCTTCCAATGAAGCCAGCACCACCTGTGAGGATGATCATCTCGTGGTTCCTGGATTAGAGTGCTGCAGCGAAGCGCTCTGTGAAGCTCTTCAACGCAGCATTGAGGTTCGCTACAATCTCGTCTGTGAGTGCCTTCTGTGTGCGCAATCCATCGATGATGTTTGCGTGTCCTGCATGCACAAACTCAAGNAGCTCTGTTTCGTACTTCTTGATGCTTTCCACTGGGAGCTCATCCATGAAGCCGCTCGAAGCCGCATAGATCACAACGATCTGGTCTTCGACAGGCACCGGAGAGTACTGTGGTTGCTTCATCACTTCAAGCAGACGTGCGCCGCGGCGAAGCTGCTGAAGTGTTGTCTTATCGAGGTCTGATCCAAATCGCGCAAACGCTTCGAGAGCGCGATACTGCGCAAGGTCGAGCTTGAGTGGACCAGCAACCTTCTTCATCGCCTTGATCTGTGCATTACCACCCACACGTGATACCGAGATACCAACGTTGAGAGCTGGACGCACACCAGCGTTGAACAAGCTTGGCTCGAGGTAGATCTGACCGTCAGTGATCGAGATCACGTTCGTTGGGATGTAGGCCGATACGTCGCCTGCTTGTGTTTCGATCACAGGGAGAGCCGTGAGCGAACCGCCACCGAGTGCATCGGAGAGCTTTGCAGCGCGTTCCAGAAGACGTGAGTGGAGATAGAACACGTCGCCCGGATATGCTTCACGTCCTGGTGGACGGCGCAGAAGGAGCGATACCTGACGGTACGAAGCTGCCTGCTTTGAAAGGTCATCATACACCACAAGTGCGTGACGTCCGCTATCGCGGAAGTACTCACCCATCGAGCAGCCTGAGTACGGTGCGATGAACTGCAGTGGCGCTGGGTCGGAAGCAGTAGCGCTCACAACCGTTGTGTACGCCATTGCGCCGTACTTCTCGAGAGTTGAAACAACGTTTGCAACTGTCGAGCCCTTCTGACCAATCGCAACGTAGATACAGAACACTGGCTCAATGCCTTGTGCTGCTGCTTCTGGTGTGTGCGTGTACTTCTGGTTGATGATTGCATCGAGTGCAACAACCGTCTTACCTGTNTGACGGTCACCAATGATCAACTCACGCTGACCGCGACCGATTGGGATGAGCGAGTCAATCGCCTTCACACCAGTTTGCAGTGGCTGCGTAACTGGTTGACGATCGATCACACCGAGAGCCTTGCGCTCNATCGGATAGAACTTCGATTCCTTGATTGGCCCCTTACCATCGATCGGACGTCCAAGTGGGTCGACAACGCGACCAATCAGACCCTCACCGACAGGTACCGATGCGATACGACCGGTACGACGAGCTTGATCGCCTTCCTTCACAAGCGAGTCATCACCGAACAACACGCAACCAACATTGTCCTCTTCAAGGTTGAGAACCATGCCAACCACGCCATTCGGGAACTCGACGAGCTCGGAGGCCATCACGTTTGTGAGACCGTATACGCGCGCCACACCGTCACCGATTTGGAGTACGGTACCGACTTCATAAACATCCGTCTCCTTTTCGAATCCCGTCAACTGGCGACGGAGAATCGCGGAGATCTCATCTGGACGAACTTCAGACATGCGATTGAATCCTTTAGAGTTTGTTCACGTCGTAAAAGGGTGATTACGCTACAGCAAGCTTGTCCTTGAGGACATACAGCTGATGGCGAATCGATCCGTCAAGCACTTGGTCGCCGACACGAATCACTGCACCACCAAGGATGCTTGGATCCGTCGCGTACGTTGCCACGATGGTCTTCTTGAGTCGAGCACTAATCGCTGATTCGAGTTGCGAACGCTCTTGTGCACCAAGCTCAACAGCTGATGTCACACTGATACGCTCAATGTTCTTGCGATCGTCAAGCAGAGCGCGGTATTCCATGACGATTTCGCGCCAGAGATCTCCACGACCCTTGTTGATGATCAGCTTCAAGAACTCCATCGTCAGCGGGTTGATGGCAGAGCCCAACGCTTCCTTCAGCACGGAGAGCTTCACCGCAGCATCGATGATCGGACTGCGCATCATCGCACGGAAGTCTGCCGAGCTCGCGCCCAGCGACTCTACCGTGGCGAGATCTGTTGCGACCACGTCATCCAGCTTGTGTTCAATTGCCGTTTCGAGAACTGACTTCGCGTAACGGCGTGCAATCTTCAGAGTTGACATTTAGTTCTTCGAGAGTTCGTTGACATAACCTTCGACGATACGCTTGTGATCGTCGCCCTGCAGATTGCGTCCGAGCAACTTCTCGGTTGCATCAACAACAAGTGTTGCCACTTCAGCGCGCAGTTGCTTGATTGCCTCGTCCTTTTGACGCTCAATCTCGCGCTGCGACTCAACAAGCTTCTGCTGCTTTACAGCTTCTGCATCTTCTCCAGCCTTGCGAACCATGGCTTCAGCTTGCGCCTTGCCTTCGCGCACGATGGCCATCATCTCTTGCTGCGCACCTGCGATGCGCTCCTTGCTCTCTGCAAGGATCTTGGTGGCTTCTGCATTGGCCTTCTCCGCGTTGGCGATTGCATTGGCAATCGTTTGCTCACGTGCTTCAAGACCAGCGCGCATTGGCTTGTAGAAAAACTTCGCGATGATGAACACGAAGATGGAGAAGTTGACAAGGGTCCAAATGATCAGACCCGGGCTCATCTCAAGAAATGAAGGCATGGCAAGACGAGAATTACGGAGTGAAGGAATGTCGTCATTGAACGACGTGTGTCACCACACATCGGTCGTAGAGCTCCACAGTGTGCGAACTCTACGACCGACCCCGACGTGCGGGGTCGTGAACCGTCGTCGCGTTAGCTCTTGACAGCGAGAAGAATACAGATAACGCCTGCGAGAAGTGCAACACCTTCGATAAGAGCTGCACCGATGATCATCGTTGTACGGATGTCACCAGCGTTTTCTGGCTGACGGCTTGAGGCTTCGAGAGCAGCAGCCGCAAGACGACCGATACCTGTGCCTACGCCGAAAACTGTTACGCCAACACCAAGACCTGCAGAAAGCCAAGCAAATGCAACTGCTTCCATTGTGTAAACCTCCAGATGATGAGAATGTGAATTGGTTTCGAAATCAGTGAACGATTAGTGCGCGTGTGCATCGCCATGATGATCATCATGTGCATGATCACCAAGAGCAAGACCCACGAACACAGATGCGAGCATAGCAAAGATGTAGGCCTGCAAGAAGGCCACGAGAAGTTCAAGCAGGTAGATGAACACAGAGAACGCAACGCTCACCGGTGTAACCATCCAGCTCTTGAAGAAGAAAATGAGTCCAACCAACGACAACAACACGATGTGTCCAGCAGTCATGTTGGCNAACAAACGAATCATCAACGCGAACGGCTTGGTGAAGAGCGAGATGATTTCGATCGGAACCATGATTGGGAACATGTACCATGGTGCGCCACCCAACAAGTGGTGCAGCCACGACTTAATACCAGCATCCTTGATGGCAACGAAATTCACCACGATAAACGTCGTAAGCGCCAACGCAGCAGTTACACCCAACGCACCAGTTGCTGCGTGGCAACCAGGCATCAGACCAACAAGGTTGAGTGTGAGCACGAAGAAGAAGATGCCAAGGATGTACGGCATCAGTCGGTGCGCGCGTGCATCAGTACCAACGTTCGGACGTACGATTTCGTCGCGCACGTAGAGGACGAGTGACTCAACAACGTTCTGCAGACCCTTCGGTGCTTGCAATGCGTTCTTGATGTATCCACCGCGTGCGATACCAAACACAATCGTTGCAATCAGGATTGCGATGAACTCGTACGCAACAAAGTTCGTGACCGACAGATCAAGCTTCGGGCTTGCGCCTGTGGATGTGCGCACAATGTGATGCTCATGTTCTGGGTGATGCATCGTGAACACGCCAGCCTGCTCCATCGCGTCGACGTTTGGATAGACGTGGAATCCGTCGTCCACAAGCATCACCGGTAGGATCTTGTAGTGTCCGAAGAAGATGTTCAGCTCGTGGTGGTCCCCAAGCGAGTTGAGCAGCGTGGTAAATACCTCGCTACCCTCAGGATTGGTATGACCATCAGCGCCGTGCGTCTGCTCGGCGTGCTGAAGGGAGTCGGAGTGTGCGTTAGCGGTATTGCTCATGGGTGTACGAGTACCAACATCAGGTCAGAGGTTTTTTTTTTCAAGAGATCCGTCACCGGTCTGCGCGATTGCCGCTTGGCGTTCTCGTAGGACCGATGAAAAAAAAAGATCTCCGCGAGGAGAAACACGAAGCACGAAATCGCAAACGTTAATGAGAATGCAACTTGGTGCATACTAATCACGCTGAGACAGTACCATGCGCTCACCATCACGATGATCGCGCGCAGTCCAAGACTTCCAAAGATCATTGCGAGAAACACGTTGAGGTCCTTGCCGAACGCCAATCGCGATACAACCCATCCGAGCGCTGTGTTGATCACACAGATCCCCAACGCTGTTAGGACTGCCGCCAAAGGCCCTGCAGATTCCACGATGGTGCATTCTCCCAATGATTAGGTTTCTTGATCGTCACGCTGTGCGCGTTTCCCGAGTTGTTGTACAACACGAAGAAACTGCACGAGGCCCACGGTTGATCCAACAACAACACTGCCAAGAAGAACCCAAGGCTGAGTGTCATATGTTTCGTCAATCCACCATCCAACGACAGCACAACCACACACCGCTGCGGCAAGCTGCACCCCAAGTGTGAGATAGGGTGCGAGTTGTTGCATAACCGACTCGCGTTGATGCATGGTCAGACCAACGTTAATGGCGCGCAAAAATAGGTCGTTTAGGGGCTAAAAACCCAATTCTCGAAGTGTACTAAGTACAGATTCCGTGTAGATGTTCACGGTTTCTCCATACCAGCGTCCGTCGGGGATGAATTGGATGGCTCCGTAGGTCGCTGGGTTGAGGGGTTGAATGGGGCTTGTAGCCACCACGCTGGTCTCGTCCGGACGGAACTCATTGTCGACATCGTACAGGGCAATGGTGCATCCGAATTCGGTGATCGATTGCTCGTCGACAGGCGCCCGTTCGTAGCCAAGAAGGGCAAAAGGAATGCGGACCTTAACGACGTAACCCCCTGTGCGTGGGGCAGTTACGACGCGTACCCGTTGCACGGCAGAGTCTTGTGCGGGGTCGAGTTCGTCGGTGGTCTTGACCTTGATGGTTGGACGTCGATCGCCGAAATCACCGATCTGAATCGAGAAGGCATAGAGTCCGCTGTCAGTGCTCGACCG
>JGI24766J26685_10000338_pt1 | contig 13085 bp, 16 predicted proteins | sample SanBayMetagenome_FD_26685 | JGI IMG/M metagenome (IMG submission 26685)
GAGCAGGCCGAAGCGTTCGAGGCAACGAACGAAGAGGTGCTCGAGGCCGGCAAAGAGGCTTCGGATTTCACAAAAAAACTGTTGCGCAAAGACTTCCGTGTGATGACGCGCTGGGAAGATGCCCGCGGCATGACCAAAGGGGGGCGTCACTACGCGTTTGTCGAAACTTCGGAAGGCGAGGATCTCGGTGAACTGCTCGTCGCCGCCGGATTGGCCCGGAGTTACGGCATGAAAGCCGCGACGAGATCGCGGCCGGCTGCCCAGTGGGAGCAAAGCTACGATCGCCTGGAGAAGAAAGCGCGGAGAGCCGGGGCGGGAATCTGGGGGGACGGCAAGGGGGCGCCGGTAGAGCTGGAGCCCGAGCAAGATCCGCCGGATGCGGGGGACAACGAGGAGACCGCGGAAGAAGAGGGCGACGAAGGGATGACGGGAGGTCTTATGGACTCCGCCATCGGTGCGACCTCTTTACTGGCCACTACGCGATCGGAACCGCCCAAGCCGCGCGCCTCGCCCTCGCCCCGACCCGCAGCGCCGAAGGCGAGCCCTTCGCCGCCGCGCCCGGCCAAAGCATCGGCCGGAAAAGCAAAGCTGGATCTTAACAAAGCGACCAAAGATGAACTGATGGCGCTGCCCGGCATCGACGAGGTCAGGGCGGACGCCATCATTGCCGCGCGTCCCTTCGCGGGGAGCTATGACCTGCTGCGTGTTCCCGGCATCGGGCCTTCCACGCTCAAAGAGATTTATCCTCATGTCGAGGAATAGCCCCGCGCGTTGATGACTTGCACGGCGCACGTCCAGCGGGCATCTTCCCCGGCCATGATCGCACGCGCGGTAATTTTGGTGGTGGCCTGCTTTTTCTCGGCCGGTTGCGGGGGTGGGCAAATGACGTACACCGCCACCAACACCGTCATGGAAGTGGTCAGCATTCCGGGCAAATGACGTACACCGCCACCAACACCGTCATGGAAGTGGTCAGCATTCCAACGCGCTGCGTGGTGGAGATGAACGGGGAATACCTCGGGGGAACGCCCGTCAAAATCGATATTCCATCCACTCCGGACGGACGCTGGACCGGCTCAAGCGCCACGCGGCATCGCATCACGGTTTCCACGCCGAACAACCGCGCCGTCGAGACGAAGGAGTGGCGTGGGGGCGATGTCGTTCCGCGGCGGGTTCTGTTTCGTCCCCCCTATGCCTATCTGACCGGCAGCGGGCGCTGATTTGATCCGCACGGCAGATGAAGCGGGCGATCTGGATCCTCGGAGACCAGCTGGGGCCGGATAATGCGGCGCTGACCGGGGCGCGGAAGAAGGATGATGTTCTTTTCTTTGTCGAGAGCGAGCGCGGGCTGCGGAAGTTGAAGTATCACCAGCAACGGCTGGTTTTGCTTCTTTCGGCGCAGCGGCATTTTGCGGAGGAGATGCGCAAGGCGGGTTGGACGGTGGATTACCATGCGCTGGGGCGCGGGGTAACTTGGGAGTCGGCGCTGGCGGCGCATATCAAGAGGCACAAGCCGGAACGGATTTTGCTCACGCAGCCGAACAACTACGACGAGCAGGTCGCGGTGGAGAAGTTGGCGAAGAAGTTTCCCCTCGAGATCATTCCCACGCGGCAGTTTCTCGTGCCGCGGCAAGAATTCATCGCCTGGGCCAAAGGCAAGAAGTCGCTGCTCATGGAAACACATTACCGGCGGGTGAGGGCGGAGTTCGGATTTCTCATGGAGGCCGACGGTCAGCCGGTCGGCGGACGGTGGAATTTCGACGAGGAGAACCGGAAGACTTTCCGTGATTGGGTCAAAGCCGGGCGGCCGCAAGTCGAGGTCAGTCCGGTCAAGCCGGACAAAATCACGCGCGAGGTCATCGCCTTGGTCGCGAAGGAATTTGCCGACCATCCGGGCAAAGCAGATGGCTTCTGGCTCCCGGTTGACCGCGTGGGGGCGTTGCGCTGGCTGGATGATTTTATTGCCACGCGATTGGCGGGGTTCGGCCCGTGGGAAGACCTCATGGTCGAGGGCGAGGAGTTGCTCTTCCACTCGGTGATCTCGCCGTTGATCAACCTCGGTTTGCTCACGCCGCGCGAGTGCATCGAAAGGGCCATTGCGGCTTATGACAAAGGTAAGGCGCCGCTGGCCAGTGTGGAGGGTTTTGTCCGCCAGATCGCGGGATGGCGCGAATTCGTCAACGGGGTCTATTGGCTGAAGATGCCGGACTACGAAGAGGTCAACGGGCTCGATGCCCGGCGCGCGTTGCCCGGCTTCTTTTACTCGGGCGAGACGGGGATGAATTGCCTGCGTCAGTGCATCAATCAAGTCCTGGCCACGGGATTCAACCACCACATCCAGCGTCTCATGGTGCTGGGGAATTTTCTCCTGCTGGCCGGGGTGAAGCCTCAAGAAGCGCTGCGCTGGTATCTGGAAATGTATGTCGACGCGCACGATTGGGTCATGGCAGCCAATGTGCTCGGTATGGTGCTGCATGCGGATGGCGGTTTCATGGCGACGAAACCGTATGCGGCGGGGTCGGGCTACATTTCGCGGATGAGCAACTATTGCGACGGGTGCCGCTACAAGCCGGCAGTGAAAACCGGACCCGAGGCGTGTCCCTTCAACTACCTCTACTGGGATTTTTACGCACGGCACGAGAAGCGCTTCGCCCGCAATCCGCGGGTCGGCATGGCCTTGAAGACCCTGGCCAAGAAGACGCCGGCGGAGCGGAAGGCCATTGCGGACTCGGCGCGGGAATTTCTGGAAACAGTGACGAGTGGCGCGTGACGAGTGGCGCGTTTTCCGGCGGACTGAGCACTGGACACTGGAAACTGAACACTCCCGAGCCTGCGGCTCGGGTTCTTTTCTCCGTGCCCTCTGTGTCCTCTGCGGTTTATTGATTTTCTCCATGCGCGGAATTTGGTCGGAGACGGAGGTCTGGGAGGTCGCGGTTTTCGCGGTGCTCGTGCTGCTTGGTTGGATCGGAAGCTGGTTGATGACGCACATCCTCCGCGGCCGCATGGAGCAGGCGGTGCGTGCCAATGCGCCCGTGCTGGGGATCGAGGTGCTGCGCACTCTCGTGCCTTTGGTGCGTTGGGGTCTTCTCCTCGCCGCCGTGGCCGTTGCCCTGCACATCTTCGCTTTGCCGTCGGCGGTCGAGCGTTGGCTCGGACACACGGTGCAGGCGGCTTTCGCTTTGCTGACCGCCTTCGTGGCCGGCCGTGCGGTGTCGGCTGCTTTCCGCGGTTGGGCCGGTTTGCCGACCGATCCGGCCGAGACGCGCACGCGCGAAACCCTCGCACCCGTCCTGACCAAATCCTGCCAGGTGTTTTTCTATGTCATCGCCGTCCTGCTCGTCCTGCAAAACTTCGGCTACAATGTCGCGGGATTGCTCGCGGGGCTGGGCATCGGCGGGCTTGCCGTGGCCTTGGCGGCCAAGGAGACGTTGGCCAATTTGTTCGGATCCATCGCCGTGCTCATGGACCGCACATTCCAAGTTGGTGACACCATCCGACAAGGCGACATCACGGGCGTGGTGGAAAAGATCGGCCTGCGCAGCACNAGGGTGCGCACGGCGGAGGGCTACACGGTTTCCATTCCCAACCAGATTGTGACCAACGCGCCGGTGACCAACATGGGGCCGCAACCGGCCAAGTGATTCGGCGTTAAGGTTTGCCCGTGGGCGAGCGTCTGATGTTTACTTCTCGGTCATGAGCAAACCATTCGAAGGACAGACAGCCATCGTGACCGGAGCCGGCCGTGGCATCGGGGAGGCTATCGCCAAACGGTTGGCNGACGGCGGGGCCAAGGTGGCGGTGGTCAGNCGCACCGAGGCCAATGCGGCCAAGACCGCCGAAGCGATCAATGCCGCCCATCCGGGTGCAGCCAAGGCCTACGCGGTGGACGTGGCGGATTTCCAAGCGGTGCAGGAACTCGGGGATGCCATCCTCGCGGACTTCGGCAAGGTCGATATCCTGGTCAACAATGCGGGAGTGACGCGCGATGGTCTGAGCATGCGCATGGGGTCGGACGACTGGGACGTCGTGGTCGACACGAATCTCAAAGGCGCCTTCAATTTCATCCGCGCCGTGCAGCGCCCCATGGCCAAGCAGCGCCGTGGGCGCATCATCAACATCGCGTCCGTGGTCGGTATCACCGGCAATGCGGGGCAGGCCAATTATTCGGCGAGCAAGGCCGGTCTGATCGGCCTGACCAAAACGATCGCGCGCGAATTGAGCGGACGCGGAATCACGTCGAACGTTGTCGCGCCCGGTTTCATCGAGACGGATATGACGGGCGTGCTCCCCGAGAGCATTCGCACCGCGGTGGTGGAGAAAATTCCGCTGGCCCGCTTCGGTGNCCCCGAAGACATCGCTTCNGCGGTGGCCTTCCTTGCCGGGCCGGAAGCGGGTTACATCACGGGTCAGGTGCTGGTGGTCGACGGCGGCATGGTCATGTGACGCCGCCCGCGCGGGAATTTCATGCTCCTCTATCTTCTCCGGCATGCCGAGGCCGAGGTGCTGGCCAAGAGCGACAGCGCGCGCCAACTCACTCCGAAGGGCGAAGAGCAGGCGGCCAAAGTCGGCAGATTCTGCCTCAAGCACGGGATCGAGCCGTCGGTCATTCTGACCAGTCCCGTAATCCGCGCGCGGCAGACGGCCGACCGGGTNGTGAAAAGTCTGCCGGGAGCCGAGTTGATCGAAGCTCCCTGGGCTGCCTGCGGCATGGACGCNTTCAAAGCGATGGAGGAGTTGGCGGCTTACCGCCAATTTCCCGCCGTCATGTTGGTCGGACACCAACCCGATCTCGGCTTTCTTGCCGCCGTCCTCCTCGGCGTGGAAAACGTGCAAAATTTGCGCGTGCGCAAGGCGCTCCTCGCCGCGATCGACGCGGCAGCCGGGCTCAAGGCAGGGGCAGGGACGCTGCAGTTCTTCCTGCCGGTGCGGTTGATGTAGTGCACCGCGGAGGGCGCGGGCAAAAGGGAGCTTGTGGCATGAAGCCGGAACTCGATCTGCGGGCCACCCTCGACTGCGGTCAAGTTTTCCATTGGCGCGAGCGTGCTGACGGGGCGTGGGAAGGATTGATCGGGGATGAATATGCGCTCGTCCGGCAGACGGGAGACAGCCTCGAAGTCTTGCGGGGCAATCCGGGCCGTGCGGCGCGGTATTTCGCTCTGGATCACGACGTGTCGGGCATCTACGCCGGATTCCCGCGTGACGAGACCATGCTTGCGGCCTTGGACTTTTGCCGCGGGTTGCGGATCATCCGTCAGCCGGCGTGGGAATGCCTGGCCACCTTCATCACCTCGTCCATGAAACAAGTGACCCACATCCGCCAGATGTCGCACGCCTTGCGCGCGCGGTTCGGGCGTGCGGTGCCGGGCACGGACCTGCGGGCCTATCCGACGGCAGCGGCATTGGCCTTGGTCTCGGAGGACGATCTTCGCGCCTGCGGACTCGGCTATCGGGCCAAGAACCTTCGCGCCACGGCGCAACGCGTCGCCTCGGGGGAGGCAGATCTCGGTGCTTGGGGACACCTCGATGATGAAGCTTTGCGCGACGCGCTCTGCACGCTTCCCGGAGTCGGACGCAAGGTGGCCAACTGCGCCATGCTTTTCGGCTTCGAACGTTTGGCTGCCTTCCCGGTCGACACGTGGATCGCGCGGATCATGCGCAAGAACTACGCCCGCGGAAACAAGAAGGCCACGCCGCTGGCCCTCGAGCGCAAACTGGCGCACCGGTTCGGTCCGCACGCCGGTTATGCGCAGCAATATCTTTTTCACCATGCCCGTATGACACAGAAGAGGGCGCGTTCGTGATCACGGTGCAGGAAAAGCCAAAGCGAAGGATGAGGCGTGCCACCCTGCTGGCACTGCTCTTCTCGCTGGCCATCCATCTTGTCTCCATCCTCACCGTGGCGTGGGTCTACATCGCGGAGAGGACGCCGCCCCCGGAGGAGGTCACCGAGATCGAAATCACCCTTCTCGAAACGCCCGCGCGCGAGACGCCGCAGTTTGTCGACACCGACGCACCCGAGTCCGAGCCGCCGGAACAGGCCGCTTTCCAGTCGGACCGCAACACGGCGGCNGCNGCTCCCGAGGCGGCGCAGGGCGACTTGCCCGTGCCGACTCAGGATGGGCGCGAGCAGCCCTTCCTCGACCTGCAGAACACCGAGTTGGCCATGGCTCAACCGGCCGAGTCCGTCCCCGCGCCGGAAGTCCCGCCTTCCGAAGCGGCTCCGCCGGAGCCGTCGGCCGAGCCGGCCGAAGAAAAGCCCGTGGAGGAAAAAGTCTCCGAGCCCGACGCCTTGCTGGCCATGAACCAACCGCGCCGGGAGGAGGAGCAAAAGCCGCAAGAGCAACCGCAGCCGCCATCCCCGCCGCCTGCGCGGCCGGCCTTCCAGCGCCAGGCACGCCCCACGCGCTTGCGCGGCAGCGTGGACAGCACGGGTCGCTCGGCCGTGGCCTCCGTGCAGACGCCGCTCGGCCGTTACCGCAAGGCGATCAGCGATGCCATCGGGTCGAGCTGGTATTATTACATCGGGCCGCGTTTGGACATGTTCAGCTACGGCTCCCTCAGCGTCATCTTCACCGTCGACCGCAACGGCAAAGTGAGAAAGCCGCGGGTCACCTCGAACTCCTCGAACGAAAGTTTTGAAATCGTCACCCTGGAGTCTATCTTGGCGGCCGAGATCCCGCCCATTCCACCGGACTTGTTGCCCGAACTGGAAGGCGGACAGATCGAGATCGACTACAGTTTCAGCATCATCACGGACTAAAGCATGGGCGAGGCACTCTCAGGGGCGGTAAACTTTTTCGTTAACGGCGGTTTCTTCATGATCCTGCTTGTGCTGCTTTCCGTGGTGGCCGGCACGGTCATCCTGTTGCGTGCCTCCGCCCTGAAGGAGGGGCTCATCGTGCCCGCGGAGTTGGAGGCCGCCATCGAGCGCGTGCAACCGGGCGATTCGCTCGAGGGTCTCAAGCGCGCGGTGCGTCTGCACCCCTCGCCGCTGGCGCGAATCATCACGGTCTGTCTCAACCATCTCAACTGGCCGCGGCAGGAAAATATCGAGGCGGTGCAAGTGCGGGCGCGGCACGAGGTTGTCGGTATGGAAAGCGGACTCTCGCTCCTCGAGGTCACCACCGGCGTGGCCCCGCTGCTTGGTCTGCTCGGCACGCTGTCGGGCCTCGTTTCGGTTTTTGCCAACCTTGGCGAGGGCAGCACGGGCGATCCCATCGCCGTGGCACGCGGAATCGCCGAGGCGCTGAATACGACCATCGTCGGGTTGGCTGTCGCCGCGCCCAGCCTCATCGCCCACAATTATTTCCAGCGCAAGATCGAGACCATGGCCGTGAGCATGGAGGGTCTCGTCGCCGACCTGCTGGCCAAGTGCTACCCGGAACACCGTTAGACTGCCGTGGCCTCGGGATTCTACACGCGAAAGCGGCGCGCGCCGGTCATCATCATCGTTTCCTTGATCGATATTCTGGCCATTCTCCTCATCTTTTTCATCGTCACCACGACCTTCAAAAAANNCCTCCCGCANCTGAAGATTGCCCTGCCGGAATCGAAGGCCGCCACGGCNTCGGAAAANAAAGAGGAGCCTTTCATTCTCGAGGTGCAGGACGAAACCACGNTGCAGCTCGACGGCAAACCGGTAACCTTGGATGGCCTGGCTGCCGCCCTGCGCGAAACCAATGCCTCGGCCCCCGATCGCGGCATCGCTCTGCAAGCGGACGAGTCCGTCCCGTTCCGTGTCATCGTCCGCATCATCGACGCCCTGCGCGACGCGGGTATCCGCAACTTGCCGGCATTTGCGCGTCCGGCGGAGTCGGGACAGAATTAGTCCATGTTGGAGATCACCAAGCTGGGGCATCCCGTGCTGCGGGCCAAGGCGGAGCCGGTCGCGGAGATCGACGGCCCGCTGCGCCGCTTGGCCGACGAAATGCTCGAAACGATGTATGCCCATGATGGCTGCGGCTTGGCCGGCAATCAGGTCGGCGTGGCCAAACGGATCGTCGTGATCGACACCCGGGAGGCGAAAAAACGTCCGAGCGTCCTGCGCATCGGCGGCAAATCGCGTCCCGTGCACAAGCACATGCCCATGGTGCTGGTGAATCCCGAGTTGGAGTTCGGCCCCGGAAAGGAGGCCTGTAGCGAGGCATGCCTCAGCATTCCCGGTGTCCACGGCGAGGTGGAACGTCCGCCCATGGTGCGCCTGCGCGCCCTCGATCTCGATGGCAATGCGATCGAATTCGAAGCGGAAGGCCTGCTCTCCCGCGCCCTGCAGCACGAGGTGGATCACCTCGACGGGATCCTTTTCATCGACCGTCTCGACGCCGACGAGCGCCGGCGCGTGGCGGAGGAATTGCACGAAGCGGCCGGACGCATGGTCGGCTGAATTTCCCTTCGCCATGAGCCGCCCCGCCTTGCTCGCCGCTTACGAAAAGCTGTCCGCCTTGCTGGGCAAACTGCCCGGATCGCTGCAAGAACCGATCCTGCGCGAACTGGATCCCATTAAGGAAATTTTCCTGCGTCAGCGTCCGCCGCGTATTGCCGTGCTGGGAGACGCGGGGATCGAATTGCCGGCCTTCGTGAATGCGCTGGCCGGACGCACCGTCCTGCACGCGCCTTTGCTGCGCGGGCCTTGGACCGCGGTCCACGGAACCGGCACGATCGATCTGGCCGATCTGCGCGGCTCGGGCTCGCTCGCGGGTCAACCGGCCGACCTTTATCTCTACATCGGCACGGCTTCCGCCGCTTTGGTCGATGATGCCCGTCGTGCGGCCGATTTGCTTGCCGCTGCACCGCCGCGCGAGGGTGGCAGTCCGCCGGGACTCGCGGTGGTTGTGCTCGGCGACCAAGGCGAAACAGCCGATGTCTTGTCCGCCTTGGCCTCGGCCGGCGCTTCGACGTCGGTTGTCTTTTCCACGCACCTGCCGCGTCGCGGGATGGAGAGCGGGTTCGACGCGGAGGCGCGATCCGCCCTCGGCGATCGCTTGTGCGATTATTTGCCCGAGGATGCGCAGCTCGAGTTGGCCCGCTTTCTCGCCGCGCGCGGGGCACAGGCCCGCTTGGCCGGAACCGTCCTCAAGTCCTTCGGGGCGATGGCGGGGGTGATCGGCGTCCAACCGATCCCCTTGGCCGATTTTCCCGTCCTGCTCGGGCTGCAGATGTTCATGGTTTCGCTCATCATCTATGTGAGCGGACGCGAATTTTCCCCGCGTTTGGCCGGGGAGTTTGCCGCCTCGCTCGGTCTTGGATTCGGGGCCGGCCTCGTCTTCCGCGAAGCGGCGCGGGCCGCGGTGAAGATCCTTCCGGTGTGGGGTCACATGATTTCCGGCGGCGTGGCCGGGGCGGGGACCTATGCGCTGGGGCGTGCCGCCATCGCCTATTATATCGAAGGACAGCGCATGGCCCGCGTGCGCGTGCCTTGGCGACGCAAGAAGGCTTTGCCGGAATTGGAGGGCTGAACGTGGGGCGAGCGATGCTCCGGCCGGATCGGGTTTTCCCCGGGACGTGCGCTTGGAGCTTCGATGACTGGCGGGACGTCTTCTATCCGCATGCTTTGCCGCGAAATCGCTGGCTGGAGTTTTACGCGCGCCACTTCCCTGCCGTGGAGATGGATTCAAGTTTCTACCACTTTCCCTCGGCCCGGACGGTGGAACATTGGAGCGAAATGACCGGCCCGGGTTTCCGTTTTTGTCCGAAGCTGCCCAAGACCTTGAGCCACGAAAAGCGCCTCGAGGATCCCGCAGCGGAGATCGCCATGATGCGGCGGTTGGCCGACGAGCTCGGTGCGCGTTTCGGTTGCGCTTTGCTCCAACTGCCGCCTTCCTTCCATGCACGCCCGCATGAGGAAAAAGTGCTCCGGGCTTTTCTCCGCGACTGGCCGGATGCCCTGCCTCTGGCCGTCGAATTCCGGCATGAAAGCTGGAACACGCCGCACGGTGCGCATTTGCTCGAGAATCACGGAGTAGCTTGGGTCTGGGCCGACAACCTGCCGCTGGATGAGCAAAGTCATGCCGGCTTCGGATTCCGCCCGGTCACGGCGAAGCATCTTTATGTGCGGTTGCTCGGGGACTTCCGCACCAAATACGGACCCGACGGTCGCGAAACCCACCGTTATGGCCGTCTGCTCTGGCCGCGCGACACGGCCGTCGAACATTGGGCAGTCAAATTGCGTCACCACGCCGACGCCGATGCCATTTACGTCTTTGCCAACAATCACTACGAAGGAATGGCTGTCGAGACCGCAAACCGGTTGGCGGTCAGACTCGGGCTGGCCCTGTCGTCTGCCTCCTTGGAAGAAGCACAACTCGAACTGTTCGTCGGGAAAGAGCCCGCTTAGGATTCAGCCGATGCGTCTCCTTCTCGTCGACGGGCACTACTATGCCTACCGCTCGTTCTTCGCCATCCGCGACCTGTCCAACTCACGCGGCGAGCCGACCAATGCGGTGTTCGGCTTTGTCAAAGCGCTGCGCAAAATGCTCGCCGACGTGCAACCCGACGCAGCAGCCGTTGTCTGGGACGCAGGTTTGCCGGAACGCCGCATGGAATTGCTCCCGTCCTACAAACAGCAACGGGAGGAAACGCCCGATCAGTTGGAGGCGCAGTTTCCCGTCATCGAGGAAGCTGCCGCGGCGCTCGGTTTTCGCAATGTCAGTCTCCAAGGCCACGAAGCCGACGATCTCATTGCTTCCTACGCGTTCGCCGCAAGAGCGGAGAAGTCCGAGGTCATCATCGCGACCAACGACAAAGACATTTACGCGCTGGTCGACGATCGCACGTCCATCTACTCGACCAACAAGACCGATCTCAAGGATCCCAAGGACGGTTTTGCTTTGCTCGGAACGGCCGAGGTCGAAACGAAATGGGGAGTTCCGCCCGGCAGGATTCCGGATGTCCTCGCCCTGACCGGTGATGCCGTGGACAACATTCCCGGGGTTGACGGTGTTGGTCCCAAGACCGCGGCGAAATTGGTGCGGGAGCACGGCGCGGCGTCGAAGTTGGCTGCGGATCCGTCGGTGATCCAAAACGACAAGCTGCGCGAAAAAGTCGCGGCCGCGGCGGACCTTCTGCGTATGAACCTCGAATTGGTCCGCTTGGACAATGATCTGCCTCTGCCGGTCGCGGTGAATGAACTCGTCGTGCGCCCGGATCCCAAGGCCATGCTCGAGGTGGCGCGGCGTTGCGAGTTCCGCAGCCTCTTGGCCGAATACGAAAAGCTCTTGGCCGCGGATGGCTCGCGCCAGGGCGAGTTGTTCTGACCTGTCTCCATTACTCGATTGCGCCTTGTTTTCTGCTGCTCCCACGCCGACTTTGCCGGTATGAAGAAAGCATTTCTCCCTTTGATCTTCTGCATTTGTTTGTGCGCTGGGGCGATCCGCGCCTCGGAAGACATCGCGGAACAAAGCGATGTGGTCGTGCCCGATGGCGTTTTCGGCAGGATGCGCAAGGTGGATTCTGAAACGCACATCCTGCCCGATGCGTCCGCCGTCATGCGCCAACAGCAACAGCGCGCCGCTGCTCAAGTGTCGCGCGAGCGCGCGGCCCAGCGGGCGGAGGCCGAACGTCTCTCAGACGCGGCGCGCATCCAAGCCGCCGCGCCAGCCCCCGCGATAGCAACCAATCCGGAATCCGCCCTCGTCGAGGAAAGCGCACAAGCAGCGGCCAGTGTCGAGGAGCCTTCGACTGCGGTGGCCGATCCTGCTCCTGCAACGCCCGAACCGGAACCGGAGCCTCCCGCCGAGCCGGGGCCGACCCCGGCCGAAGAACCGGTGTCCGAGCAGGAATAGACGCGGGTCGGTCCCGCTCTCTTTTTCATTTTGCGGGGCGGCGTTCTATGACCGTCAGTGCCTTTCAAAACAATTTGCCCCCGGCGGTCATAGATCCGCCGCTTCAAAAAGTCCGAATTCCGTAAGGTCCGGGTTTGGAACCGGGCACCGGAACCGCTCCCACTGCTTTGCCGTAGAAGTCCTCGTGGCTCGCGCCCCAAATAACCGCGTAGGCGTATCCCGCTTCGGCCAAGCTACGCAGCACGCGCACAAGCAACGCCGTGCCAAGGCCTCGGCCTCGCAACTTATCCGGCACACCGGCCGGGCCGAAGAATCCGCGGAAGGTAACGTGATGGCAGGCGAAGCCGCAGATGTTGCCCGCACGATCCACGGCACCATGGCATGAGGCCGGGCACACGGGAAATGCGGTCTCCGCCTCGCCGGCCCAGCGCTCGCCGAAATGCGATTCGACCCAGCGGACAACCGCGCGCCGCTCGGCGGGAAGGGGGGCGCTTGATGTCATAGCCGGCGGCACGGACCCGCGCCATCGCGGTCGCCGTATCGGGCAATTCGTAAAGTTTGACCAGCATGCCCCCATAAACGTTCTTCTTCACGGCACGGCGAGCACGGGCACGATCCATTTCACCGAGAGGTCGCAGGACGCGGCGCGGGCCACGCCGGAACCCGGACCGCGGGGATCATCCTCGCCCCAGTAAAGGTCGATCTGGTTGCGGAAAAGTCCGCCCCCGGTGTCGCCCACGCGGTAAAGCGCGGAGCCGAACTGGTTGTAGACTTCCGGGTCGAGCACCCAGACCTTGCGGCCCGATGCAACGAGAGGGTTCCTCGTGTTCACCGCGATGCTCTCGCGGGGCACGAGCTCGTTCCCGCGGTTGCCGAGGATGCGGGCGTGGAACTTGCCATTGTAGGCGAGGTAAGGCTTGCCGCTGACGGGCTCGGCCAAGCGCGCGAACCCCTCCATCACCGTGGCGCGGATGAAGTCGGATGCGAACTTCCGTCCGCCCGATCCTTTCATCACCTGCGGTGTGAGGTTGAAACCCCGATCGGCGGTGAATCCCGTCTCCAAAGGTGTGTAGTAAACCGTGCAGAAAAAATAATGCGAATCCGGGGGCTCGGCGAATGTGTCATAGAGCATCCGCATCACGTCGGTGAAAAAGCGCAGTCCTTCTGCGGGCACCGCCGGCCGCGGGACAATGTCGGCAAATTCCTCCGGCGCGGCCAGCAATCCCTCGGCGGGGGTCTTTGTGTTGATCAGCTCCTGCCAAGTGACTTTGGCTTGGGTTGCCGCTGCCGACAGGACGAGAATGG
>JGI24766J26685_10000339_pt1 | contig 13053 bp, 8 predicted proteins | sample SanBayMetagenome_FD_26685 | JGI IMG/M metagenome (IMG submission 26685)
TTTTCATTTTCCTTGATCTGGATGGTTGCAGCTTCTGCATCGGAAGTTTCAACAACTATTGCATCAATAGGAAGGTTAGCGGTTAAACAGGCCTGAAGGCGACGACTACCTGCTATGACTTCATATTTGAATTTGCTATCGTCTTTAATAGGCCTAACATAAATAGGGTTGATTTGACCATTGAGTTTAATATCTTCGGCCAAGAGGTTAATGTCACCGAACTCAAAAGAATTACGATCGGCATATTTCCATCTGGTACAAAGGCGTGGGTCGATTTTGATAATTTCCATAACAAGTAATATCTTATCTATTCCCCTATCATACATGCAATAACCAAACAAAACAAGAAAAATATTAAAATATAATAGTAAATATAATTACTTATTGTTATTATATTACAGTGGCAAAACTATTGTTTCAAATAGTTAAAAAAAGTTAAAAAACGGCTTGGCCAGGTGGAGGTAGGGAAGGGGGGAAATACACCAGAAAATGGAGTTCAGGCTTTGATTAGAGCAGGAAGATACGATGGAAGCAAGGGCGGCGGAAAGAACTTAAAGTACGTTATATCAAATAAGACGCATAACATTAACGGCGGTTTCAAGGTCATATATAGGAAGGTAGTAAACAATGCCCGCTCCCGTTTTTTCATAAAGAGCGTATATACCTGACCTACCAAATTTCACTCCGAAAAGGTTTAGAGAAGGGCGGTAAGCAGGAACAAGTCAGAGCTCAAGAGTAAGGTTAGGTGGTTTAATAGAAAAAATACCACACGTGTGGTATTTTAATATCTAAGTAACTAATTGCTCCTGTGGATAGTTAAGTAATTGACACTAAAAAAGGGGTGTTGTTTAGCTGTGTGTTTTAACGGCAACTACTCCGGTGTGTTAAGAAAATAAGATAAAAAAAGACGTAAATATTCTTTTTATTATTGACGTTTACAAATATTCTAGATATAATATAAATATAAGGTAAATAAATAAAGGAGACAAAAAAATGAACACACAAACACAACAGGAAATAATAAACCTGATTAATCAAATCAGCATTGCTAATACTGATAAGACTAACGATGAATACCAAATTGAATTGCTGACACGACATTTAACAGAAATAGCTACAGGTGTTGATAACAGAACAGGATTTCTTCCAGATAGTATACTAGGGGATGTCGGAGCGATAGCCCTTGCAGAAATTCTGAAGCAAAACACCACATTGGAACAACTTGCTATTCAAAATCATAATATAGGAGATAAGGGAGCTGTAGCCCTTGCAGAGGCTATTAAGCATAACACCACAGTAAGGTTGATTGACCTTTCCCATAATAAGATTGGCGAAGAAGGGATTGTTGCCTTGGTCGAAGCTATTAAGCAGAATGCTACTATTGAATTAGTTGTCCTTGAGGGGATTGATATGACTGAAAAAGGTGCGGTGGCAATTAATGAAGTCTGGGAAAGGATTAGAGAGGTGATGGAAGAAGATCCCCATCAAAATTGCGGTGGGTGCGGGTGTTGTACAGATTGGTTATAAGGAAAAGTTAAAATAAAAAACAATAAAAATGGAGTAAAAAAATGACTAAATTAAGCACACAAGATTCAGGCAAATAATCTGAACTTAAAAACAAGAATATACAATCAGATTATTGTAACTAGTAACGATATATGTTACAATAATTGCAACTACGGCGGAGTTAAAAAGAATAATCATGATAATTAGCTTTAAATGCAAGCATACCAAAGAATTATGGTTAAATGGTGAAGCAAAAAAGTTTCCGCCGGAAATACAGAAAACAGCACTCCGTAAGTTATGGCAGCTTGATAATGCTGAACTGTTAAAAGATTTGCAAGCTCCACCAAATAACAGGCTTGAACCATTAAAAAACGATAGATTGGGGCAACATAGCATCAGAATCAATAATCAGTGGCGAATCTGTTTTATATGGGAAAACAGACAGGTCAAAGACGTAGAAATAGTTGATTATCATTAAGTAAAGGAGGCAGTAATGGCATGGAATATACACCCAGGTGAAATATTAAGAGAAGAGTTTATCAAACCACATGGTTTAAGCAGTAGGAAACTTGCACAAGAACTTGGAGTACCGGCACCGAGAATTAACGATATTGTATTGGAGCGTAGGGGAATAACAGCAGATACAGCTTTAAGACTGGCCAAATTTTTTGGTACTACTCCTAAGTTCTGGATGAACCTGCAAGTATCTTATGAGCTTCGTGCTGCTGAAGAGGCCCAAAAAAACACTGCTGTGAATAGTTAATCACGCAATATATCGTCATAATCAGATTTAATCATTATTTCTTCGGATACCAAAGAAATGTAGCAGCATAGTAAAGAGATTGATAAAGTCGAGATATAAAGTAAGTGTGCCGTATATTGCAATATTACCTGCTCTTGCGGTATTGCCGTTCATGGCATAATAGATGGATTTAAGTTTCTGTGTATCGTAAGCGGTCAGTATGATAAATACACCTACTCCTATGAAAGAGACGGCAAAATCCAGCGCAGCGGAGCGAAGAAAGATATTAATCAGACTGGCAATAACCAGACCTATTAAGCCCATATAAGCAAATGAGCCTAAACTGGTTAAATCCTTGCTAATAATCAAATCAGAAAAAAACAGGTTATTCAGCCTGAATCCTTTAGTTAGTCACGCTTAACTACAAGTTATATTTTACGGAATAATCAGCATCTTGGGATGTGTTCAAATTAGCAACATAAAAGACTTGATACGCTGTTCTGATTATCCAGCCCCAAATTGGTTAGCTTAAATTTTATAAAAAATCAAGGGCAAGCGGTTGCCGCCCTCTGGACGGCCCTTGATTTTCCATAAAGCTTTAAGCTTTTGCCTCTTAAAGAACGAATGCACGAGGTGTGCATTCATAAGGAACTAGTCCTTATTGTCAATGTTAACAATTATTTTAAGAGGTAAAAATGCACGTACAAACACAACACGAAATAAGTAAAATAAAGAAAAAAATATTAAAAAAGACCTACAGAATACGATCTGTAGAAGAATTAGATAACGACAAATTGGTGTGGGTATATGACTGGGATTTAGCCGAGATACTAGAGCAGCATCAACTTTGGGTTCAATCCAAAGGTTTTCAAGGTAAGCAGGCCGATTTACACAATGCTGATTTAAGGTGTGTTGACCTATCAGGGATTAATTTGGAAGGTGCTGATTTATCAAATAGTTTACTTCGTAATGCTGATCTTTCAAATACAAATTTACGTGAAGCAAATTTGTATCGTGCAGACTTGCGTGGTGCTGATTTGTTTGAAGCTGACTTACGTGGAGTTTATTTACAGCATAGTAATTTAACACTGGCCGATTTGCGGAAAGCTAATTTAACCGGGGCTTATTTACAGAATAGTAATTTAACGCTAGCTGATTTACGTGAAACTAATTTGCTTGGAGCAAACTTGCGGGAGGCAAATATATTCCGAGCTAATTTAAACAACACTAATTTCCAAAAGGCTAATGTAGAAGGATTGCGGGGATGTGAGCAATAACATAAAATTTAGCCGCTAGAGGATACCCCTAAAAATGCAGTAAATCATTAATTGCGGGTATCCTGTTTCATCAACTCCTGTCCTAAAGTACGCCATTTGCTAGTCAGAGTAGGATCAGCCTGCATTCTATTTTTTGCCTCTAGTAATATACCATATAAAGTAGCAGGATCGTGCGGATGAAAATGATCAAGTTCGGCCTTAACAAACAACCCACCAAGCATAATCTTTTTACGGGCATCTTCTTTTCGTGCCTGTTGTGACTGAATTTTCAATTGCATATTAAAATAAAACCTTTTCCTAATTAATCTTTTTAGTTCCCTTAAAATTTTACTACTTGGATTTACTGGGCAATTTCGGTCTTTTGCCTAGTTCCTTAAATTCTTTTAAAATAGGGTGGTCTTTATTATCAGGATTCAAAGCAAAAATAATGAAGCCGCTAAGTAGGTTGTTATCAATTGAGATAGCATTAAAACGGGTAATAATGTCAAGTAACTCCTTATTCCGCTGTTTAACGAGTTCCTTTATTCTTAGTTCGGTTTGGTTAATCTTTTCAAGTATTGAAATCTTTTTAGTAGCCATAAATCCATTCTGTTTTAAGTATATAGAGCAGGATTATAAGGTATATGCTAACTGTAATCAATCATTGATGCTTTTTAAATCCTAACCTTGGATATTCTTATACTGTTTTTACCATAATTCATGGCAAAAATACATAGCTACTGCAGAAAAAAGATAAACCCCATGACCCCTTTATTTAATGTAAAGGGGGTGGTATGAGGGGGTTACCCCCTAAGATACACGATTTTCAGACATAAAAGGAGGTAAATATTGAAGAAGAAAAAAAACAGGTGTATAGTCAAGTTCATTTAGTTTTGCTAAATGCGCACTTATATGTCGGGATAAATCCCGACGTGCGCTCAAGGATGAGATGGAGGAAAGCCTTACTAGATAAGGTATTAGAAGTAGTCCGTTTTAACAGAAAAAATACAGTTAATAAAAAAGTTATCCACAAAAATAAACTATGAAAAGTTTACACCAGTCTTTTCAGATTATCGGTAAAAGCAGGGGCAGAAGTGCCGTTGCTGCTGCTGCATATCGTAGCGGTGAAAAACTGGTAGAATATGTACTGGATAAGGAAACCGGTATTATTACCGAGCAGATATGGGACTATAGCAGAAAAAAGGGAGTAGTATTTAGTACAATTTACGCTCCTGAATATGCACCTGAATGGGTATATGACCGTCAGCAGTTATGGAACAGGGTAACTGCCGGTGAGATGGGCAGAATTGACGGGCAGTTATGCAGGGAATTTGATATTGCCTTACCGGTAGAATTAACACCCGAGCAGAACGCAGAACTACTTTCTGATATTGCCAGAACTTATACGGCATACGGGATGGTAGTAGATGTAAACATGCACTGTGATAACCATGAAAACCCGCACGGGCACGTAATGTTAACGATGCGGGAACTGGTCAAGTTTGACAATGGTATTGTTGATTTTGGCCTAAAAAATACGGATTGGAATAAGGTATCATTTTTAAAAGAAAGAAGAGAAGAAGCAGCATATCTGATTAATCAACATCTAGTACGTCATGGGCATAAAACCCGAGTAACCCATCTATCATTTAAAGATAGAGGAATTGATCTGATTCCTACCATTCATCTTGGGCCTGCAGGTAGCAGGATTCATGGTGAAAGGATGAAGATCAATGAAGAGATCATCCAGGAGAACGCCAGAAGAATAATTGCCAATCCTGAACTAGTAATTGACAGGTTATCAATTGATAAACCGGTGTTTTCGGCAACGGATATAGAGAATGAAATACATAAGGCATTAATAAACGGGCAAGATGGCAAGGACGTAGAAGGTGCGTCATACCCTAAAGAAAAGTTACTGCAGATGTATGCTGTAGTAATGTCTTCTGCCAAGTTAACCATAATCAACCCTTGTGATCTTAAGGGACAAATGTTATTTGCTCGGAGTGACCGGGTAGAGTTTGAGAAAAAACTGGAGGAAGTAATTACTGACCTTGCCGGGCAAAAAGACCATGTTTTAGGAGTAAGCTGGGATGCGGTAGAAAAAATCAATATCGGGGTAAAATTAACCGATCAACAAGTAGAGACGGTAGTTTCAATTTTAAACGGCAGTAACTTAAGTGTATTGGAAGGCTTCCCGGGAGCAGGAAAAAGTACGGTAATGCTAGCAGTAAGAAAATATTACGAAGCAGCGGGTTTTGAAGTAATCGGTACGGCAATGACCAATAAGGCATGTTCTGAACTTGGTGATAAACTGGGAATCAAAGTGGTCAATACAACCCGCCTTCGTCAGGAATGGCAGCAGCAAAGGGGGCATAAGGCAAAATTGAATCTGGATTACAACTTTTACAAGGAAAAGGAATATAGCGACTGGAAGGGTATATTACCGGCAAAAACAGTATTAATAGCAGATGAAGCATCTTCGCTTGATGGGCCTGATATATGTTACCTACTTGGCGAGATAAACAAATCCGGGGCAAAAGCGATATTACTCGGTGATAATAACCAGAATCCGGCAATCGGTAGTAAAGGAGCATTTTTAAAAGCCGGAGATATTGCCGGCCGCCGGCTTCTAACAGAGGTAAACCGTCATAAAAACCCTGATTATGAGGTACGTAGCCTTCATATAGAAGCTACCCGGGCCTTAAGCAATTACAATATAGCTGAGGCGATTTCGATTTATGAAAAACTTGGAATGATCAAAGTTTTTGATAATGAAGCTGCCAAGCAGCAGGGAGTAGTAAGTGGAGCAGTAAATCAGATAATAGGATATTCCAGAAAATACGGTGATCTTAGAGGACTGCAAATGGTGGTTGTTCCGGCTTATACGAATCGGGAAGTTGATGAGTTGAATGCTACAATCCGGCAAAAGCTGAAGGAAGCAGGAATAGTTAAAGGCGGTGATCATGTTTTCAGATCGGGAAGTAGTGATTTGGTGGATTTAAGTGTCGGTGATCAGATAATCTTTAAAAGCAACAAAAGTGAGTTTGACGGATACGGAGGGGTGGACAATAACGAAATAGGTATCGTTAGCAGAATTATTGAAGTTGATGAATATGGGCATGGTGAATTTGAGGTTAAGGTCAGGGATAAGGAAGGATACCGGCTAGTTAAAATCAGGACTGATGATGAACTATATCCTGTCCGTTTTAAACACGGATATGCACTTACCAATTACGCCATACAGGGAATTAGCTCAGCTGAGGTTCATACTACTCTTGATAAGAATTCAGGATTTGAGGCATTTCTTGTTGGAGCAAGCCGGCATATAATGAACTGTACCTTTTATGTAGCAAAGGATATGCTGGAAGATGAAGTATTCCGCACAAAAGACATGGATGTTAAAACTGTGCGGGAAGAGTTCCAGGCTGTTGCTTACCAAATGAATGACGGCAAACAACAAGATGTTCCACTATGGCAGGTAGGGCTAAGATTGCTGGTTTCAAAACGTGCTAATCTGAACTTTGCCAATGATTACCGTTATCCTTTATTGCCGGAAACCGCTAAGACGTCTCTTTCTGCTATTACCCAAATCCATCAGAGTACGGAAGCAGCCAGAATTAAACTGGCAAATAGCTATCAGGCTATTTCTGAAGTATTGGAAAAAAGCCGTGCCGGTATAGAATCAGAGCTGCTAAAGTTTTTTCCGGAAACAGAGAAAGAGCTGACTTTTGATGCCTTCATGATTGTAGATTCAGCTTACCGATATAAGAGGGACATTGCCCATAGTAGCCCCAGGGATAAGCAAATAGCTGAGGATGGCAAGCGATTCAGCGCAAAACTGCGTGAGCATATAAGCTCCCTCAAGCTCAGCGGGGTTGGAGTACCGGGGCAGGATAGGGTTGATTTTACGGATTTAAGGAAACTTGATCAAAACCTGATTTTACGATCCATGCTTGATAAGAAGGATCTAAAGGCTTTAACTCGGCATGTAGCGCTTGCCCGAAAACAGACGGATAAAATTACCCTTAATTCCCTAAAGCTTAAAAATCTTGAAAAAGAAATACAGCAACCGGCTGCAGAGTGTAATAAATTACTTACCGGTAATCTAGGGGCAATGAGAGAGTATATTGAGTGCCGGGAAAAGGTCATGATTTTGCAGAAAGGGATTAATGAATTAGAGGCTACTTTAAGAAAATCCGCTTTCCAGAAAATGCTTGGGCAAGCTGCTAAGGAAACTCTAAATATTAATCTGTCAAGGGTTTCAATCAATGTCGGGACAATAGTTCGGGCAAACAGGATATTTGCCGGAAAATATTTTAATGAACATCAGAAGGAAATCGAAAGCCTGAAGGCTGAAAACAAGGAACTAAAGGAAACGCTGAAGGAATCAGGTAACAAGGACAGAAACGCAAGCCTAAAAACCATCAAGGAAAACAACAAAAGGTTAAAGGAGATATTTAATGTCAGAGGGGTAAGAGGGAAACATCTGCTGGAAGTAATAGGCGATTGCGCAGCCGAAGGCAAAGAACTGGATAAGGATCAGAAAAATCTACTGATTGCCCACTTGATGGATAACGGAAAGGAAGGATGCAGGTTAAATACTGCCTATCTTGATTGCGTAGCACTGATGGAAGATTTAAATACTGCAAGGTTAAACAGAGCAGAAAAGGCCTTGCTAATAGTAGATAATTATGAGGGGCATGTCGATAACCAGTTAGATCAGGTTAAAATGGGCAAACTGATCACTCAGATGGGTTTCAGTTTTGAGACCATAAGAAAGCATGCAGGATTAGAAGAGGTAAAACATTATTTTGAATCATTAAGGTCTGATAAGCAGACCATATCCCATCATCCTTCATTTTCCAGGTTTATGGATATTCTAGCAGAAGGAGCGGGAGTAATTGAGCTTGAAGGGAAGGAACTGATGAAATTGGCTGAAGTTCATGAAGAACTCGCCCGGTTCATGGGCGAAACCCGCAAGCAGATCAATCACAGGGAAGAAGAACGGGAACAGCTAAAATTCCAGGAACAGCAGGAAAAGTTTTTCCTTGAGGATTTTCACAATTTCCGGCAGGAGAGGCTACCTAATTATTTTGATAAGGTTTTCAAGGATAGAGGGGAAACTGTCATGGAAAAACTGGTAGAGTTGTGGGAAAAAACTACTGATAAGTCAGAGTTTGTAGAATTCATCGAAGAAAACCCGCAAATGCTAGGCAGGGTTAAATCTACCGGCTTTTGGGCAAGGTTAATTGATAGTGAAACAGCAGAAGCAGTAAACCTGAATTTACAGGGTTTTAAGGACAACATAAAACAGTTCGTAAATGGTAATGAAATGGTAGTAAAAATAAAATCAAGGCCGGAATCTGAACAGTTGATACCTCAGATACAGGCATTAACGAAAGAAATTGAAATGCTAAAGGCAAGGCTTGCAAGCAAGGAAGAACAAAAATTACTGGATGTTATTGGTCATTTAAAAGAATATGAGGGATTTGAAAGGATTGGGGCTGGAAAAGCAGTTGCGGATTTATGCAAAAGTGAAGACGTATCTGAGCTGGTAATACAGTTTAGGGGTCAGGAGCAAAAAACCGAGCAAGTCCGGGTAGATAAGGAATTAATACCAGATCAGCCAAGTATAGAAGAAAATAAAGCAGCGGAAGCTCAGAAAGAAAAAGCAGTAAACCCAGAAGAACTGAAAAAGTCAGAAGCTGATATCAATACAGACACTAATAATAAACCTAATAAAAAACAGGTGGCAATTAAAGAAGCAAGGCTTGATTTTGAAGATGTTAAGAGAGCTATTAATCCAGGTCTAGTAGAAAGTATTTTTAGGCAGTATGGTCAGGTTTTGAATCCTGATGGCAAGATGGAGAAAAAAGGCAACCAGTTATTCTGCGGTAGTCTGAACATCAATTTGAGAGACGGCAGATGGTATCGTTTTTCTGATGGGTCAAAAGGGGATATCTTTGCGTTGGTTAAGGAAGCAGCCGGAGTTGATACCAAGGGAGCGTTTGAGATAGTAGCCGGACATGCAGGTATTGGCCCGAAGACTTCAGTCGGTCTCTCTCTGTTTAAAAATCAGGATTTAACCGCTCTTGAAAAAGCTAACCCCCAAACATTGCAGAAAGAAGAAACATGGCGGGTTCTAGATAAAATACCGGAGAATGCCCCTGCATTTAATCCGAAAAAAGATTTATCCGAAACTTTAAAAAAGAACAATTGGCGGCTTTCTGCTACCTATGAATACAGAAGCACGGATGGGGAACTACTTGGTTATGTTGTAAGAGTTTTAGACGAAGAGGGTAAGAAGCAGACATTGCCTGTCAGTTATTGCCATAACGCCAAGGCGAATATTAACAGATGGTGGTTAAAAGGTTTTAGCGATAACGGTTATAAACCGATATATGGAGCGGAAAAACTTGGGCAATCACCGCTGCAAAGGGTTTTAATCGTAGAAGGTGAAAAGGCCGCTGACGCAGCTGCAAAAATCTTTCCGGAACATACCGTAATATCGTGGATGGGCGGCTCTGCGGCGGCAAGCAAGGCAAACTGGAAAGCGGTGGGCGGTAGGGAAGTGACAGTTTGGCCTGATAACGACGGGGCAGGGGAAAAAGCCGCAAAAGCAATAATTACCGAAATAAACAAAGTAAATGGGTTTAAAGGAGCGGTAAATATTGTAGATACGCAGGCCTTGAATCTACCGGAGAAGTGGGATTTAGCCGATGAATTACCGGCTCATTTAACACAGAAAGATTTAGTTGCAGCCATCAGCAATGCCAAGGTTCCGGAGACTGGAAACAGGCTTGATATGGAACTTGCAAATCAGGTAAGAGCGGTGCTTTGTAATAAGGAATTCGGCGATTATATCAATTACGGCGTAAAAAGAGGAAAGCTTGACCCGGGGCATGATTATTTAGATTTAAAGGATGCTCTCTATAGGGAAATGCTTACTGTTTCCGTGGTTTCTTTCATGCACGAAAATAGTAATACCAAAGAAGCTTTAAAAATGAATGAAATGCTGGAAGCACCGGTAAAAAACATTCCTGAACTTGCCGGTAATATCCTGCAGGTTTACGAAAGCAGTAGAAACAGCAAAACCATCAACGACTTTGGTACCGGAAAACAGATTAACTCTAGCAGTAAGGAGCTTACCGAACTAAATCCTGCCAAGGGCAAGCTTCATGATGAATTAATGCAGGATTTTGTATGGTTACATCAAAAACAGGCAGGACAGGAATCATTAAATAAAGTACATCAGGATAAGATAAGTCATGATTTAGCGGCAATCATTAAAGGATATAATTTGAGTTACAAGGGCTCTGAAAAGGCCATGAGTGATAGTGACCGGAAAATAATAGCAGATAACGCTTACAAGCTTATTAACAGCAAGGAGTGGCAGGAGGAGGTTAAGAAAGCAGAGCTTGCCCGTAAGGAAGAAGTTACTAGAAAAACCACTGAAAAACTTATAGGTAATGTGATTAGCAAAAACCTTACCCAACTTGATAAGGCCAATGGAAGAGAGGAGCTAAAGACGGGAGTATCTGATTTTAAAGGGAATAAATACACTAACAGAATTGATTATCTGGTAGCTTTAGTAGAAGACAAGGAGATAACAGCTCATTTAAAATTCTCTCCTCTACAAAAGGAAATTCAGGAAGCAGTAAGGCAAAAGCATTTAGCCTTCAAAGAACAAGAAAAAGCAAAAAACAGGAAAGCATATGATTTACTTGAAAGCAATTATGGCAATAATATCAGGGCAATCAAGGCGGTAGCAACGGAGTATGATTTTTACAGGTTGAATGAGAGATTAAAAGGATACAAGGAAGATCAGGCCAGGGAAGTACTGAAGAATGAGGTAGCGGGCCTTTACAAGGGAGCAATTACACCGGATCTTGAAAGTATTTATCAAAAATACACCGGATTCCATCCAAAAAACCTTGGGTTATTCCGGAATGAGCTGTCTATGCTTGAGAGGCTTAATCCGGAGAAATTGCCTGAAGTAGTCGAGGTATGTAAAACAAAAGGAATAAACTCAGCCATAAAATCGGTAGTTACAGAGAATGAACGGGCGGTAACGTCAAAAACACTAGCGGCTCTGGGTGAATTCGAGAAAAGTAACAATAAACCTGTCAAAAAGGTATTTGACGTATTCGGCACGGAAATCAGATCAGCCGATCAGGTTCTAAAAAACCTTGCCCAAGATAAGGATGTACTTAAGTATCTTGATAAATCATTTGAATATCCTGATCTGGTAAAAAAGATCACGGGTAAAGAGGTAGAGGGTATTAAGCCAGAAGATTTTTCAGATAAGCACACTATACGCAAAATCATCAAGGATAATGAAAAAGATCATCCTGAAAAAACCATGTTATTTAAACGGGAAATGGACTCACTTGATCATTTTGCCTTTTTTAAAGTAAATACAGTATTAAGAAATTATGAAGAAAAGAATCTTGATACGTTAATCTCCGATGCAAACAGGGAAGTTACAAAAGCAATAAATAACACCATTCAAAGGGAGCTCGAGTGTTTAAGACCGAATAACGGCAAACAGGTCAAGGCTCATGATTTTGCTAGAAATAGTTTTGATAATAAAACGGATTATCTGATATCAATCGGTAATGATAAACGCCTAACCAATTATCTTGCGCCGTCTATCAAGAAAGAAATATGTGCGGCTCAGGAAGAACGGAAACTGGAACAACAGGCGCAGAAGCAATTAGCGCAGCAAAACAAGGGGTTTGATTTTGAAAGAGAGTTGTAGGGCTACGCTGGGAAACGGAAAATATCCTTGTATCTACCGTCTTAAAAATCAAGTGTAGAAGTCAAGATTTGATCTGACAGACAGTCTAGAAACTAGATTTGATTGTCAGGTAAATTTTGACCATCAGATCTATATTCAAGATACAAGATTTCATTATTTTTCTCAAGAGCAAGTTTTTTACTATCCCTAAATGTCTGCATAGGAGTTTTCCCATAACAGAACTTACCGGAATGAGGACGCTCATTGTTATAATAATCAAGCCAAGTATCAAGATCCTTTTGCAGCTCCTCCAGTGAAGAATATATCTTCTTACGCATTGCTACTTCAAAAAACTCTTGTTTCATGGTTTTATTAAATCTTTCACATATACCGTTAGTCTGAGGAGAATAGGCCTTGGTAGTGCTATGCTCAATGCCGGCAATAGAAAGAAACAATTGGTAAGCATGATTTTCTATGTTGCCCTTATACTCTGTGCCTCTATCGGTTAATATACGCAAAATAGGGATACCTTCTTCCTCATACCAAGGCAATATCCTATCGTTAAGCATATCAGCTGCGGTTAGAGCCGTTTTATCTTCATACAATTTAGCATCTGCTACTCTTGCATAAGTATCAATATACACCTGGGCATACACTTTCCCTACACCTTTAAAATAACCAACATAATATGTGTCTTGAGAACCCAAATAACCTGGATGCTGAGTATCGATTTCGCCGTTAGCCTCTTTCATATTCTTACGCTTCTCTAAAGCCTGTAATTGGGCTTCTGTAAGAATAATACCGTC
>JGI24766J26685_10000341_pt1 | contig 13019 bp, 9 predicted proteins | sample SanBayMetagenome_FD_26685 | JGI IMG/M metagenome (IMG submission 26685)
CTTTGGAGGGAGAGAAGCCCGAGCCGGACAAGCTTGCCGTGGCGGTTTCTTGGTATGGTGCGGCGGGGGATTGGGAAATGGCCTGGAAGGCCGCTTCGCGGCTGGCCACGGCGGCAAAAAACAGGCAATAAGGATGGCTGCCCATGCCGCGAGACGCCCGCAAAGTCTGTTTATTTCTGACCCTCGCCGCCGCACTGCCGGACCTCGCGGGGGCGCAGAGCTTGACCGCGCCGGTGGCCACGGTAACTGATGCTGTGTTCCGCTCGCGCTGGGTTGGGCCGCAGGTGGACCGCCCCGATTTGCTCGGCATGGTTCCAACGGGAGAGGGGATCGAGCCGGTGCAGGACATCGCTACCAAAGTTCGCGAGGGTCTTTACTTGGGCTCGCTCCGTATCCGCCCGGGGCTTGGCGTTGGCTGGGATTATTCCAACCGCAACTCGCAAGGCGCCGCAACCAACCCCTCCGATGACCAGAGTTTTTACATCGCGCCTTCCTTGGGGTTGGAATACGGCCGCGTGCGCGGCCCATGGTCCGTCTCCGCCCGCGGTGGAGGCGGATATGTTTATTATCTCAATCCCAATTATTCCCCGGACGGCACGGGGAGCCAGCGCAATCCGTTCGATGCCACGTTGTCGCTCGGCGTGGAGCATGGCGGGCTGAGGCACTCCGCGCAGGTCTCGGGGTCGGCTTCCATCGGCAACGGGCAGAACGTGCAATCCGGCGGCGACTCGCTGCAGTTCAACAGCAGCGTCACGGCGGCGTACTCTTACCTGCTGAATGATTTTGTCACCACGGGTGCTTACGCTTCTTATGACACGCTCCTGAACGGATTCCAAGACAGCGACATCGACAATAGTCAGCTCGCCAATTTGCGCGGTGGTGCTTACATCGACTGGTTGACCACTGGCAAAACCACCTTCGGGATCAAGGCCGAGGCGGGGAGGCTGACGCAAAACATAACGCAGCAGGAGACAGTAGTTGTCGAACCGCCCGCGCCGGTTCCCGGTGCGTCGCCTGCTCCGGCGGCCGAGCCGGTCACTATTGTGCGGCAGGTCGAGACGGAAGCGGCACGCCAATTTTTGCAGCTCCTGGGCACCGCCGCACATAGTCTGACGGCAAAGGTTCTTGTCGTGGGGGGGCTTGGTGCGAGTTACACGGTGGATGAGAATGTTCCCGATGCGAACGCGCAATACACGGGCGTGAGGCCGGTTTACTTGGTCGGTTTGCAATATGATCCGTCGGAAAAGACCACCATGCGGCTTTTCACCTCCTTCCAAGGTTTCGATGTCGTTCCCAGCTACGGTTTGAGCATGACTTGGCGTCCGCGGGAGACGACCGCGTTCACTCTGTCGCTTTACCAAAACCAGAATTTTTCGATCACCACGGTCGACCAGTTCCAAGTGAACCGCGGTTTCGTGCTCGGGGTGCAACAGACGATTTTCTCCCGGCTGGCCGTGGGTTTGTCGGGCGGCTGGCAGCAAACGGAGGGCATTTCGCTCACTTCGGAGGAGGCCAATGCCGCGACCTATGACTACGCTTTCGTCTCGGCCAGCCTGCGTTACAGCCTGAACAGCTGGTCGTCCGTGCAAGCCACCGTCATGTCCTCTTCGGGAAACCGGGCCGAGCCGACCACGGACCTAACTTTCCCCGAGACAACCGCTTCGGTGGGATTGAACTTGCTTTTCTGACTGGTCTGATTACAGGGTAAGGGTTCTGTAAAATGCGACGCGAATTCCACAGGGGTCTACTCTTCCTCTTTCTCATGGCCGGCCTTGTGCGCGCACAGGACCCCACGCCGGCTGCACCCGCCTCAGCGGCAACCCCGGTTCCCGTGGCGCCCGCGGCTGCGTCCGCACCCGTTGCGGCGCCTGCGCCGGTGGCGGCGGTGGTGCGGGAGTCGGGTGGAGCGCTTTCTTCCGGGGAAAGCGACTACGTCTTGGTTGTGGGCGATGTGGTGCAACTCAACATCTTCCGGGAGCCCGACCTCACGACGCAGGCCACCATCGCTCGAGACGGGACCGTGCAACTGCCTCTCATCCGCGAAGTCCAGATGGCCGGCCTGAGCATCCGCGATGCGCGCGAAATGCTGCGTCAGCTTTACGACAAGAAGTTCCTCGTTGATCCGCAGGTTTTTCTCAATGTGGTCAAATACGCCGAGCGCAAGTTCACCATCATGGGGCAAGTGGCGCGTCCGGGCAGCTATGAGCTGCAAGGCGGCGAACGCATGGATCTTCTCGAGGCGATCGGTTTGGCCGGCGGTTTCACCCGCATCGCCAATCGGGGGCGCGTCATCATCCAGCGCCGCGAGGATGGCGGTGTCACCGCGATCAAGGCTAATGCCAAGAGAATGGCGGACGGCAAGGAGACGCCGACCGAGGTGCAGCCTGGTGACGTTATCACGGTAAGCGAAAGCTGGTTTTAATTACTCCATGAGACCTGCCGCCCAAACACCCGATCCGTTCGATCCTTTGCAGGAGAGTTCCGAGCCTTTCGACTGGCGCTACTACCTGCATGTCATTCTCGAGCGTTGGTGGCTGGTGTGCCTGGCCTTGTTGCTCGGCGCGATTCTCAGCGTATTTCTCATCAGTCGGGAGAAGTCTCTCTACGGCGCGCGTGCAGTTTTGTTCATCGAGCAGCAGCGGGAGCAAGTGCTCAACGACCGCATGCAATCGGTGCGGGACGACGAGATCCGCTCGATTGACATGATCAACACGATCGTCGAGACGCTCAACAGTTACCCGATGGCTGAACGAGTGGCGCGGCGTTTGGAGCTGGCTTCGGACCCGGCCTTTGTCAAGGCGGTGGCGTGGGACTCTGCCAAAGACGGCGAACTCGCCCCGAACTCTGCCGCCGGGTTGCTGGTCGGGCCGCGTGGGTTGGTTGGATCCTCTTACCGCGAGATGACCCGGCTGATCGATATCCTTGCCAGAACCACAGATCCACAGATCTCGACCAAGTTGGCCAACGGCTTCGCCGACGAATACCTGCGCATGTTGCTCGAGCAGTCGACTGAATCAACCAAGGCCGCTTCGCAGTTCCTTGTCGAGGAGGCGGCCCGCCTCGGCGAAAAAATGCGCTTGGCGGAGGAAGCGATGCAGAGCTTCCGCGAGCGGGAGCGTGCGGCCTCCCTCGAGACGATGATCACCGAGGCGCAGACGGGCATCGACCAGAATACCGCACAAATTCAGGAGACGGAGGCCTTCGTGCGGCAATTGGACACGGACTTGGCCGCAGTNTCGGGTTCCGGCGGAGACACCGCCTTGCTCCTGCGTTTGCCCAGCGTGGGCAATGACCCCCGCGTCGCCCAGATGAACGTGCAGCTCGCGACACTCGAGCGCGAACTCGACGAAATGTCGCGGCGGTATCGCGAAGGTCATCCTGCTCACAACGCCACCAAGGCCCGTTTGGAGGTCCTTCGCGGCGACCTGGGACTCCTTGCCGTGGAGGTGGTGGGCCAACTCGAAACCCGCCGAGCCCAAGCCGAGGCGCAGTTGGAGAGTTTGCGGCTACAGCGCGCGGAATCGGAAAAGCGGCTGCTTGAGATCACCGGGAAGTCGGTCGAATACAATACGCTTTCGCGCAACCTCGAAGCGGATCGCGCACTTTATGACTCAGTCATTGCGCGCCTTAAAGAGGTGGACGTGACGAGCGGCCTGACCGATCAATCCATCAGCGTTCAAGAGCGGGCCTTGGGAGCAGGACCGGTTCCCAGTCAGACCTTGAAATACATCCTGCTCGGGGTGCTCGGCGGCTTGGGCGCGGGGATCGCCGCGGCTTTCGGTCTCAACTATCTGGATCCTTCCCTGCGAACGATCGAGCAAGTGGAACAGCGGGTCGGACTTGGCGTGGTGGCTTCCGTGCCGATGATCAAGAAGAGCGGTCCGGCATCGGGCGGCGGCGGTGCCAACCTGCCGGCTGTCAAGGATCGCCGGGGTGTTGTCGCGGAGGCGTTCCGGACCATGCGTGCCACTTTGGCCATGATTTCCGGCCGCGAGAAGAACAGGGTTTTCCTGATCACCAGCGCCATTCCTGGCGAGGGTAAGACGTTTACCAGTTCCAACTTCGCGGCGACGTTGGCCCAGCAAGGATTCCGCACCCTTCTCATCGACGCGGACTTGCGCAAACCTTCCGTCTCGAAACTTCTCTTCGGCGAGAATCTGAAACCGGGATTGTCGGAGGTTCTGCTCGGAACGACCGACGTCGCGCAGGCCATTGTTCCCACGCAAGTCGAGAACCTCTCGGTCCTGCCTGCGGGCGGCATTGCCCCGAACCCCTCCGAGTTGCTTGCTCAGCCTGCTTTTCACAGTCTCATCCAAAAGCTGGGGGAACAGTATGACCGCATCGTCATCGACTCCTCGCCGGTTTTGGCCGTGCGCGATCCTCTTCTTGTCGCCAAGTCGGTGGACGCTTCCTGCCTCATCGTGCGCGCCGGGCATTCCCCGTCCAAGGCGACCGTGCAGGCCGCCCGCTTGCTCTCCGAATCCGAAGCACCGGTTGCCGGCGTGGTTCTGAACAGCGTGCGCCAGGGCAGCGGAGCCTACTATGCCTACGCCTACAGGACCTATGGCACCTACGGGGCAAAGGGAGTCTACGGCGAGACCTCGGCCACGACGGACCCCAGCGCATAGAATCCATGAAAACGCTGGCCCGTTTGCCTCGGGTCCTCTATTTTTTCCGACCTTCAAACCTATGAAAATTACCTGTCTCGGCGCCGGTTATGTCGGCGGTCCCACCATGGCGATGATTGCGGCGAAGTGTCCTGACATCGAGGTCACCGTCGTCGATCCCAACGAGGCCCGCATTGCCGCGTGGAATTCCGACAATCTGCCCGTCTACGAGCCTGGCTTGGATGAAGTGGTGCGGGAGGCTCGCGGTCGAAATCTGCATTTCAAAACGGACGTCGAGGGTGCCATCCGTGACGGCGAAATCATTTTTGTCTGCGTGGGCACGCCGACCAAAAGCTACGGGGTGGGAGCTGGACGCGCCGCGGACCTGCGTTTTATCGAAAGTGCCGCTCGCATGATCGCCCGCGTCGCCGATGGCCCGAAAATCATCGTCGAGAAAAGCACCATCCCGGTGAAAACCGCGGAGGCGATGTTGACCATCCTGCGCTCCAATTCGAGCCACGGCGATTTCCAAGTCTTGTCGAACCCCGAGTTTCTCGCCGAGGGAACGGCGATTGCCGATTTGCAGCAGCCCGACCGCATCCTTATCGGCGGTGAACGCACGCCCGGTGGGGAGGCGGCCATGCAAAAGCTGGTCGATGTTTACGCCCGCTGGGTGCCTCGGGAGCGCATCATCACGACGAATCTCTGGTCCTCCGAACTGTCCAAGCTGGTGGCCAACGCTTTTCTCGCGCAGCGTATTTCTTCGATCAACTCGATCTCCGCGCTCTGCGAGGCCACCGGCGCCGACGTTGACGAAGTGGGCAACGCGATCGGCAAGGACTCGCGTATTGGTCCGAAATTCCTCAAGGCCTCTGTCGGTTTCGGCGGTTCCTGTTTCCAGAAGGACATTCTGAACCTCGTCTACCTCTGCGAGCACTTCGGCCTGCCCGAGGTCGCAGCGTATTGGGAAAGCGTGGTCAAGATGAACGATTGGCAAAAAAACCGCTTCACCAAACAGATTGTCCGGACGCTCTTCAACACGGTTTCCGGCAAACGGATTGCCGTCCTCGGGTTTGCTTTCAAGAAAGACACCAACGACACGCGCGAATCTGCCGCCATCTCCGTGGTGCGCGGCCTGCTCGAGGAAAACGCGACTGTGGTCGTCTATGACCCGAAGGTGCCGGCCGATGAAATCCGTCACGATGTGCTGGGGCCGGGCAAAGACGACCCGCGGCTGATCATTGCCAAAACAGCGACCGAGGCGGCGGACGGAGCCCACGGACTCGCCGTGCTCACCGAGTGGGACGAATTCAAGAGTCTCGACTTTCCCGCCATCCACCGTGGCATGCACAAGCCGGCCTTTGTCTTCGACGGCCGCAACATCCTGCCTCGTGACGAGATGAAGAAACTCGGCTTCGAGGTCTTCGCCATCGGTAAACCCGCGGCCTGACGATCATGGCACTGCGCATTCTCGTCACCGGCGGAGCGGGGTTTCTCGGCTCGCACCTTTGTGACCGGCTCATCGAGCAGGGGCATGATATCCTCTGCCTCGACAACCTTTTCACCGGTCGCAAGCAAAACATCGAGCACCTGCTTGGCAACCCTCGCTTTGAGTTGATCCGCCACGATGTGATCGACCCATTCAAATTCGAGGTCGACCGAATTTACAACTTGGCCTGCCCGGCGTCCCCGCCCCACTACCAATACAATCCGATCAAGACGACCAAGACTTCGGTCATGGGGGCNATCAACTGCCTNGGTCTAGCCAAGCGGGTCAAAGCCCGAGTCTTCCAAGCCTCGACCTCCGAAATCTATGGCGATCCGGCCGTGCATCCCCAGCCTGAGAGTTATTGGGGCAATGTGAACCCGATCGGGCGCCGCTCCTGCTACGACGAGGGCAAGCGCTGCGCGGAAACCCTTTTCTTCGATTACCACCGGGAAAACGGGGTCGATATCCGTGTGGTCCGAATCTTCAACACGTATGGCCCCCGCATGAACCCGGACGACGGTCGCGTGGTTTCCAACTTTATCGTCCAAGCCCTGCGTGGTGAGGACATCACGGTTTACGGCGACGGCTCCCAGACACGTTCGTTCTGCTACGTCGACGATCTGATCGAGGGTTTCTTGCGCCTGATGGAGCAGACTGAGACGGTGGGTCCGGTCAACATCGGCAACCCCGGCGAGTTCACCATGCTGGAGTTGGCCGAAGTCGTCCTCAAGAAGGTCGGCGGAAAATCGAAGATCGTGCACAAGGAGTTGCCGGCGGACGACCCCAAGCAGCGNCAGCCGGATATCACGCNGGCCCGAAAATACCTCGGCTGGGAGCCCAAGGTGCCGCTGGACGAGGGGATCGAGAAAACGATCGAATACTTCCGCAAGGAAGTCTGATTGTTTTTTCGTGCCGCCGGATTCCCCACGGCCCTCTTGCAGATACCGCTCCGTCGACGGCAGGTGTCGCGACGGCGTTTACGTGGCGGAACCCCGCTCAATACGCCTTGGACGGTGGATTAAGGACAACCCCGAGCGTCTGCATGGCGAGCCGGAAGTCCAGGCCGATGCACCAGTGCTTGACGTAGAAGAGGTCATAACGAGCCCGACCGCGCACGTCCTTCGCATCTTTGACCTCCCCGCGGTAGCCCTCCACTTGGGCGAGGCCCGTGACGCCCGGTTTGACATAGCGTCGGCTGCCATAGAGCTCGTGGAACTTCGCGAATTCGCGCTCGTGTGCCACCATGTGCGGTCGCGGCCCGACCACGCTCATGTCGCCAAGGAGCACGTTGATGAATTGCGGGAATTCGTCAACACTGAGGCGCCGCAACCATTGGCCTCCTCGATAGACACGATCGTCATGGAGACTGGCCTGTCGGGCCTCGTCGTCGTTATCCACGTGCATGGTGCGGAATTTGAGGATCTCGAAAATCTTCCCGTTTTCGCCGACCCGCTGCTGCCGGTAGAAGAGGGGGCCCGGGGAGCTTAAGCGCTGGATGACCCAGACTATTCCCATCAGCGGAAGAACGATCGGCGGGATAATCACGGCGCTCACTGCAATGTCGAAGGTGCGCTTGAGCATGCGATTATAGGTAACGGCCAGTGGCAGTGTCGGGGGGGAAAGCACGGAAAGCCCGCCCAGATCTTGCACCTCGAAGCGGCGGCCGTGTCGCCGCGACATTTCCACCGGGATCCAGCAGCGGAAGCCGCTCCGGTCACCGAGGGCCAAAAGCTGGGCCACGGTCTCGTAGGGAAACTCGCGGGAGGGGAAAACCAGCAAGTCCGGATGCACGGCGGAAACCTTGGCAAGGATTTGCTCCACCGGTTCATCCGGTGAGCAGACGAGCGGAGGATGCGACTCGAAGAAATCGCGGTAGGCTTCGATTTTGTCCTGCACCGACCGGCACCATTCCTCGGAACCAATGACAACGGTGCGCAGTTTCATGCGCAGGTTGCCCTGGCGGAGAATTTTGAAGAGCCAGTGGCGTCCGTGGCGGTTGGTCACATAGAAAAGCGGAAAGGANAGGACGGAGAGNCCGACGAGGAACAAACGGGAAATGCTNGTATCGCGGGTCAGCGCGATAAAGACGCCGAAACCGGCCGCCAGCCAAAGGCTTTGGCGACGGGACAGACCGATGGCTGGTTTGCGCTGGGCACGCCCGGCATTGACCCTCTGGCTGTCCGGCCTGGTGGCTGCTTCGATGACCAGCGACACCACCATGACAGCCAAAATTTGCAGATAAGCGGCCGGGGCTGGAAGCCAGCCTCCGCGGAAGAAATCGTTGGCCACGTAAAGGGCGCCAAAGAGCACCAGCGCAAGAATAATTTGCGCCGTGCAGAAGCTGAGGTATATGCCTTTTTCTCTTTGGGAAATCATGTGGGGCCGAGAAAAAGAAAGCATAGAGCGGGCCAATTCTCCAGAAGCAAATAACCTGTTGCGTGTGACGAAATAGCAACAAGGTCTGGTCTCGCATTCGCGCTCCTCCTACAAAAAGCGGGTCATGCTGACCAAGGTTTACTCCGCAGCCCTCCATGGAGCCGAGGCCCTCGAGGTGGAAATCGAAGTCAACGAAGGCAGTGGAGATCCAAAGGTCGTTATCGTCGGCTTGCCCGACGCCGCGGTGAAAGAGAGCAAAGATCGCGTGACCACGGCGATGGCCAACAGCGGCTACCGCTGGCCGCGGGGACGAACTACAATCAATCTGGCACCGGCGGACATCAAAAAGGAAGGACCCAGCTTCGATCTGCCCATCGCTTTGGGAATGCTGGCTATCGTGCACGGACGCGAGATACCGCGCCTGGCCGATTGCTGCATTGCGGGGGAGCTGGCTCTGACCGGCGCGATCCGGCCGATCAAAGGTGTCCTTCCCATTGCGCTCGAAGCGCGTCGACGCGGCAGGCCGGTCCTTGTTGTGCCGGCGGAAAACGCCGCCGAGGCGTCCGTGGTGCAGGGCTTGTCGGTCCACGGCGTGCGCAACCTGCGCGAGTGTTTCGAGTTTCTCGAGGGACAGCGGAAAATCTCCGCCACGGTTTCCGATCTGGATACGGTGTTTCACCGGAAGCAGCACTTCGACGTCGATTTCGCCGACGTTAAGGGTCAGGCCGGCGTGAAGCGCGCTTTCGAGGTGGCGGTTGCGGGCGGACACAATCTTCTTGTCCTTGGCGCCCCCGGGGCAGGCAAAAGCATGCTGGCCAAGCGCATTCCGACCATCATGCCTCCGCTCACGCTCGAGGAAGCAATCGAAACGACCAAGATTCACAGCGTGTGCGGGTTGCTCGCCGGGGCCAATAATTTCGTCGCCGTTCGACCATTCCGCTCGCCGCACCACACCATTTCCGATGTCGGGCTGCTCGGCGGATCGGCCAATCCTTCGCCGGGAGAAGTCAGCCTTGCCCACCACGGCGTGCTTTTTCTCGACGAGTTGCCGGAATTCAAACGTGGCACGCTGGAAGTGCTGCGTCAGCCACTGGAAGACGGCCGCGCCGTAATCTCGCGTGCTGCCGGAACAATGACGTTTCCGGCGGACATCATGCTGGTCGCCGCGATGAATCCCTGCCCCTGCGGATTTTACGGGCATCCGAAGCGCGACTGCCGTTGCAGCCAAGGACAGATCGAACGCTACCGCCAACGGGTCTCGGGTCCGCTTCTTGACCGAATCGACATCCATGTGGAAGCGCCGCCGGTGGAATACGAGGCGCTGACCTCGACCGCGGCCGAGGAAGCGTCTGCCATCATCCGCTCACGGGTGGAGAAGGTCCGGCGCCGGCAGGCCGAGCGGTTGGGGGACTCGGTGAAGCCTGCGGTCAATGCCCGCATGAAACCGCGGCAGATGCGCGAGTTTTGCCAGATCTCGCCGTCCTGCCATGCGCTGCTCAAACATGCCATGGACGACCTGCATCTCAGTGCCAGGGCCCATGATCGCATCCTCAAAGTGGCGCGGACTATTGCCGACTTGGCCGAGGCGGACTCCATCGGGGAGGACCACCTGATGGAAGCCATCCAATACCGCACACTGGACCGTTCGGTTTGGATGTAACTTCCAAGCGGGGAGGCATCCACCGTCCGGCNCCGGGCGAACATTCTCACGCGGCTTGTGTCTGTTTTCTCTTCTCCCCGCACAGATTGTCCTCATGGCAAATTAAATTGAACGACTGTTTGAAACGGTGGTCCAATCCAGTGACGACCAAATCCAACCGGAAACCCACCACCATGGACTCTCCAGACAGCAACATCGGACTCTACCTTCGTGAGATCAGCCAAGTCCCGCTCCTGACCCCCCAAGAGGAGGTCAAATTGGCGGCCCAGATCAAGCGGGGCAACAAGAAGGCCCGCGAAACGATGATCAAGGCCAATCTGCGCCTCGTGGTGAAAATTGCCCACGACTTCAGCAATTACGGACTTCCTCTACTCGACCTCGTCTCCGAGGGAAACATCGGCTTGATGAAAGCCGTGGAACGTTTCGATCCGAAAAAGGGCGGCAAGCTCAGCACCTACGCCTCGTGGTGGATCAAGCAATCGATCAAGCGCGCCCTGGCCAACCAGAGCAAGACGATCCGCCTGCCCGTCCACCTCGTCGACAAGATCGGCAAGATCCGCCGTGTCGCGGCGCAAATGACCGAGGAACTTGGCCGTGAGCCGAGCAACGAGGAGCTTGCCGAGGAGCTCGGCCTGGCCACGGCCAAGGTTGCTCACTTGAAGAACGTCGCCGTCCGCCCGGCTTCGCTGGATGCCAAGATCAATGCCGATGACGACACCGCCTTCGGCGACTTGGTCAGCGACGAACGGGCCGAGGATCCCTTTGCCGCCCTGCGAGACAAAGACCTGCGCGAAGAAGTCGGCGACTTGCTTGACGTTCTCGATCCGCGTGAGCGCAAGATCATTGCCTTCCGCTTCGGACTGGGCGGAGGCAAGGAACGCACGCTGGAGGAGGTCGGACGTAAGTTCGGTGTGACGCGGGAGCGCATCCGCCAGCTGCAGAACATTGCCCTTCTCAAGATGCGCAAGGCCCTGCGCAAGCGCGAGGAACTCAAATTTCCCGAGCCCCAGCCGGTCTGACCGGCGGGGCGAGGGGGAAGGTTTGGTGGGGAACGGGTCCGCCGGCCCGCAAGGGTGGCGGGCCCGTTTGTTTTTCAGGGCACGATGCGCAATTGCACCGACTCGTGCCGCCTGTCTCCCTCGAGAATGTCGGTCACCACGACCAAGTGATCGCCAGGCTCGGCTAGTCCTTTGAGCAAAAGCGCTGCCTCGGCGGCAAAGACGTTCTCGTCCGGTTGCGGCACGAACCCCATGCGCTGGGCCTGAACGCCGTAGAGAAGCGCCAATCGCCGGCAAACACGCTCGTCCGGGGTAAAAGCGAAGATGGGCGCATGCAGCGGACGCAAGTGCGAGACATAGAGCGCCATAGTTCCGTGGAACGTGAAGACAACCATCTTGGCCTGGGGGAAATTGTTGGCCAACGAGACGGCCGCAGCCACCGTCTTTTGCCGCGGACCCTCGACCACCGCTTCGCGGGCGAAGCCCGCGCCGCCGCTGCGCTCGATGCGCCGCGCCACGCGGTCGAAAATTTCCACGCACTGGACCGGGTATTTTCCCACGCTTGTTTCGCCGCTCAGCATGATGGCATCCGCCTGCTCGTAAACCGCATTGGCCACATCGGTGATCTCCGCGCGGGTGGGGAGGGGATTGGTGATCATGGACTCGAGCATGTGGGTGGCCACGATGACCGGTTTGCCCACTTGCAGGCAGTTCTTCACGATGCGGCGCTGGATGATGGGAAGTTCCTCCATCGGGCATTCGACGCCGAGATCGCCGCGGGCCACCATGACGGCGTCGGCGGCGGAGATTATTTCTTTGACGAATTTGACCGCGTGCTGGTCCTCGATCTTGGCGATGATGTGCGCGTCGCTGCCCAGGCGCCGCAGTTCGGCGCGCATGGCCTCGACGTCGGACTTCTCGCGGCAGAAGCTCAGCGCGAAATAGTCGACCTCCAGTTCAACGCCGACCGCGATATCCTTGAGATCTTTTTCGGTCATGGGCGGAAGGTTGACTTTCACCCCGGGAAGATTGATGTGACGGCGCGATCCGAGCACGCCTTGGGTCAGGACTTCGCAGTGGATGCGGTTTTCCTTCTTGGCCAGCACCTTCATGTGAAGGTTGCCGTTGTCGACCAGCACGACATCGCCCTCGTGAATGTCATCGATCAACCCGTCATAATTGACGTCCACCGAATACTGCTCCTCGCTTTGCGCCCCGCGCACCGTGAATTCGACTTTGTCACCCGGGTGCAAATTGAGGNTGGTCGCCACGTCGCCGGTGCGGATCGCCGGGCCCTGCGTGTCCATCATGATGGCGATATTGGCCGAAGTCTGGCGGGCGACTTCGCGGATGCGGGGGACCAAGATGCGGACCCATTCGTGCGTGGCATGGCTCATGTTGAGCCGGAAAACATTGGCCCCGGCGGCGATCAGGCGGGCCAGCATCTCGGGGGACTCCGTGGCCGGGCCGAGGGTGCAGACGATTTTGGTTTTGCGCATGCGGCAGGAAATCGCGCAGGCCGCCGCGAAGCAAGAGCATCTTGGCCGCGNCGAATTGAAGCTTGCCGAGTCAGGCGGCTGACCGTTTTCTTGGAGGTTTATGAACGATCCGTTTGCCGCATTGCAGAAATTCGTCCCTTCACCTGGACAAGAGGGGCTTTTCTATTCGCTACCCCGTCTCGAGGAGTCCGGACTTGGCGCGATTTCCCGCCTGCCGGTCAGCATCCGCATCGTCCTCGAGTCCGTTTTGCGCAATTGCGATGGGCGCAAGGTGAGCGAAAAGGACGTCCGCACGCTGGCCTCATGGAATGCCAAGAAACCCGCCGCCGAGGAAATCCCCTTTGTTGTGGCTCGCATCGTCCTGCAGGACTTCACCGGCGTGCCCCTCCT
>JGI24766J26685_10000342_pt1 | contig 13008 bp, 11 predicted proteins | sample SanBayMetagenome_FD_26685 | JGI IMG/M metagenome (IMG submission 26685)
CGATGTTCTCCTCGTCGAGCATGCGGACGTGGATGATGATCTCGCTGACGGGACCCCGCGCTTCGGTCTGGAAGCGGATACCCATCCAGCCGTGCGATTCGCTGTGAGAGTGATAACTGCGGGCCGCCACGGTGTCGGCAAAGACGAAGAAGGTTTTCTCCGCACCGACCTTCGCATCAAGCCGCTCGCGCAGGAGCGAGTATTCGTGCTCGAGCATGCCGGCCAGGCGGTCGCGGCTGACGTAGCGCTGCACCGGGCCGTAAATCGCATCGCTGAAAGTCATGTCGTAGGCGGACATGGTTTTGGCCACTGTTCCTGCTGCCGCACCGACGAAGAAAAAGCGCCGTGCCACCTCCTGTCCCGCCCCGATTTCGGCGAAGGTGCCGTAAATCCGGCGATCGAGGTTGAGCTCGAGCGCCTTGCGGTTGACTTGCAGGTTGAATTCGTCGGCCGCCATGGACAAACCGGCGAACATGGCGCGCGTCGCACGGGGCGGCAATGGCAAACTTGCCGCGCTGCATGCTTGCCTCGCCGCGGCTGCGGTTGATGATGGAAAGAACCGAAGCATGCGCATGCCGAAGATTCTCCAGCGCGCCGCGGCCGCCGTTCTCCTTCTCGCCGGCGCCGGGTGCAGTCCGCCGCGCGAAGCACCTGATCGCGTCGTCATCTGGCACCAAAAGACCGGGGCGGAGCGGGCGTTTTTCGAGGAGGCGGTAGAGACCTACAATCGCCTGAACCCCGACGAAAGCGTCGTGGCGCTCTACCGCGAGGGCGAGGAATTGCGCAACTCGTTCATCATCGCCGCCGTCGCCGGCCAGGGACCGGATCTGGTCTTCGGTCCCTCGGATAACGTGGCCGTATTCGCCGCCACGCGCGTCATCCGTCCCTGGGACGCGCTTCTCGGACCCGAGTTTTTCGATCATTTCACCGGAGACGGCATCGTGCGCTGGGAAGGTCAGCCGTGGATGGTGGCCGACCAGATCGGCAACCAACTGATGCTGGTCTACGACCGCCAGATGGTGGGACGCCCCCCGGAGACGCTCGACGAGTTGATCGCCCTCGGCAAGCAACTCACCCTCCAGAGCGAGGGACGCGTCGAGCGTTACGCTCTTACTTGGAATTATGCGGAGCCGTATTTTTTCATCCCCTTCCTCACGGGGTTCGGCGGCTGGATCATGGATGAAGACGGAAACCCCACCCTCGACACGCCGGAAATGCGTGCTGCGCTGCAGTTCGTCCTCGATCTTCGCGACAAGCACGGGCTGATGCCTCGTTACGAAGACTACAACACGGCGAACCTCATGTTCCTGCGCAAGCGCGCGGCCATGATCATCAACGGGCCGTGGGCTTGGTCCGACTACGGCGTTCCGGAGAGCAGCATGCTTGCGCTGCTACCGGTCAATACCGCCACGGGACTGCGCTGCCGTCCGGTCATCGCGGCCAAAGGTTATTGCCTGAGCATCAACACGCCGCCGGAGAAATTTGCCCTTGTCCGCCGAGTCCTCGAGTTTTTCACCGGCGAGGAAGTGCAACTTGCCATGGCACAGCGCCTCTTCACCACGCCGACCCTGCGCCGTGCACTCGAGTCGCCCGAGTTCCGCGGCAATGCCGTGTTGCAACTCGCTCTGGAGCAGTCGAAGAATGCCATCCCCATGCCGATCAACGCCAAGTTGCGCTACATTTGGGACGGCATCCGCGGCCCCTACCGGCGCGTGTTCACCGGCGACCTGACGCCCGACGAGGCGGCACGCGAGATGCAGCGCGAGGCGGAAGAACGCATTGCGGAGGGCATGCCTTGAAGGATAACCCGCAAGCCCGCGCCGCGACCCTCGCCGGTCTCAGCGAGTGGGATCCGGCCGCCCGCCGTCGTGGCTTTCTGGCTCTCTGCCTGCTGCCGGCCTTGGTCGTGCTGATCCTCGTGCTGGTCTACCCGCTTTTTTACAACGTCTTACTTTCCTTCACCGACGCGAGCGTCTACCGCATCCGCGAGTGGAAGTTCGCTGGCTTTTCGCAATACCTGCTCGTTTTCCGCGAACCGGAGTTCTGGATCGCGTTCAGCAAGACGATCATCTGGACCGCGGTGACCACGACACTGCAAGTCGCCGTGGGCGTGCTGCTGGCCGTGCTTTTGCACCAGCATTTCCTGCTCGGCGGTCCGGCCTGGCGCGTGCTTCTCCTCCTGCCTTGGGCCATGCCGCAATACATCACCGCACTGACTTGGCGCGGCATGTTCCATGGCGACCAAGGACCGGTGAACGCCTTCCTCGCAGCGACCTTCGGCTTGGCGCCGGTCGAATGGCTCGCTTCCCCGGTTCCCGCCTTCGTCGCCGCCATGCTGGTCAGTGTCTGGATGGGATTCCCTTTCATGATGGTCGTGGCGCTCGCCGGTTTGCGCAGCATCCCCTCCTCGGTCTACGAGTCGGCCACCTTGGACGGTGCCTCGTCATGGCGGCAATTCACGCGATTGACTGCGCCCCTCCTGCGCCCGGTCATGCTCCCGGCCACCACGCTCGGCATCATTTGGAATTTCAACAACCTGAATGTCATCTGGCTCTTTTCCGGCGGGGGCGAGCCGGGCGGATCGACACAGATCCTCGTCTCCTACGTCTACAAGGCGGCGTTCACCTATTACCGCTTCGGTTGGGCCGCCGCACTTTCCGTGGTCATCTTCGTCATCCTTTTCTTTGCGGTGCAGACATTCCTGCAGGTCAACCGCTGGAAACGCTGAGACCGGTCAGCGCACGAAGAGCCAACTCACCAAAGCCGGTCCCGCCGCGATCCAAAGCAACGCACCCGCCGCAAGATAAGGTCCGAAGGGAATGCGTCCGGCCGATTCCAAGCGGCGCGCCAGCAAGAGACCGATACCAGCCACCGCACCGATGACGGAACCCGCGGCAATGCTGAAGAGCGCTCCCGGCCATCCGAGGAAAGCACCGAGGGTGAGCATAAATTTCACGTCGCCGAATCCCATGGCCTCGCGCGGGATGACCACCGAACGTGCGGTTCCGCGCCATCCCAGAGCGGCGGCGTAATCGCAACGCTCGCCGTTGCGCGTCGCGCCTTCCATGGTGAAGCGCCAGCAGTCTCCGTCCGGCGCGCGGACCTCGAGCACGTCGGTCGGACGGTAAAACATTTCGGCCAACTCCAATTCCTCTTCACCGAATTTCAGTCGCGGTTCCTCCGCGGTTCCGGTCAGCTCGAAGCCTTCCGCCGGATCCAGTTCGATCTTCTTGCGTCCGAAAGCCAGCTTGCCAAGTTCGACCACCGCAAAAAGCACGGCAAAGCCGACGCCCGCGCCGAACAAACTTGCACGGAGCCGTTCCTCCCAAGTCGCACCGGGCTGCAGGCCTTCGATGAGCATGCTCAACACCACCCCGACCGCGGCACCGCCGAGCGTGAGGCTGTCGGGCAGGATCATGTGCTCGAGGTCGATGAAAGTGCCGGCCACGAGCAGCGCGGCCAATATCATGTAGGCCGCGGCAACCCAGGGCGGGAAAGCCCACCAGAGCCAGACAAAGAGGACGGCGGTGAGCAGTTCGACCAACGGATAGCGCGCGGAAATGCCCGTGCCGCAGCCTGAGCAGCGGCCGCGCAAAAACAGCCAGCTGAAGACGGGAATATTTTCATACCAGGGAAGTGAGCGTCCGCATTGCGGACAAAACGAGCGGCGCGGCCGGCCGAGACCGATACCGCGGGGCAAACGGTGGATGACGGCGTTGAGGAAAGAACCGCAGACCAGACCGAAGACCGCCACGACGGCGTAAGCCGGCCACGTGCTCATTCCTTGGGCAGCTTGGCCTCGAGCAATTCGCAGAAAACGTGGAGCAGGAATTTCTGCGCTTCCTGGATACGTGCCGTGGAGGGCCCCGGCACGATGAGTTCGATGTCGGCCGCTCCTTTGGTGAAACCGCCATCGCGTCCGAGGAAAGCCACCGTGGTCACCCCGCGGCGGCGCGCCTCCTCGATGGCCGCGAGCACGTTGCGCGACTGGCCCGAACTGGAAATGACGATGAGCACGTCGCCGGTCTGGCCGAAAGCGTGCACTTGGCGCGCAAAGGCATCGTTGAACTCGTAATCGTTGCCGATCGCGGTGAGCAGGCCGCCATCCACCCCCAAGGCCAAAGCCGGATACGGGCGACGATCCTCTTTGAACCGGCAGACGAATTCCGCGGCGATGTGGGCCGCGTCCGCCGCGCTGCCGCCATTGCCGCAGAAGAGCAGCTTTCGTCCGGAGCTCAGGGCAGTGAAGGCAGCGTCCGCCGCGCGCTGCAGAGGCGCCTCGAGCGGATCGAGCGCACGGAAGGTTTCCTGCGCGGCGGTNAGGGAGTCGTGGAAATGGCTCATGAACGCCCAGCATCCGGAGCACGCCAGCCGCCAAGCAAGACAATTTGCTTTTTTCCAGCCGTTTGACATCGGAGGGCAAACCTTCTTTCATGCCGGCATGAAACTGCATCTCGGCCTGCTGCCTGCCGCTTTGCTCCTCGCCTCCTGCGTCACGCCCACGGCCCCGCCGGTGGAGATGCCCGAGGCGAACGTGCTTCCCCTCGCCCTCGACAGCGATTTCGAGTTCCGCAAAACACGCCGCACGATCAACCAGGCGGAACTCAATCCGGTGACCGACAACGAAATGCTCAACTTCGAGCGCGCCCGCATCAANTACGGCGCCCTGTCGGCCGACGAACGCCGCCAGCGCGAAGGCACCTACTACGATTTCTTCTGGCGCGCCAGCCGCCCCGCTGACCTCACCGTGCGCTTCGAATACCGCCAGGCCAAGACCGGCAACGCTGTCATGGCGCAGGAAATTTTCGTCCCGCAAGCCAAGGGCACGATGAAAAGCTCGTTCCAAGTGACCGGGGATGCCTTTCTCTGGGACGGTCCCGCCACCGCGTGGCGCTGTCTGCTCATCGAAAACAACCGCATCGTGGCCTTCACGCAGTCTTACCTCTGGAAATGAACACTGCGCGCCGCGTCCCGCGTTTGACAGCGGCGCAATGCTCCGTTGCTTGTCGTTGAAAATCCGATTGTGAGCGCGGCTTCTTCTGTGCAGGTGGGCATTGACGGCCCCACTGTGTGGGTTCGTGTGCAGGGACGGGGCAGCTTCCAGAACAGCACCGGGCTCAAAGAATTCGCCGCAGAGATGGCCGGGCGCGGGCACCGGAAATTCGTGGTGGACCTCAAGGACTGCGAGTTGATGGATTCAACCTTCATGGGAACCCTCGCCGGGATCGCCTTGAAACTCGGTCCGGAGGGAAACCTCCGCGTCATCCGCGCCAACGAGCGCTGCCGCTCCGTCATGCGCAACCTCGGGCTCGACCGCGTTTTCACCTTGGAGGAGTCGGTCGCAGAGACCCCGTCCGCACCGCTCCACGACGCTGAAGGCCATCCCCCGCGAGAAGCCAAGCGCGAAACCATCATCGAAGCGCACGAAAACCTCGTCGCGGCCAACCCGGACAACGCCGTGCGCTTCAAAGACGTCATCGAGTTCCTCAAGCAAAGGGAACCGCAGGACCAAGCGCGCCCTTGATGCCGGTCCGCCTGCAGCCCTAACCTGCGGAACCCTTGCGGGGCCCCATGGTCACCGGCCTGCTCATCCTCTTTATCCTGCTCTCGGCCTACCTCGCATGGCGGGTCGTCAGTCAGCGCCGTGCTTTGCGCTTGCTCGGACGCGAATGGCGCGAGCTTCAAGCTGAGGAGGAGAAGGTTTTCGATTTCCTCCACGGCCTCGGCGAGGCCTTCGGCGGTTCCGGCGGACGGCGCGAACTTCACCGTCTCATCGTGGAAAGTGCCACGCGCATTCTCGACGCGCACGGCGGTGCGCTCTACCTCCTCGACCGCTCGGGCAACTTCCTTGCCCCCGCCTACATCAGCCGCACCTGCGCGCCGTTGATCAAGGTCCCGGAACACATCCGCCAGCAAGCGGCAGCCAATCCCGTGGCCATGGAAAGTTTCCTCCGCTTGCACCCGGTCCATCCCGGTGAGGGAGCCATCGCCCGCATGTGGAAGGAAGGCGGCGTGCGCCTTTTCTCTTTTTCTGATCCCGAACTCGCCGGGTTGGCGGGCGACGGCCAACGCGCCACCTCCGCTCTCGTCGGCTGTCTCGCCTACCGCGGAAAAATCCTCGGTGTGCTCGCCGTGGTCAATGGCCCCATGGCTTCACCCTTTTCCTCCGACGACCTCGCCGTCTTCAAAGCCATCGCCGAACAATCCGCCTTCGCGCTCTTCAGCGAGGCGGTTTACCTCGAAGCCGGCGAGAAGAAGCGGCTGGACAGCGACATCGTCACCGCGCGGGAAATCCAGAGTATCCTCCTCCCCGCTCAGGCCCCGGCTGTCGACGGTTACCAGATCAGCGGGCTCAACATCCCCGCCCGTCATGTCAGCGGCGACTACTTCGATTACCTGCAGATCGACGAACACCACTGGGGCATCGTCATTGCCGACGTCTCCGGGAAAGGTATCCCCGCCGCGCTCATCACCGGCATGTGCCGCACCATGATGCGCGGCGCCGCACCGGGTTGCACTTCCGCGGCCGAGGCCCTGCGCCGGGTCAACCGCCAACTTTATCCCGACATCAAGGAAGACATGTTTGTCAGCATGCTCTATGTCGTCCTCGACACGCGTTCCGGCGACGTGACCATGGCGCGGGCCGGACACGACCCGCCTCTTCTTTACCGTGCGGCCGGTCGGCAGGTCGCTCCGCTCAGCCCGCCGGGCATGGCCGCAGGCGTTGACAGTGGGGACGTCTTCGATAGGGTCGTGGCCGACGAGACGGTCAAGCTCGGACCGGGGGATGGCATCCTGCTCTATACGGACGGGGCGACCGAAGCCCTCGACCGGCACGAGGCGGAGTTCGGCCTCGCCCGGCTGACCCAGGCCGTCCAAGCCAACGCCCCGAAAGGCGCGGCCGCCACGGTGACCAACATCGCCGAGGAAGTGCGCGAGTTCGCCGGCGAGGCGCCGCAATACGACGACATCACCTTGATTTCCATCTTCAAACTATGAGCAAGAAACAACACGACGATCCGTCCGTCGAAGCCGCAGCGGAGGACGCCGCCGAAACTGCCGCCGCCCCCGATCCAGCGGCTGAGGCCGAGAAATTCCGCGACCTCGCCATGCGCACCGCGGCCGATTTTGACAACTACCGCAAACGCTCCGCGCGGGAGAAAGAGGACGCCATCCGCTACGCCAACTCCTCGCTCCTCGAGGGTCTCCTCCCCGTGGTCGACAATTTCGAGCTCGGCCTCGACGCCGCGCGTTCCGCGCCCGACGCCTCGGCCATCCTCCAAGGCCTCGACATGGTTTCGCGCCAACTGCGTGACTTCCTGGCCAGCTCCGGGCTGGAAGAAATCAAAACCGAAGGTGCCGAGTTCGATCCCAATGTGATGGAAGCGGTCGGGCACGAACCCGACGACAAGACCGCGGAAAACCATGTCCTGCGGCAAACCCGCCGCGGATTCAAGCTACGCGACCGTCTGCTCCGTCCGGCCAGCGTCATCGTCTCCAAAGGCACCGCCAAGTAGCCGACTCCATGTCGTCCCGTCATCGCCAGGACGCCTACGAGCTGCTCGGAGTCTCGCGCAGCGTGACCGCCGAGGAACTGAAGAGCGCTTACCGCAAGCTGGCCATGAAATACCACCCGGACCGAAATCCGGGCAATGCCGAGGCCGAGGAGCACTTCAAGCAGATCTCGCAGGCTTATGACATTCTCATCGACCCGGAAAAACGCGCAGCCTACGACCGCTTCGGCTATGCCGCCTTCCAGGGTGCGGGCGCAGGACCCAGTGCCGGTTTCCATGATCCTTTCGATCTATTCCGCGAGGTCTTCGGCTCCGGCGGCGGCGGGATCTTCGAGCACTTTTTCGGCGGTGGCGGCGGAGGAGGCGACAACGGGCGCGGCGCTGACCTGCGCTACGACCTCGAGATCAAATTGGAGGAAGCGGCGCGCGGCGTGGAGAAGGAGATCGAACTGCGCAAAACCGGACGCTGCTCCGCCTGCGGCGGGTCTGGCGCCGGACCCGGCGCGCGGTTGCACACCTGTCCGACCTGCCGCGGACGCGGACAGGTCATCGCCTCGCGCGGCTTTTTTCAGGTGGCCCAACCATGCCCCCGCTGCCACGGCGCCGGGGAAATGTTCGACCATCCCTGCAAGGTTTGCCGCGGTGACGGACGCGCCGAAACCACCTCTCGCATCAAACTCAAGATTCCCGCCGGGATCGAGGACGGCACCCGGCTGCGTTCCGGAGGCAATGGCGAAGCCGGCACGCGGGGTGCGCCAAGCGGCGACCTCTATGTCGTGGTTCATATCCGCGAGCACAGCGTCTTCTCCCGCGACGGCGATGATCTTTATTGCGAAGTCCCGGTGCCTTTTGTCACCGCCGCGCTCGGCGGGGATATCAATGTCCCCACCCTCGACGGGAAAGCTTCGGTCAAAATTCCCGCCGGCACGCAGAACGGCACGGTTTTCAAGCTGCGCAACAAAGGCATGCCCCACTTGCGCGGGTCGGGCCACGGACAGCTCCTTGTCCGCGTCGCCGTCGAGGTCCCGACCAAACTCACCTCCGAGCAGCGCAAAAAATTGGAAGAATTCGCCTCCAGCTGCGGAGATCAGAACACCCCGATCACGAAGGGTTTTCTGGAACGGGCCAAGGAATTCTTCACCTGACGCTCAGGCCTGCGCCGCGACGTCGCGGTAAACGCCGACGCGGGCCACGGCTGGACGCGGGCCGGTGTGCATGAATTTGACCGACCCTTCGCACACCACGCCTTCCTCGAACCGCCAAGGACCGGTCACGCGCATGTGGGAGCAATGACGCAGCGATGGCGCCGTCTTGCCGAACCCGGCTTCAAGTCCAGCCAGTGATTTGTAATACCTCTCCTCCAGCACAACCTCCGGAGGAACGCCTTGTCGCTCGGTAACGAGTTCGAGGCGCTGATCATCACTCACGGTGTAGGCATCGGAGCGCAGGGCGAGCAGATCGGAAGTGGTCTTGACCGGCGCGAAGCGCGTCCGCGGGACGAGCACCGCTCCGGATCGAGCAAAACACTCGACGGCAGCGCCCATGGCCGTCTCGAGTTGCAGCACCTTGGCCGAGGAAGCATCACGCGGATCGACGGTCTTGGTGTTTTTGATCAGCGGGAGCGGTAGAGCACCGCCATTCTCATCCAGCGCGGCGCGCAGGTCGGACACGCGCAGCCAGAGCGTGTTGGTGTTGAAATAGCGGTGGCGGGCGATGTCTTGGAAGGCGGCGATATCCGATTCCGGGCATTGGGCCACTTCGCGGAGGACAAGGCGCCCGTCGCTTTTACGCCGCGCCAGATGCCCGCCCTTGCGGTCGGACGGCGTNCGTTCGGCCACCTCCATAAGGAAGGACAAACCACTCGCCGCAAAGTAGGCGAGAAGTCCTGCGTCCGCCGTGGCGCCGAGATTGTCGCTGTTTGAAACGAACAGATACTCGATCCCCTCGGAGGCCAGACGGTCCAGCCATCCGGAACCGAGGAGCGACGGATAGAGGTCGCCGTGGCCGGGCGGACACCATTCGAGCTCCGGATCGCGGGGCCATTCGACGGGGTGCAAGTCGGCCGCGCGCAACTTCGGGACTTTGTTCTGCAGAAAATCGAGCGGCGCGCCGTGGCTCAGGTCCGGGTATTTGGACAGATAGCCCAGCGTATCGGCCGAGGTGCTGAAGCTGTCCATGAGCAGGAAGCGCGGACCCTTCGTGCCGTGCCGCTGACGAATCCAAAGAATCTGGCGGGCGATGAAATCGAGGAAAGTGAGTCCGTCTTTGACCGGAATGAGCGACTTGGCTTTGTCCAGTCCCATGCTTGTGCCGAGCCCGCCATTGAGCTTGATCACACAGAGTTTCTCGAAAAGCGCGGGGTCGGCCGCAGCGGAGGCAACATCCGCCATGGCGGGGATGCCCTCCGCCGGTTCGATCGCTGCCTCGGAAATCAATCCCGCCTCGCCCGAGATGGCTTGACGCCACGCGCGCTCGAAACTGGCGCAGGCCGCGGGCGAGAGGTCCGCCTCCCGCATTTTCCGCAAAGATTCCTCGAGTCCGCGCTCGTCCATGGCGGCGTCAGGCTTTTTTCGTCGAGGCGATGTAAAGCTCGCGCAACTGCTTGAACTCGACCACGGACGGCGATCCGGTCATCAACTCGACGCCGCGGTTGTTTTTCGGGAAAGCGATCACGTCGCGGATCGATTCCGCGTGGGCCAGGAGCATGACCAGGCGGTCGAGACCGAGGGCGATGCCCCCGTGGGGTGGCGCGCCGAAGCGGAAGGCTTTGAGCAAATGGCCGAACATGAGGGCCTGTTGGTCCGCGTCCACGCCGAGCACGCCGAACATCTTCGACTGCAGGTCGGCCTCGTGGATACGGATGCTGCCGCCGCCGATTTCCACGCCGTTGAGCACGATGTCGTAGGCCTCGGCGCGGATCTCGCCGAATTTCTCCGCGTCGAGCAAGGCCAAGTCTTCGGTCTTCGGGCGTGTGAACGGATGGTGCACCGCGTTCCACTTGCGCTCCTCCTCGCTCCAAGCGAGCAGAGGAAAGTCGACTACCCAGAGGAAATCGAGGCGCTGCGGGTCGTGTTCGATGCCGAGCAACTCGACNGCGCGCAGGCGCACGCGACCGAGGACTTCGCAGACGATGTCCCACTTGTCGGCACCGAAGAGAATCAGGTCGCCTTCTTCCATGTTGAGCCGCTCTTTGAGCGCCGCCTTCTCGGCGTCGGTGAAAAATTTGACGATGGGCGACTTCCACTCGCCGTTTTCGCACTTGATGAAAGCAAGACCTTTGGCCCCGTATTGTTTGGCCATCTCGGTCAACTCTTCGATCTGCCCCGTGGTGATTTTGGCCAGCCCCTTGGCGTTGAGTGCTCGGACCACGCCTCCGCCATCCAGCGCGCCGCGGAAGACTTTGAATTGCGTGCCGGAAAAAATGTCGCCGACATCGACGATTTCCTGCGCCCAACGCGTGTCGGGTTTGTCGCTGCCGAAGCGGTCCATCGCCTCGCGGTGGGTCATGCGGAGGAACGGCGTCTTGATCTCCACACCCCATGCTTCGCGGAACACCCCAAGGAACGCCTTTTCGATCAGCGCGAAAATGTCCTCCGCCGTGGCGAAACTCATCTCGATGTCAACTTGGGTGAATTCCGGCTGACGGTCGGCCCGCAAGTCCTCGTCGCGGAAGCAACGAGCGATCTGGAAGTATTTTTCCACACCCGCGGCCATGAGCAGTTGTTTGTATTGCTGCGGGGCNTGCGGCAGGGCGTAAAAGGTCCCCGGGTTCAGCCGGCTCGGCACGAGGAAGTCGCGCGCACCCTCCGGCGTGCTTTTGCTCAGGANGGGCGTTTCGATTTCCCAGAAACCGTCGCCATCAAGNACGTCGCGGAGGATTTTGGTCACGCGGTGACGCAANCGGAGGTTTTCCGCCATGGCCGGACGCCGCAAGTCGAGGTAACGGTGGGTCAGGCGCAGGTCTTCGTTCGCAATCTGCTCGTCGAGCGGGAAGGGCAGGACGTCGGCCTTGTTGAGAACTTTCAACTCGTCCGCAACCAGTTCGATCTCGCCGGTCGAGAGCTTGGTGTTTTCCGTCCCCTCGAGGCGCTTGGCCACGGTGCCGGACACCTGGATGACGTCCTCGTCGCGCAGCCCGTGGGCCAATTCAGCCACGGCGGCCTGCTCTTCAGGACGGAAAACGACTTGGGTCACCCCTTCACGGTCGCGCAGATCGACGAAGATCACGCCCCCATGGTCGCGGCGTGAGCCGACCCAGCCGGCCAAGGTGGCGCGCTGGCCAATGTCCTTGGCGCGCAGGGCGCCACAGTGGCAACTACGGAAATTCATGGCGCGGGAGTCTGGAGATTCGCCGCCCAATCGGCAAGCGCCTCTTGGGACAACTCCGCCTCCGTCCGCTCCGCCAGGTTTTTCACTTTCAGCTTCGGCCATTCGTTGCCCACGACCAGAGCGACGGATGCCCCGCTGGCATCGGCATCTTTGAACTGGCGCCCGACTTTGTCGGCCTGCAGCGGGTAATCGACGCGCCGGCCCAACGCACGCAAGAGCTGGACGACACCGAGCGCCTCGGCGCGGCGCGATTCGTCGGCCACCACGACAAAGATCTCGCAGGCCTGCTCGCGGGCGACGGCTGATTCCATCAAGGCACGCGTGGCGGGCAGATCCCCGAGCAAATCACCGAGCACCACATCCCCGATGCCGAACCCAATAGCCGGCAAATCCACTTTGCCGTCGCTCAGATCGGACAACAACCGGTCGAAACGTCCGCCGCCGGCAATGGCGCGGCGTTCCTGCCGGCGGTCGAAGACCTCGAAAACGAGGCCGGTGTAGTAGGCCAAACCACGGACGATCCGCAGATCGAGCTGGCAAAAACCGTCGAGCCCGCGCGCGGCCAAGTTATCGCGAAGCACGTCGAAGAATACCGGGCGACCGCTCTCGATAAACGAGCGCACCGCCGTCAAATCGAGACCGAGCGGCGCCAATTTTTTCTCCAGCTCTTCCGGACTCTCCCGCTCCAGCTTGTCGATGACGGCCAGCGCCTCGCGGGCCTTTGCTTGGTCGGTAATCCCCCGCTCCGCGAGGAAATCCATCCAAGCTTTCCGGTCGCTGACCCGGACCACGATGTCCTGCTCCGTCAGGCCGAAAGCACGCAGAGTTTCGATGAGCAGCGCGATCATTTCCGCGTCCGCGGCAGCCGAATCGTCGCCCACCAAATCGCAATTCAACTGTAGGAATTCGCGCAACCGCCCGCTCTGTTGCTTCTCGTAGCGGAAGAAAGGCGCGATGCTGAACCATTTGATCGGCTTGCGGTATTCGCGCGCCTTGGAGATGAGCATACGCGCCACGGTCGGGGTCATTTCGGGCCGCAGTGCCACTTCGCGTTCCCCCTTGTCGGTGAATGAAAACAGCTGCCCGAGGATTTCGCCCCCGCTGTTTTTTTTGCGGTAAAGATCGAGCGGTTCGAGGGTCGGACCATCGTATTCGCGGAAGCCGA
>JGI24766J26685_10000344_pt1 | contig 12998 bp, 10 predicted proteins | sample SanBayMetagenome_FD_26685 | JGI IMG/M metagenome (IMG submission 26685)
CCGACAATGGCCACGAGCACCATATCGGCCTCTTCTAGCACGGCCAACTGCTCGAGGGATGTTTCGCCGGAAAAAATGTGCGTCGGTTGGTAATCGAGCAACGTCTTCAGTTCCGCGGCCGCCACTTCGTCCGGAACCGCGAGGGCGACGGGCCGCAAGGCGTTCGCTTCGTCAGCCAGTTGCCGCATGTTGCGGAAACCGGACATTCCGACGATCTGCACCCGCTCGGGCAGATCCTTGGCCACGCGGCACGCGCTCCGGCCGATCGAACCGGTCGCACCGAGCAACACGATGCGGCGCGGCGCACTCATGAATGCGGTAGGCCCAGCACGAGGCGCATGTAGAAAAACATGATCGGCGCGGTGAAGAGCACGCTGTCGATCAGGTCGAGCACGCCGCCAATGCCGGGCAAAAGACCGCCGGAATCCTTGGCCTCGGCGCTCCGTTTGACGATCGACTCGGCCAGATCACCGATCACCGCAGCCACCCCGAGCAACACGCCAAGCACCGCCAAATCGGTCGGGGTGAAAACGGAAAGCTTCCCCGGAATGAGATACCAAAGGCCGAAGCTGCCGCCGACCGCGAAGAGAATCGCCCCAAGCAAACCTTCCCATGATTTGTGCGGACTGATATGCGGCACAAGCTTATGGCGACCGAAGACCGAACCGGTGAGATATGCGCCCATGTCGCTGAATTTCGTCACGAGCAGGACGTAGAGGACGTAGAATTGTCCCGTCGTCTCGCCGTCCGGACCGCGCGGCGCGAGGTAGACGATCTTGGTCAAGAAGTTGAACAGCCACACGACCCAGAGCAACCCGAACAGAGTGTAGGCCATTGTCTCGAGCGGATTCTGGTCGCGGGTGCGGCGGAACATCTGCCGTCCGAAAACCACGAGCAGGAACACGACCAGGACCGCGATTTCGAAGTCGTAAGATTTGTCCGGACCGTAGGACCGGAAGGTGTAGAAGCTGCCGATGAAAAAAATGACCGCGGTGATCAGGGCGGTCAGTTTGAAATTGGGCACGCCGCGCCGGTCGAGCATTTCATAGTATTCCCAAAGCCCGAGCAGCCCGATGCCGGCGATGGTGACGAAAAACATCTGCTCGTAGCCGGACAACACCGTGCCCAGCACGAGGGCCCACATCAGCAGAGTGCTGGCCAGACGGCGGCGGAACGTGAGTTGGGCGGACTCCATGACGGGAACCGCGCATGGTCAAAAGCCTCCGGCCCAAAGGCAAGCGCGCAATGGCGGCGCATGCCGCCGGGTGCTATACACGCGATGCCATGACGCGACTTGTCTCGACATCTCCGGACGAAACGGTGGCTGCGGGACGCGCGCTCGCCGACCGCCTTGGACCGGGTGCGTGCGTCGCCCTCGAAGGTGAACTCGGGGCGGGCAAGACGCACTTTGTTCGCGGTCTGGTCGCCGGTTGGGGTGGAGCGCAGGAGGCGACCAGCCCGACATTCGCTCTCGTCCACGAATACGCCACCCCGCGGGGGCCCGTGTTCCATTTGGATCTCTACCGGGCCGAGTCGGCGGAGGAAATCTGGTCCGCAGCCCAAGATGAGCTGCATGCTGCGCACGCCATGGTAGTGATCGAGTGGGCCGACCGCTTCCCCGAAATTCGGCCTGCCGGTTGCACCCGCGTGCGTCTCCGCCACGAGGCTGCCGGACAGCGCAGCATCGAAATAGACCCATGAAGGTCCTCGCGCTCGATACCTCGTCGGCCCAAGCCAGTGTCGCCGTGGCGCAGGACGATGCCATCGTCGCCGCCTCGCGTTTCGACGCACCCCGCGGGCGTGGGGCCGAACTTTTCGCCGTGCTCGAGGACTTGCGGGATTCATGGCGCGGACTCGACCGCTTGGCGGTGGGCATCGGGCCGGGATCCTACAATGGCCTGCGCGTCGCTTGTGCGGTGGCCGGTTCGTTCCAACAGGCGCTCAGTTGCGAGGTCGTTGTCTCTCCTTCCGTCTGTCTGCTCGGTATCGAGGACGAACATTACTTCGCGACAGGAGATGCCCGCGGCGCGCGATTCTACTGGGCGGAAGTGCGGCAGCGGCGGCTGGTCGGCGAGGTCGCTTTGCTCGACGTGGACGAATTCGCGGTCCGCGTGCGCGAATCCGAAACGCCTGTCTACCGTATCGGTCCGGTGCCCGGCGCGGATAACTTGCCGGCCGCCGTGCCGGATGCCGGCGTCTTGGCGCGGCTCGCGCCCGAGTTGCGGCCCTGCCCGCCCGCGGAGATCGCGCCNATTTACCTCAAGCCGCCGCACATCACGCAGCCGCGGGCCAACCGGACCTGACTTGCCAGCCCGCGGCTACACGTGTTCATTGGCCATTCTCCGCTTTTCATGAATCGCTCCCTCCTTGCCCTGGCCGCTGTCCTGACCGCCCTGCCGGCCGCCGCCAACCAGCGGCTGACCGACATGGTTGACGTGCCCAAGCCGACGTGGGAGACGCAAAAGCAGGCCCGCACCTACTTGCTTAACATCCCCGCACCCCGCGGACAAATCACCGATCGCAACGGCAAGCCGCTGGCCCAGACACGCGTCTCCTACAACCTCGGCCTCAACTTTCCCACGCCGCTCGAGTTCACCGACAGCCAGGCGATCAACTTCGCTCGCAGCCAGATCCTTACCGCGGAGAAACTGCTCAACCGCCGTTTCGATGTCACCGACGAGGCTTTGACCCAGCATTACAACAACCGCGGCGTTCTTACCTTCATCCTCGCCGAAGATCTGAGCAATGAAGAGATAGCCGCAGTCAGCCGCGGCCTCGGCACCGGGCTTGTGCTGCAACCGGCCTACGTGCGCCATTACCCTCAGGCCGAATCCGCCGCCCACATCGTCGGCTACACCGGCCGCCTCGCCCCGCTTTCGGTCAAGCCGATCGAAAACAAAGACCTCCTCTTCCCCGACTCCGAAGGACGCGAGGGGCTGGAAAAAGTTTTCGACACCGAGTTGCGCGGCGAACCCGGCATCCTCAACCTCACGCTCAACGCCGAGGGCAAACGCACCACCGAGCGCATCGTGCGCCAGCCGGTTCCGGGTTATAATGTCATAACCACCCTCGACCTGGATGTGCAGAAAGCCTGCGAGGAGGCGCTGGCCAAAAGCGGACGACGCGGCGCCGTGGTTGTCGTCGATCCCAACAACGGCGAAATCCTCGGCCTGGCCTCAAGGCCTTCCTTCGACCCGAATGCCTTCATTCCCGTGATCAAGGCCGAGGTCTTCGCCAAACTGAACGACGACCCGGCCGTCCCTCTCTACCCGCGCGCCTTTCGCTCCGCCTACCCTCCGGGTTCGACCTTCAAGACCTTTGTCGGACTTGCCGCCCTCGAGTCGGGGGAAATCACCCCGACGACCCGCATCAGCTGCCCGGGCGGATTGCAGGTCGGAAACTTCTACTTCCGCAACCACCGGTCCGGACACTCGGGCAACCTCACCCTGGCCCAAGCCCTCGCCCAGTCCTGCAACACGTGGTTTTACCAAGCCGGACTGAANATNGGCGCCGAGCCGATCATTGCCTGGGCCGACGCGCTCGGACTGGGCAAGCGCACCGGCATTCCCCTCGCCGCGGAGTCACCGGGCAACATCCCCGACGACGACTACATGCTTCGCGTGCACAACCGCAAAATTCTGCAGGGCGACACGGCCAACATCAGCATCGGCCAAGGCGACATCCTCGTGACCCCGCTGCAGATGGCCCAAGCCATGGGCGTTCTCGCGGCGCGCGGCAGTTTCCACCAGACGCGATTGGTCAAGCAGGTGCAGAGCATCGACAACAAAGTGGTCGCCGCTTACCCGGACCGCATCCGCAGCGAATTGAATATTGCCGAGGAAAATCTCGATGACCTCAACAAGGGCTTGGTCATGGTCACTTCGCACGGCACCGGAACCGGACGCCGTGCGGCCACGGTCCGCGGGGTCAAAGTGGCCGGCAAAACCGGCACCGCCCAATGGGGTCCCGAGCGCAAGCGCCGCAACGCCGCATGGTTCGCCGGCTACGCGCCCGCCAATCACCCGCCCCTTTACGCCTTCTCCGCCGTGATCGAGGGCAATCCCGGCGAGTCGCTCTCCGGCGGCACCTACGCCGCACCGGTCATCGGCAGCGTCCTTGCCAAACTGCTCAAAGGCTACAAACCGCCCTCACCCGAGGAGCAGAAAAAGGAAGAGGAGGCCGAAACGGAACAGAACCCCGGCGAATTCGTCGAGGCGACCACGACAGACTCAACTCTGGATTCGGACGAGCAAATGACCCTCTCCCTCGACACACCCGTCGAGCTCAGCGAATTCACATCGGATCTGATGAACCCCGGGGGCGCTCCGACTCTCGAGGAGACGCAAGACGGACAATAAGCCCGGCATCCTTTGCGCTTTTCCTCGTGCGGGGGACAGGAGACGATCGCTCCGAATGCTTGAACTCCGCGAGTTGACCGTCACGGCGGGCGACGGCGACCACGCCCCGGTTCTCCTGACCGCAGTATCCGCCCGCTTCCCGCGGGGCGAAGTCTGCGCCCTGCTCGGGCCGAGCGGCAGCGGCAAGACCACCCTCGTCCGCGCCGTGGCCGGCATGGCGCCGACCACCGCCGGCAGCCTGCATTGGGAAAATCTCGACCTCGAGACTGAAGACCTTCCCCCCTCGCAAATCGGCTATGTGCCGCAATTCACCATCAGTCAGGAAAATCTCACCGCCCGCGAAAACGTGATCCATGCCATCCGGCTGCGCGTCGGCGGACTCCGCGGACGCGAGATGGAAACCCGCGCCGACGAGCTGCTCGCCCTGACCGGACTGACCGCCGCCGCCGACACGCTTTCGAAGCATCTTTCCGGCGGACAACGCCGCCGGCTCGCCCTGGCCATGGAATTGGTCAGCGAACCGCCGCTCCTTCTGTGCGATGAAGTGACCAGCGGGCTAGACGCCCGGTCCGAGCGGGAGATCCTCGAACTCCTGCGCCGCATCGCGCGCGAAGGCAACCGTGTTGTCCTCGTCGTTACGCACGGACTGCGCGATCTCGCCAATTTCGACAAAGTCGCCGTGCTTTCGGGCGGGCACCTTGCTTATCTGGGTCCGCCCGGAACACTGGCCCACTACTTCCGCGCCAAGCATGCGGAAGAAATCTTCGAAGTGCTGCCCACGCGGACGGGCCCGGAGTGGCATGCCTCGTGGGCGAAACATAGCCTTCATTTCGAGGAGGAGCGAAAAACAGCCGAAGCGGAAAACTCGCAGCCTGCCGCGCGCCCGCAAGCCAACCTTCCCTCGGCGTGGAGCCAGTTCGTCGCGCTGCTTGCCGCGCGATGGAAGGTCTTCTTCCGCAACAAAAGCGGCATTGCCCTTCAGCTCGGACTGGTCCTCGGCTTCCCGCTGGTCGTCGCTGTCTTCGCCCTCGACGGACTGCCCGCCGTGCCGAGCCTCGACGCCGCCCTGAGCGGCGATGTCGTCCGGCAACTGGTCGAGGCGCGCACCTTCGTCGAAGGCGCGAGCAAGGCGGGCAGCGCCGTCTCCGGACTCGTGCTCCTTCAAGTAATCCTGCTCGGACTGCTCGGCGCGAACAACGGCGCACGTGAAATCGCCGGGGAGCGCGCCATCTACGAAAAGGAGCGTTTTGCCGGACTCAGCCCCGCGGCCTACGTGGCTTCCAAGGCTTCCTTCCTCGCCGTGCTCGTTGTCCTGCAATCCGCGTGGATGACCTGGTTCGTCCGCACCGTCACACAGTTCCCCGGCGACGGCGCGCAGCAATTCCTCTTCTTTCTTCTCGTCAACGCCGCCCTCACCGCGGTGTGCCTCGGCATTTCCGCGCTGGCCCGCACCGCCGACCAGGCCTCGCTGGCCTCCATTTATCTCGTCGGCTTCCAACTCCCGCTGTCCGGTGCGGTGCTGGCCCTTCCAGCCGGACTGGACGCAGCGCTGCGCCCGTTCATCGCGGCTTACTGGAGCTGGAGCGGCGCACTGCAAAGCCTGCGCGAGACGCGCTACTATGACGTCCTCGAGATGGTCATCCCGACCACGCTTTCCGCCTCGGCCCTGTGCGTCTGGGTTCTCCTCATCCACGTGCTTTTCGGCATTTTTCTCGCATGGCTGGGTTGCCTTCGGGCCGCGTGGGATCGATAAATTAGCACGTTATGCCCCGTCGCGCCCGCAGCGTCCCCAAAACCGGTTGGCTCCTCGCCGGCCTTGCCGCAGTTCTTCTGCTCATCGCAGTCGGCGGCTATTTCCTCGGTGCGGCCGGCACACCCTATCGCACGGCCCCGGAGTTTCCGGTCGACGAATACCTCACCACCTCNAGCACTCTNCGCGGCAACACNTACCGCATCGAAGGCGCCGTTCTCAATGCCATCGCTTGGTCGCCCGAGAACGGACGCCTCATTTCCGTCCAACCAACCGGCTCTGAGTCTCCCGTGCCCATCATTCTCCCGCCCGATCTCCAGGAGGCCAATGTGCAGAAAGGGCAGCGTTTCCACTTCCTCGTCGAGGTCCGTGAAAACGGCATTCTTTACGCCACAGGCCTGACCAAATCATGACCAGGCTTTCCCTCATCGCGTGGTTCTCGCTCGCCGCCCTGTCCTTGGCGCAGGACGACTCCGGCTTCCGCAGTATCTCGCCGGACGANCCCTCCGTTCCCGAGGCGCCGGCTGCGGACGAAAAAACATCCGCGCCTTCCGCGGCGCCGGCCAATCCNAAAATCGCCGGTATCGAAATCCCTGTCTTCGACCCGGCCAACGACTCGGTCACTTGGAACGGCCAACTCTGGCAGGTGGACAACAACCGGATCTTCCGCGCGAGGTTCGAGAAATATCTCAATGCTCCGGCCACCGAAATCGCCTCCCAGGCGGCTTATGACCGCGTCATCGCTCAAATCATGGACCTCCTCGCCGCGGGAAATATTTCCGCCCGCAATCTCGATGAGGCCTTCCGTCTCCTGCCTCAGGCGGCCGCGCACGAGGAGGACGCCAATCTCTGCGATGCTCTTGCCAACCAAGTCCTTGCCGCGTGGCAGTCGCAACGTCAAGTNGCGCGCCTGGCCGCGGCCAANCGCTCGCTGGAGGACGATCGCAAACGACACGAATGGAACGCGCGCGTCAGCCTGCAGAGTTCCAAACTCGACAATGCACCCTCGGACGCCACTGCCGCGGCCGAATGGGCCAAGCAGCGCGANCTGGAGAGGACCTCGCGCATGCAGCCGCACACCCAGCGCCTCGCCGAGGTCAATGCCCTGCTCAATGCCAACCGCGCCAAGAGCGAACTCTCCGGCCTGCAAGCCCGCATCGAATTCCAGACGCTCCTCGTGCAGCTCTTTCTCCAGCGCCGATTCCGCCACGTGCTCATCGGATCGCGCTTCTACCGCAGTATTTTCGACGACGGCGACAACCAGCTGCGCCTCGGCGAGGAAACCCAGTCACTCTTTGCCAAACTCTCCGATATTCCTCCCACCGTCACTTCCCTCGACGCCCTTTCCAACGAAGCCATCCGCGACGTGCGGGAAAGTGTGGAAGCCGTGGAGTTCCTGCTCGAAAAGGACGAGTTGCAAAGCGCTTCCCAGCGCCTCGGGGAAGCCTTCGCCATCGGCGAGCACTTGCCGGAGATCAACCAGTTCCCGCGCGACGATCGGCAGCGCGTCCTCGAATTCACCCGCCGTGCCAACCAACTGCTCAGCGCCCTCGAGGTCAAAGACTACACGCGCGCGGAAAAGCTCGTCACCGAGTTGCAGGAAACGGCCAAGGACTTCGATCCGTCCCAGCCGCTCACCGCGGTGCAAACCGCGCGCAATGTCTCACGCATGCACCTCGCCCGCGCGCGCAATGCCGCGCTGAGCGGCGATGCCGAGACGCTCGAGCGCGAGTTGCGCGCCGCGACCGAAATCTGGCCGAACAACCCCGACCTCGCCGATGTGTCCGGGCAAATTTTCGAACAAACCGACGTTCAGCAGCAGGCTCTGCTCGAACTTGACCGCCTCATGGAACAAGGCGACCACCGGGCCATCTTCAAACAGAATGCGAAATTCATCGCGGCCGCCGCACTCCACCCCGAGCGGCAGGAAAAACTCGGGGTCATTCTCGAGCAGATGACCGAAATCGAGGGAGCCCTGCAACGCGCGCGCGAGATCCAGGAACGAGGCGACGCCGCCGGCGCGTGGGAAAGTATCCAGATCGCCTCAATCAAATATCCCGAGGACACCGAAATCAACCGCCTCCGCGCCGATCTGGCCAGCGGCGGGGCCGCCACTTTCGTCCAGTCCTTGAACAAAGGCGACGATCTCGAAGCGCGCGGCGAATACGGCGCGGCCCTCGCTTGGTATCTGGACGCCCACCGCCAATACCCGCCGAGCAAATTCGCGCAGGAGAAAATCGATGCCGTCGCGGCCCGCATCTTGCCGGGCGCATCGCTCTCCAACCCTTGATGGCGGTAGGATTCGAACGTTAATTGCGTTTGCCCCGCGGCCCGGCACACGGTAAAGTTTTTGTTGGTCGCTGTGAGATTCCGCTCACCCCATGCTTAGCCCCGTCCAATCCTCCGGTCTCCAAGAAACGGTTCGTGCAAATGATTCGCGCACCGTCGAAATCACGGCCGAACCCCGTGCGGGCAGTGGCGCCATTCTGCGGAACATTGCGCGGCANCCCTGGTTTACCAGCATTTGCCTCTTTCTCGCTGACTTGGCTCTGGTCAGTGGCGCCTACCTTCTGAGCCGGGCCGTCCGGGTCAACCAAGCCCTCGACATGTCACCCGCCTATTTGGTGCAAGTCGGCGTGTTCTTCGCCTGCATCCTGATTTCTGTGGCCCTGATCGGCGGATACAAAGCGCGCCGCACCTTCCAAGTTTTCCATTTCTCCGCGGAATTCCTCCTCGCCGTCGTCATCGGTGCGGCTGTCGGCGCTTTTATCCTCTTCGTCTTTTTCTCGGCCGGAGACTTTTACACCGCGCAAAGCCGCGTCGTTCTCCTCTACACCGCCATCGGCTATGCCATTCCCGCCCTCGGCCTTCGCATGCTGGCAGCTGCCGTGTGGACGCGGCGCGCCCGCCGCGTGCCTTACCTCGCCATCGGCGCGCCGGAGGAACTCGCGTCTTTCGAGCGCTACTGCGACCGCATGGACTTCCACAATCCCGTTGTTCTGGCCGACTTCGACCTGCGCGTGGTCGGCGATTTGATGGACGACCAAGCCCGCGCTCTGCAGGTCTCGCCGCGCACCGTCCTGCAAGAAGCCGCCCGCATCGAACCCGCCAAAAACGTCCACGGCGCAGCCCGCCGCGCGCAGGACTTCGAGGGCATTGTCCTGACCGATCCGCCCGAACACTACCCGGCTGCCCTCCTCGAGAAACTGGCCCGTCTCCATTTCCTCCGTATCCCTGTCTACAGCGAAGAAACATTCTTCAGCGAAATCTGGCGCAAGGAATCCGTTCATCGTCTCGACCACTCGTGGGCCATCCGGCAGAACTTCCAGCTCGCGCGCCACTCCGCCTACCGCTACCTCAAAACCGCCGCCGATTACGCGCTGGCCGTTCTCCTCCTCCCCATCGCCATCCCTCTCATGGCTATTGTCGCCTTGGCTGTGATCATCGACAGCGGGTTCCCCGTCTTTTACCGGCAGGAACGCATTGGCCGCGGGGAGAAACGCTTCACCCTGCTCAAATTCCGCACCATGCGCGTGCGCGAGCACGAAGACGATCCCTACACCCGCGACAAGGACAACCGCATCACCCGCGTCGGACGCTTCCTGCGCCTCGTCCGCCTCGATGAACTTCCGCAAATCTTCAACGTCCTGCAAGGTGACATGAGCCTGGTCGGCCCGCGCGCCGAATGGTCGCGCATCGTCGCTGATTACGAGACCAAGATCCCCAGCTATCACCTCCGCCACCTGGTCAAACCCGGTATCACCGGCTGGGCCCAAGTCAATTATCGCTACGGCTCCGATTTGGACGACGCGATCGAGAAACTCCGCTACGATCTCTACTACATCAAAAATTACTCCCTGGTCCTCGACATCGAGATCCTCCTCAAGACCATCCTCAAAGTCTGTTCGTTCGGCGGGAAATAGAGCGTTTTGCTCATCTGAAATCTGAAATTTCAAATTTTTGATGCCGAAGGCCACTGCGCCTTTCTCCGTGCCCTCCGCACCCTCCGGGGTTAGCCTTTCCCGCCTCCGTCGCATGACGCCACTCCGCAATCTCTGGCCATGGCTCGCCGCCGCGCTGAGCGGACTCCTCCTGGTCCTCTCCTTCGCTCCCTTCGACCAAGCCTGGCTCGTCTGGGTCGCCCTCGCCCCGCTCATTGCCGCTATCTGGTTTGGACCGGTTCATCCGCGCTATCCCCTCCTGCGCAAAGCCGAACTCGGCTATCTCACCGGGCTGGTCTACTTCCTCGGTTCGCTCTCCTGGCTGACCACCGTGACCACCCTCGGATGGTTCATGCTCTGCCTCTACCTCGCGCTCTACCCTGCGGTATGGGCCGGGATTGTTTACGTCATCGCCACGCCGAGAGAAAATCCCTACGCGTTCCGTTCCGTCTGGCTCAGTTCGGGCCGCAATCTTCTCACCGGTTTGCTCGCCGCTGCCGCGTGGGTCGGTCTCGAATTCCTCCGCGGTCACGTCTTCACCGGCTTCGGCTGGAATTCACTCGGCATCGCTCTGCACGGAAACATCCCGCTCATCCAACTCAGCTCCCTCACCGGCGTGGGCGGACTCTCCTTCCTCACCGTCCTCTCCTCCGCCATTGCCGTGGCCACCGTGCGGCGGCTGATGATCGAGGCGCGCGGCGGGAAAATCCGCGCGCACTTCGATTTCACCCTGACCATCGCCCTCATCGTGGCCGCTTTCGGCTACGGTCTCCGCCAACTCGGCGATCCCGGGGAAACAACCAATCTGCGCGTCGCCGCCGTCCAACCATCCATCCCGCAGGACGAAAAATGGAACCCCGCTTTCGAGCAACGCATTTATGACACACTGGCGCGCTTGACCGACAGCGCCATCGCCATGGGGCCGCAACTCATCCTCTGGCCCGAAGCCGCCACCCCGCGCGGATTTTTCGAGGATCAGGTAGCCAATCAATTCGTCAAACAATACGCCGACCAGGGTGATTACGGACTGATGCTGGGCACCCTCGTCCTCAGCCACCAGGCGGACTACAACGCTGCTGTCTTTCTCACGGGTTCGGAGCCGGAACCGCAGGTCTATCCCAAGACCCATCTTGTCATGTTCGGCGAGTATGTCCCGCTGCGGGAAAGCTTCCCGCTGTTCGCCATTGTCGTCGGCGACCTCGTCCCGGCCGACTTCGATGCAGGGGAAGGCCCCGTCGTCTTCCATCTTCCGGATCCGCACGTGGCCATGGCTCCGCTCATCTGCTTCGAAGACACACTCGGCTACCTCGCCCGCGATTTCGCCAACGCGGGCGCGCAGCTTTTCGTCAATCTGACCAATGACGGCTGGTTCAAGCGCAGCGCCGGATCCCGCCAACACGCCGCCCACGCCGTGTTCCGCTGTGCCGAAAACCGGCGCCCGATGATCCGCTGCGCCAACACCGGAGTCACCTGCGTCATCGACCACCTCGGACGCGTGGTGCAGACCTTCGAATCCCCGGACGGCGACACCTTCGGCGAGGGCGTCATGTTGGCCGAGGTCAAGGTGCCGCAAAACCCGGCGGCTACCTTCTACATGAAATACGGTGACATCTTCTCCGCCGCCTGCCTCGCCGTCACTTTCCTCGCTCTTGGCACGGTCCTCGTCCGCCGGCGCGCCGCGGTTGCCTAACCGCCCGCCGCGGGTTAGCTTGCCCCCGTCATGAAACGTCTGCCCAAAGCGGGGGATCTTTCCGGATCGTTGCTCGTCGCGCATCCCATGATGGCGGACCCGAATTTCCGTCACACCATTCTCTATCTTTCCCACCATAGCGCGGACGACGGTGCGCTGGGTTTCATCATCAACCGGCCGCTCGGACAGAACGCAGGCGAACTGAAGATCAACGACTCGCTCGAGCACATCTCCCACGTTCCCCTTTACGAAGGCGGCCCTGTCCACCGCAACCAAGTCATCGTCGCCACCCTCGAGTGGGACCCCGAGGCCGACGCGTGCAAATTCGAGCCGATGGAAAAACCCGAGGGCGAATTTGCCCTGCCCTCCGGTCTCGATGACAAACTCCGCGTCTTCCTCGGCTACGCCGGATGGTCGAAGAACCAGCTCGAACGTGAAATCGCGCTCAACTCCTGGATCGTGATCAAACCCCACCCCGAACTCCTCCGCGCCGATGCCGACGACCATACTTGGCACCGCATCATGTGCGGATTGGGCCCAATGTATCGCGTCCTCGCCGACGCCCCCGAAGACCCAGCGCAGAACTGACATGTGTCTGCTCTGAAATCTCACATTTCAAATTTGAGCCGAGCGCCAGCGAGACAGCCCCAAGGCAAATCCCCCACAGGGATCACCCCCTTCGCCACCAAAGTCTACACTGCCCTCCGCCGCGTCCCTGCCGGCAAGGTCATCACTTACGCCGCGCTCGGACGCCGCATCGGCTGTCATTCGCCACGCGCCATCGGCCAAGCTTTGCGCGCCAACCCCTTCGCCCCCGAAGTCCCCTGCCACCGCGTCATCGCCGCCGACCTCACTCCCGGCGGATTCCAAGGCGAGTCATCGGGCGCTGCGCCAAGCAAAAAACTCCGCCTTCTCCGTTCCGAAGGCGTCATCTTCAAAAAAGGTCGCCTCGCCGACCCGCAGCGTCTTATCCGCTGATCACAACCAGGCCGCGAGCTTCCGGCGCAAAGTCTCCCGCGCCCGGAACAGCAAACTCTTCACCGCCGCGACCGTCGTCCCCAGCACCGCGGCGATTTCCTCGTAAGGCATTTCCTCGTAGCGGCGCAAGATGATCGCCATGCGCTGCTCCTCCGGCAAATCGGCCAGCGCCGCATCGATGGCCCGGGACAGTTCGACGGCTGACGCTGCGGCCGCCGGAGAAACTCCGCCGGAAACTTCACGCACCGGCTCGTCGGTCNTCGGCGAGAGAAAGACCGCCC
>JGI24766J26685_10000345_pt1 | contig 12982 bp, 12 predicted proteins | sample SanBayMetagenome_FD_26685 | JGI IMG/M metagenome (IMG submission 26685)
AACGCGCTCATCGCCCAGAACCTCGGATTAGCCACAGCCGGTGGACCCGCTCCCGGAATCTTCTCCATTGCTGGCGTCTTCACCAATCCGCAATTTCAAGTAGTCATCCGCGCCCTCAACCAACAAAAGGGCATCGACCTCATGGCTTCTCCCAAGGTCACGACCAAGAGCGGACAAAAGGCCACCATTACAATCAGCCGCGAGTTCCCCTACCCTCAGGAATTCGAACCGCCGCAAGTGCCGCAGGATAGTGGCGGGGGGTCCGCAGTAATCACGGGAACGGCGGTAAGTGATCCTGTGGTTACACCAAGTTTCCCAACCGATTTCACCACGCGCAATCTTGGTGTCACTCTCGAGGTTGAGCCGCAGATCGGCCCTGACGGCTACACGATCGACCTGACGTTGAGCCCCGAGGTTGTGGACTTCGAGGGCTTCATCAACTACGGCTCACCTATCAGTGTGCCGAGCAGACAATTCCTCGGTCAGAGTCTTTCAGTCACCGGTTCAGGGACTGGCAACGAAGTCGCCACCCTCTTGGACATTTTTACCCCAACCACCGCCCGGGTTCTGACCGAAAACGTCATCAATCAACCCATCTTTAGCACCCGCAAAGTCACGACCAATGTCAGCATCTGGGACGGTCAGACTGTCGCGCTCGGGGGGCTCATCCGCGAGGATGTACAGAAGGTCAACGACAAGGTGCCGATCCTCGGAGACATTCCGCTCGCCGGCACGCTGTTCCGGTCGGAGGTCGAGCAGAAGATCAAGAGCAACCTGATTGTCTTCGTTACGGCGCGCTTGATGGATGCCGCCGGACAGCTGCTGCGCTCGGAGGATGATTCGGACCAGGAAGAAATCGTCGAACCGCTCGGATTGCCCGCTGACCTCGAGCGCCCCGGAATGACCTCGAAGGGGTTCCGGCAGAAGTAGGCTCAGCCCAAGTGCTGCAGCAGAGCAGTCGCTCGCCAGTATTTTCTATGCTTATCGCTNTGACCGGCGGAATCGCCACTGGGAAGACCACTTTTCGAAATCTCCTTGGAGAACGCTTCGCTCTAGAGGTGTTCGATGCNGACGCGTGCGTGCATAGCCTCTTGTCCTCGGATCCGGAAATCGTCTCTGCCATCGCGGAGACGTTCGGCGATGGCGTGATCTCCGAAGGGGGGCAGGTCGATCGCCCTGCACTGCGGCCCCTCGTCTTTGCCGATCCTGAGGCGCGGCGGCGTTTGGAGGCCATCCTTCATCCGGCTGTCCGTAGCCGATGGCAGGCGCAACTGGAGGCATGCCGAGTAAGCGGGCGGGACTTCTTGGCCGATATCCCCCTTCTTTTTGAAACCTCCGGGCAAGACTACTTCGACGCAACCGTGGTGGTCGCCGCCTCGGCGGCCACCCAGCGCGAAAGGCTGGCCGCCCGGGGCTTNGGGCTGGAGACGGCCGAAGCGATGCTTGCCAGCCAGTGGCCGATGTTAGANNAGATANGCCGATGTTAGAAAAGATAAGTCNTGCCACGGCCGTCGTCTGGAACGATGGCACCTTGAGGGCCCTCGCCCACCAAGCAGACCTTCTCCTTGAATGTCTTTCACTTCGACAGCAACAGAACCGATGACAACCTTGGACGAACCAAGACGTTTTGCTTTGGCTGACTTTCCCAAGGACGCGGCCTCGATTGGCGACTTCTCGCTCGACCTCGATAGCCTCCAAGGACTCTCCCACGCCGAACTTGCCGGACTGCTGGAACGCTACCAATTGCGAGTCCGCCCGGACGGCACCAAACGTCATCTGGTCTTTGATCTCGCGCGGTTTCTTTTGGCGGCAGGGGCAAATGTTACCGCCACCGGCATGATTGAGGACCTCGGTGACCACGCCATGGTGCGTTGGCCGCGCTACAATTTCGCCGCCGGTCCCGACGACCTCTTCGTCTCCATTAGCCTGGTTCGTCAGTTCGGATTGCAGACCGGCTTGGAGGTCACCGGCACATTACGCGCGCCGGGTGAACGGGATCGTTATTGCGGCCTCGAGACCATCACTTCGATCGAGGGCATCCCCGCCGCCGAGTGGCAACCGGTCACGCCATTCGACAAGCTAACCCCGCTTTTCCCGCAGGAACGCATCATGCTCGAGGCGGTCAAAGAGCCGACCCTCAGCACGCGCGCGGTCGACCTCATCGCCCCCTTGGGCAAAGGCCAGCGCGCGCTCATCGTTGCCCCTCCGCGCACCGGCAAGACGATCCTGATGAAGCATATCGCGCAGGCCATCCGCTCCACCTCGCCCGATGTGAGGCTAATTTTGCTGCTCGTCGACGAGCGTCCGGAAGAAGTGACCGACCTGCGGCGGTCAATCGACGCCGACATCTACAGCTCCACCTTCGACGAGTCGCCCCAGAGACACACCCAGTTGGCCGAATTTGTTAGCGAGCGGGCCAAGCGTCTGGTCGAGCTCGGCAAGGACGTGGTCATCCTGCTCGACAGCATCACGCGCCTGGCCCGCGGCTACAACAACCTCCAACCCGGCAAAGGCCGCATCATGTCGGGCGGCGTGGACTCCAAGGCCCTCATGAAGCCGAAGAAGTTCTTCGGCGCGGCGCGCAATACCGAGGAAGGCGGCAGCCTGACCATCGTGGCCACTGCTTTGGTCGAGACCCAGAGCCGGATGGATGACCTCATCTTCGAGGAATTCAAGGGCACGGGCAACATGGAGGTCCACCTCGACCGCACCATCGCCGACCAGCGCATCTTCCCCGCCATTCACGTCACCAAATCCGCCACCCGGCGCGAGGAGAATCTCTACCACCCGGATGAACTCGAGCGGGTCATAGTCCTACGCAAGCAACTCAACGAACTGCCCGCCGTCGAGGCCATGGAAACACTGGTGCGCAACCTCAACATAACCAAGAGCAACGCCGAGTTACTTCTCCGCGGCTTGCGCTGATTATGGACGCGGATTCTGCCGACCTGACCGGCACCGACCTCGCTGCGCACATGAATCCCCTCGAGCGGCTTATTGGCTACAAATTCCGCAATTCACTGCTTCTCGCCGAAGCGCTCACCCATCCCAGTCTCTCGTTCGAGCGCAAAACCTTTCACTTCGATAACCAGCGGCTCGAATTTCTCGGGGACGCCGTGCTCCAGCTGGTGGTTACACAGCACCTCTACCGTCTCTTTCCCGCTTTCAGCGAAGGTCAGCTGACCAAACTCCGCTCGCGTATTGTCTCGCGCGAAGGGCTGAAAAAGCATGCCACAGCCCTCGGCCTCGGCGATTACCTCATGCTCGGGCGCGGAGAGGAGGCCAGCCGCGGTCGCGAGCGGTCGTCCACCTTGGCCGATTCCTTCGAAGCACTCGTTGGGGCGATCTACCTGGACAGCGACATCGAGACCGTCCGGCGTTTCATCCTGAGGGTGGCAGATGATGAACTCGGCGCCCTCGCCCGCGAGCCGGCCGAACACAACCCCAAAGGCGAATTGCAGGAGATCCTCCAGGCCCTTTCTCCGCAAAGCCCGTCTTACGAGGTCCTCTCGGAAACCGGACCGGACCATTTGAAGGAGTTTATTTGTCGCGTCTCTTGGGAGGGGCGCGAGCTCGGGCGCGGCACCGGCCAAAGCAAGAAACAGGCGGAAATCAACGCAGCCGCCCTGGCTTTGCAGGAGCGCCGCTGGGACCAGCCGTGAGTCTATCGTAGCGGTGCTCTCTGAGAGTCCGANCACAGGTTAAGAAAAACGCGCCGGCAGTCANGGGCGCCGCTACACACTCAGGACACTACATACTCCTGGAGACAACGGACGCCGTAGCCCTCGGCATTCAACGCCTTGATCGCGCGGGCGCTCATCCGCGCTCCTCGCAGAGTCGTCATTATGGGGATCCGCTGGGCCACCGCGGCGCTGCGGATGGCCACTTCATCCTGACGCGGCACTTTGCCGTGCGGCGTGTTGATGATGAACTGCATGTCGCCGTTTTTGATCAGGTCCAACAAATTGGGCCGGCCTTCGCTCAGCTTGTAGGTCAGCGATGCCTCCACGCCGGCTTCGCGCAAAACAGTAAGCGTGCCTTTTGTGGCATGGATTTTGAAGCCCGCTTCGGCAAATTCGCGGGCGATGGGCACGATGTGCTTTTTGTCGGCATCTTTGACACTGATAAACACATTGCCGCGCTCGGGAAGAGCCGGTTGGGCCGACATCTGGGCCTTGGCGTAGGCAATGCCGAGGTCCGGATCGAGACCCATAACCTCGCCAGTGGAACGCATTTCCGGACCGAGGGTGATGTCGGTTCCGGGGAATTTGATGAAAGGAAACACTGCCTCCTTCACGGCGTAGTGGGTCGGCACTACTTCTTCGGTGAATCCGAGTTCCTTCAGGGTGTGCCCGGTCATGACCTTGGCAGCAAGCTTGGCCAGAGGGACGCCGATAGCTTTGCTCACGTAAGGCACGGTGCGCGAGGCGCGGGGGTTCACTTCCAGCACATAGACCGTCTCGTCCTTCACCGCGAATTGCACATTCATCAGGCCGCAGACCTTCAGCTCTCTGGCCATGGCTTTGGCCGCGGAACGCAACTCCCCGAGAACCTTGTCCGAAAGCGAGAAGCTCGGGATCACGCACGCACTGTCTCCACTGTGCACCCCTGCCTCTTCGATATGCTCCATGACGCCGCCAATCACGGCGTCGCTGCCATCACTCAAGCAATCGACGTCAACCTCGGTGGCATCTTCGAGGAAGCGATCGACCAAAACCGGTCGATCGGGACTGGCCTTCACCGCGGTGCGGATGTAACGGCGCAGGTCGTCCGGAGTGTAAACGATCTCCATGGCGCGTCCGCCCAGGACAAAAGACGGCCGGACTAACACCGGGTAGCCGACCCTTTCCGCCACAGCCAAGGCCTCCTCTTCATTGGTGGCGGTCCCGCCTTGCGTGGCGTTGAGCCCCAGGCGGTCGAGCATGGCCGCGAAATGCTTGCGATCTTCGGCCATTTCAATGCTGGCCGGCGATGTGCCGATGATTGTCACGCCGTTGGCTTCCAAGGCGGCGGCCAGATTGAGCGGGGTCTGTCCCCCGAATTGCACGATGGCTGCATCGCATTTCTCCCGCTGGTAGATATTGAGCACATCCTCCAGCGTGAGCGGTTCGAAGAAAAGCTTGTCGCTCGTATCGTAGTCGGTCGACACGGTCTCGGGATTGGAATTGACCATCACTGTTTCCCAGCCCATCTCGCGGAAAGCGAAAGCGGCATGAACGCAGCAATAATCAAACTCGATCCCCTGCCCGATGCGATTGGGTCCACCGCCCAGGATCATGACGCGCTTTTTCTCATTGGGCCGCGTTTCGTCCTCCTCGCCATAGGTCGAATAGAAATACGGCGTGTACGCCTCGAACTCGGCGGCACAGGTGTCGACCAAGCGGTAGGTCGGCGTCACGCCGGCTCCTTCGCGCGCTTTGCGCACATCCGCTTCCTTCGTTCCGGTCAGATGGGCAATCTGCCGGTCCGAAAACCCGTGCCGCTTCATGCGCCGCCATGGCACGTTCGCGAGCTCCTTCGGGCAGCCCTGCTCCTCCGCGGTGATTTTGGCCAAGCCTCGGAGGAACCACGGATCGATCCCAGTCAACTCGTGGATGCGCTCGATGCTCCAATCGGCGAGCAAGGCGTGGCGCAGGCTGAAAATCCGCTCGGCGGTGGGAATACGGATCCTCTGCTCCAATTCGGCTTCGTCCAGTGACCCATCTTCGCGGATCGGAGGAGCATCTTTGCCGTCAGCACCGAAGCCCGCCCGCCCCGTTTCAAGCGAGCGCAGGGCTTTTTGCATCGCTTCTTTGAAGGTTCGCCCGATCGCCATGGCCTCGCCCACGCTCTTCATTTGCGTGGTCAGCACGGGGTCGGCTTGCGGGAATTTCTCGAACGTGAAACGCGGCACCTTGACTACGCAGTAATCGATCGTGGGTTCGAAGCTGGCCGGCGTCTCGCGCGTGATGTCGTTGCGCAATTCGTCCAGCGTGTAACCGACCGCCAATTTGGCCGCGATTTTGGCGATCGGAAATCCGGTGGCCTTGGAGGCAAGCGCGGAGGAACGCGAAACACGCGGATTCATTTCGATGACCACCATGCGCCCGCTCTTCGGACAGACGGCAAATTGGATGTTTGACCCACCTGTCTCCACACCGATGGCGCGGATCACGGCAAAGGATGCGTCCCGCATCGCTTGGTATTCCTTGTCGGTAAGCGTCTGGATCGGGGCAACGGTGATCGAATCCCCGGTGTGCACGCCCATGGGATCGAAATTCTCGATCGAGCAAATGACCACGCAATTGTCCGCGCGGTCGCGCATGACCTCGATTTCGTATTCCTTCCAGCCGAGCAGCGATTCCTCGATCAGGACTTCGCTGACGGGAGACAAATCCAGGCCCCGCGTGACGATTTCCTCGAACTCCTCTTTATTGTAGGCGATTCCGCCACCGCTCCCTCCGAGCGTGTACGCTGGCCGGATGATGATCGGATAGCGCCCGATCTCCGCGGCCACCGCGCGGGCCTCGTCCATGGTGTGGGCCACCCCGGACTGCGCGACATCCAGCCCGATCTTCAGCATGGTCTCCTTGAAAATGAGCCGGTCTTCGCCGCGCTCGATAGCGTCAGCTTTGGCTCCGATCAACTTGGTGCCCAGACGCTCCAAAGCGCCCGAGCGGTGCAAGGTCATCGCGGCATTGAGCGCCGTCTGCCCGCCGAGGGTCGGCAAAATGGCATCCGGCTTTTCCCGCTCGATGATCTTCTCGATCACCTCGGGGGTGATCGGCTCGATGTAGGTGCGGTCGGCGAATTCCGGGTCGGTCATGATGGTGGCCGGATTGGAATTGACCAGGACCACCTTATATCCCTCCTCGCGCAAGGCCTTGCAGGCCTGTACCCCGGAATAGTCGAACTCGCAGCCTTGCCCGATGACAATCGGTCCGGAACCAATGATGAGGATTTTCTCGAGAGAGGTGTCTTTGGGCATGGGATGGCGACCGTTCTGTTTAGCGGGCGGAGGTCCCCAGTGCAATGCACCCTTTGGTCGCACACTTGGAACTTGCCCGGGCCGCGGGGCGTCGTGAGAATGGCAGCCAATGATCGAACTGGAGATCTATGCCGCCGGTGTGCGCGCTCCGGACAAATTGATGGGCCTCGATCTCGAACTCGGTGCCATCCCGCGCCTGCGCTACAAGGTGGACACCCTGCACGACATCATCTTTTTGGAGTCGGACGACCCCGCACTTTCCTTGGCTGACATCCGCAGCATTTTCAACAAGTTGGACCTTCAGGCCCGCTTCGTCGGCCAGACCCACACCGAGGCCCGCTCGAAGTCGGCCACTCAGTTGATCCGTTCCTGAGCGGCCTTCACCCCATGGCCCCTGCCCGCTACGTCGGAGAAATCCTCTTTTCCTTCGCCCGTTACCTAGGCGAGTTGGGTTTTCTCGCGGCGGAGACCGTCCGCGGAATTTTTCACGGCCAAGTCCGCTGGCGGCTCGTCATCCAGCAAATCTACGAGATCGGCTACCGGTCTCAGCTTGTTGTCCTCATCACCGGAGCTTTCACCGGGGCGGTCTTCGCCACGCAAACATTCTTCCAGTTCCAGCGTCTGCAAATGGACACCGCTGTCGGTCCGGTGGTCAGCGTTTCGATGTTCCGCGAACTCGGCCCCGTGCTCTGCGGACTGATGGTCGCCGGACGCGTCGGCGCGGCCATGTCTGCCGAACTGGGAACCATGAAAGTCACCGAGCAATTGGACGCCCTCCGCGCCTTGGCCGTCCACCCCGTCGATTACCTCGTTGTCCCGCGTTTCCTTGCCATGCTGGTTTCCATGCCGTTGCTCGTCGCCGAGTGCATCGGCATTGGTATTTTCGCTGCCTACCTGCTGACGACCAAAGTGCTCGGCGTTTCCGAGGTCTACTACCTGCACAATATGCTGCATTTCACAGGGGGGCGGGATGTGGCCATGGGATTGATCAAAGGAATGGTATTCGGCGTGGTTATTGTGTTTGTCAGCTGCCATCAGGGTCTGACCGCCCGCGAAGGAGCTGTTGGCGTGGGACGTGCGGCCACGGAAGCGGTCGTTGTCGGATCCCTCTTCATCCTCGTGGTGAATTTCTTCCTCACCATGACGCTCAATATTTTCTTTCCGGCCGGCAAATGACCCATCACGCCAAACCGCGCGAGATCATTGCGGTCGACAACCTCGTGCAGACCATCGGCGGACAGGAAATCCTCCGCGGCTTCAGCCTGAAGGTCTACGAGGGCGAGACCCTCGTCCTGCTCGGACGCAGCGGCGGCGGCAAGAGCGTGTTTCTCCGCCACCTGATGGGTCTGATGCAGCCGGTCAGCGGCAACATCAGGGTCGACGGACAAAACATCGTCGGGCTGAAGGAGCGCGAATTGGCCCGCGTCCGCCGCTGCATGGGTATCCTCTTCCAGAACGGCGCCCTTTTCGACTCGATGAATGTCGGTGACAACGTGGCCTTCCCTTTGCGCGAGCGCGGCGAGACCGATGAGGGCCTCATTGCCGCCAAAGTCGACACCGCNCTGCAGATGGTCAACCTCCACGGGCAGCAAAAAAAGATGCCGGTCAATTTGAGCGGAGGCATGCGCAAGCGCGTGGCCTTGGCCCGCGCTTTGATCAACGAACCGCGCTGCATGCTCTACGACGAACCGACCGCGGGACTCGATCCCATCGTGGCCGACAGCATCGACGTCCTCATCCGCCGCTTGCAACGGAAACTCGGCGTCACCTCGATCGTCGTCACCCACGACATGAAAAGCGCCTTCGCCATCGCCGACCATGTGGCCCTTCTCCACGAAGGCCAGTGCTACTTTTACGGCACCTGCGACCAATTGCGCGCCTCGACGGATCCGGTGATTCGTGATTTCGTGGAGGGTAGGTCCCACGAGGAACCCTGAAATCATGTATAACCACGACTCCCGCGTCGAAACCCGCGTCGGCTTTTTTGTCCTCCTCGGACTGGCCGTCGTGGCATTCCTCGTCGTCTATTTCGGTCGCCTCGGCCAGGGACTGCAGAAGTTCTACGATCTCCAAGTGGACTTTCCCAACGCCAGTGGTCTTCTGGCCGGAGCGGACGTCCTTCTTGGCGGTGCGCGCATCGGCTACGTGGAAACCGACCCGCGGGTGCTGCCGGCCATGCAGGGCGTGGCGGTCGAGTTGAAGATCCGCGATGATGTCGTCCTGCCCGAAGCCTCCAAGTTTGTCATCGGAAGTTCCGGACTGCTCGGGAACCGTTTCGTCGACGTCTTGGTCGACCCGAAAGCCAACCTTCAGAAACGATTGCAGCCCGGGTCGGTCATCCAGGGCCTGCGCGAGACAGGATTCGAGGATCTCACGCGCGACGGGCAAGAAATGATGGCTGATGTGCGCAAAGCCGTGGCCAGCATCAACACCGCCTTGGAAAGGCTCGACAAGACGGCCCTCAGTCAGGAGTCCCTCGATGATCTGCGCGCGACTTTTGCCAACCTGAAGAAGGGCAGCGAAGGCTTCACCGGGGCAGGCAAAGAGATCAGTAGGGCGACCAAAGACCTCGAGGCCGTGGCCAGCGATGCGCGCAAATTCATCTCCAGTGCCCGCTCAGGGCCCGGCCCCCTCCCCATGCTGATCAATGACCGCGAAGCGGCCAACAACCTCCGNGCNATNTTCTACAATGTGCGCCGCCACGGAGTGCTTTGGTACAAGGACTCCTACGGCAGCCAGTCCTCCGGTCGCTGATCAAGGCGGCGCGTCCAAGCGCGTCCGCGGCAGCAGTCGCACCTCGTCGTTGATGTAGTGCACAATTCGCATCTCCGGCGTCTCCCGAAGGACCGAGGAAAAACGAAAAAGTTCCTCAAACACCGGAAACTTGCGGTCACCGGCGACCTCACGGAGGACCTCNGTGAGATAGAGATCGCGGCAGTAAGGCAGCGCCGCCCGGTAAACCTCCGACCCGCCGACGACAAACACTTCGCCCTGCACCGGAGCATTGGCCAAGCCGCTCAGGTCGCGGATCACGCGGACGCCGGGGATTTCCAACCCGTCCTGGCGGCTCATGACGATCGTCTCGCGGCCGGGTAAGGGCTTTCCGATCGAATCGAAGGTCACGCGCCCCATCAACAGGGTTCCTCCCATGGTCAGTTCCTTGAACCACCGCAGATCCTCGGGCAGATGCCACGGAATCTTCCCGCGGTCGCCGATGACGCGGTTGGTGGCCATGGCTGCGACCGCGATCATACGGCCACGGACGCCTTGATTGCCGGGTGCGGATCGTATCCTTCGAGGGTGAAATCCTCGTAAACGAAATCCTCGAGACGCCTGCGGGCCGGATTCAGCGTCATTCGGGGGAGCGGACGCGGTTCGCGGCGCAACTGCTCGCGGGCCTGCTCGAGATGGTTCGAATAAAGATGCAGGTCGCCGAAGGTGTGGACAAATTCCCCCGGCCGCAGACCGGTCACTTGGGCCATCATCAAAGTAAGCAGGGCGTAGGAAGCGATGTTGAAAGGCACGCCGAGAAAAAGATCCGCGCTGCGTTGATAAAGCTGACAACTCAGTTCGCCGTCGGCCACATGGAATTGGAAGAGCGCGTGGCACGCCGGCAAGGCCATCTTGGGCAGGTCCGCCGGATTCCAAGCCGACACAATGATTCGGCGGCTGTCTGGCTGCTCGCGAATGAGGCGGAGTGCCTCCGCAATTTGGTCGACGGTCCTACCGTCCGCTCCGCGCCAGCTGCGCCATTGGTAGCCGTAGATCGGACCAAGATCGCCGTTTTCGTCCGCCCACTCGTCCCAAATGGTCACCCCATGGTCATGCAGATATTTGACGTTGGTGTCGCCACGCAGAAACCAGAGCAGTTCGTGAATGATGGAGCGAAGGTGCAGTTTCTTGGTCGTCACCACCGGAAACGTCTCACGCAAGTCGAAGCGGGCCTGAGCACCGAACACACCGATCGTCCCCGTGCCGGTGCGGTCCGTCCGTGGCTTGCCGTTCTCCAGCACATGTTCCAACAACCGATGGTATTCGCGCACGACGGAGAGAAATAGCGCCCCTGGGGAGCTTTGGCGAACCCGGAAACAACTGGCGTTTGCCGCGCCGGGTCCCGCACGCTAGGCTCCCCGCCCGTGGAACTCATCGTGCTCGGCAGCGGCAGCAGCGGCAACGCCGCCATCCTGAGGGGCAACGGCACCACGGTGATGATCGACGCCGGCCTCGGGCCGCGTAAAACGCTGGCCCGCCTCGCTGCAGCCGGACTCGACCCAAGCCAGATCGAAGCCATTCTGCTTACCCACGAGCATGGGGATCACGCCGGCGGACTGCCGGCACTGCTACGAACGATCCGCTGCCCGGTCTACGCCACGCGGCTCACCGCCGAGGAAGTGCGCGGACAGGACCCGCGCAATGGGAGCGCCGAGTGGCGCATTTTCGCTTCGGGCGCCACTTTCACGCTTGGTTCACTCGAAGTAACCGCTTTCTCCGTCCCGCACGACGCAGCGGACCCCGTCGGCTTTACCATCCGCTCGGAGGGCGCCGCCATCGCCGTCCTCACCGATCTGGGCCACGTCAATAATTCGGTGCTTCATCATGTCATGGGAGTGAACTGCCTCTTCGTGGAGGCCAACCACGACGAGGATTTGCTGCAGCGCGACACCAAGCGGCCCTTTTCCATCAAGCAGCGCATCCGCTCGCCCCACGGGCATTTGTCCAACCGCAGTGCAGCGGACCTCGCCGCGCGTTCGGCCACGGCGGCGTTGCGACGGGTGGTCTTGGGCCACCTCAGCCGCGACTGCAACGAACCGAACCTTGCGGTTTCCGTCGTCCGCGCCGCCCTCGTCGCCTTCCAAGGCGTCGAAGTGGTTGCGGCGGGAGACGATGAGCCTCTGCTTGTCCGCGGTTTCGCGGTGCAGCTTTAGGAGCGCTGCTTCAGGCTGTCGCGGATCTCTGTAAGCAGCTTGACCTCGGCCGTGGGTTCCGCCGGTGCAGCTGCTTCGTTTTTCTTCAACGCATTGATCGCCTTGACCACGAGAAAGATGGCCCAGGCAATGATGATAAACTGGATGAAGACCGTGATGAAGTTCCCGTAGTTCAGCGTCGGTGCACCGGCAGCCTGCGCCAGCGCGAGAGTTTCGTAGGACTTGCCGTCGAGGCTTACGAACAACTGGCTAAAGTCGACCCGGCCGAGGAGCAACCCGACGGGCGGCATGATGATGTCATCGACGAGAGAGCTGACGATTTTTCCGAAGGCCGCACCGATAACCACGCCGACGGCCAGGTCGATGGCATTGCCTTTGGCGATAAATGTTTTGAATTCTTGAAGCATAAGCGATCAGTTTGTCTGCACTTTCGTCCCCGGCACCAGCCGAAATTCGCCCATGAAATCAGCCATTTTCTTCCTCGTGCTCCTTTGCGGCGCAGTTTACGCGGCAACACCCGCTCCTCTACGGGTCGGTATGGACCTCTCCTACCCGCCCTTCGAAACCATCGGACCGGATGGAAAACCGACAGGCATCAGCGTGGACCTTGCCCAAGCTCTGGGCGCCTCTCTCGGAAGAAGCGTGCAAATCGAAAACATGCCTTTCACCGGACTTATTCCCGCCCTCAAGTCCGGCAAGATCGACCTGATCATTTCCTCCATGACCGCCACGCCGGAGCGGGCCAAGACGGTGGCTTTCTCCGAGCCTTACCTCACCACCGGTTTGGCCGCGCTCGTGCCTGCCGCCAGTGAGGCACCTGATTTGGCTGCCCTCGACCAACCGGAGCGCACCATCGTGGTGCGTCAAGGCACAACGGGGGAGGTCTTCGCCCGGGCCAAGGTGCAAAACGCGCGAATCCTCAGCCTCGAGAAAGAAAACGCCTGCGTTCTTGAGGTGGCGCAAGGCAAAGCCGACGCTTTCATCTACGACCAAATGTCGGTCTTCCAAAACGCGCGCCGCCACCCGGACAAGGTCCGCGCACTCCTGGCACCTCTGCAGCAGGAATCTTGGGCCATTGCGCTCAGGCCCG
>JGI24766J26685_10000347_pt1 | contig 12946 bp, 10 predicted proteins | sample SanBayMetagenome_FD_26685 | JGI IMG/M metagenome (IMG submission 26685)
CATCGATTCTTTAATTGGAGCAGGTTCCATATATGTATGGATATTGGATCAATAGTGGTGAGTAGGCGACAGCTGTTGAATACAAATGAGATCGTTGTTTTTCTGGAGCTCGGTTGAGTTTCTCGTGGATGTGTGCTGCGACATGTTCTGAATTCATAATGAGCTCGTAGGCTTTGATGAGTATATATAATGATGCTTGAGATTTGTAGAGATGTTGTTCGTGTATAATTATATTTGAAAAAATAATGATGTTTTGGTTTTGAAGTTTTTGCTGTCTTATTATTGCTATTGTTAGGAAAAAGATTTTGAAGTTTTCATTTTTTGAAATAGATGTCACTGCNCTTTTTTGAAGATTTTTCCAAATCATTTCTTATATATTCTATTTTCGAAAAAAGAACTTGAAATATTTGAATGAAAGGAATGCTTTGGTAAGGGTAGAAACATTTTTTATTCACATCAATTCGCGAAAATTTCGGTCAAGCATGTTTTTGATGAAGATGCGTCGATCCTTGTAGNCTTGAAAGCATTTTATATTTTTTGATCAGAAATTCTTTTTGAGGAGTGTCGAGGTGCAGGATTCATTTCTTCAAGAAATATTTCAGTTGAAGGGATGTCGTCAATAAGCCCGAAATCTGTTGAGGAAAGAATTTTTTAATTTTTGTTTTTTTTGTCAATTCAAGAATTTTTTGACAGAAAGATGATGCATACTTGCGGTTTCCCTGAGGATCCATTCAGCAGTTTGGCGTAGTTTTGACAGCGATTCCCTATTTTCACATATGTTTTGTTTGCATGGTGAAAGTTGTGGATATTGGCGTCTTTTGAAAGGTGTTTCATCAACAGGTTGTTGAGATGATTTCCATTTCTTGAACCACCGAAACATGAAGCACATGTTAATGTTTGCTTGTTCGTCTCGATGATCTGAAAAAAATTTCACATATTATTTTTTTGGAAAAATTTTTNNATTTTTTGAATTTTCACTGAAAAAATGAATACAAACTTCAAAAAATCCTCCCAACGGCGGAAATTGATTTTCGTTGCACCAAAAGGTTTTTTTTCACGTCCACCACCAGACGTTTTTGTCAGCTTGCTTTGTGTTGGCCGACCACCTCGTTGTACCTTTGCTGAGACAGGACTGTTGGCTGATATCAGAGCGTTTTGAAGGTTGCTTTTTTTTCGAGCTCTGTTTCTTGTTGTTGCCTTTGGACTCTGATCAATTATGTATGCTTTCAAGCCGGGAAGATCTTTGATGATTTTGTCAACATCCGGGTGCTGTGCAAGGGTGTTCTTGATGTTGTTGAACATTTCTTTTTCATCATTTGAAAATACAGTGTTTTTGTTCAATGATGAATCACCGTCTCGAAGTTTGGAATACAAACTATTGAAATCTGACATTTCATATTTTTTCCCCTTCATTGCAACTTTTTTTTGATCATTGTTGAAATCAAATGTATAGTCAGTGGACTGAAGAGCATTGAGAAGTCTTTTTTTTTCAGGTGAAATTTTGTGTGAAGAAGAAATTGGAGTTGATGTTGTTTTTGGTGATGCAAGAGTGTTTGAGTCTGGAGATTTGGAAATGGTAGAAGAAGAGTTCATTGGTGTTTGAAAAAGTTGTGAATTGATACTGCCTGCAAGTGAAGCTGTTGCAACATTGTTTGGTGATTGTAGTTGATTAGTTGTGTTTTCTGAGGCTGTTGAGTTGTTGTTGATAGAATCTTCAAGATTTTCAGATTGAATTACTTCTTTTTTGCGCAAACTGTTTAGCGTGCTTCTCAGTTTTTCTAATTTGTTGTAGTATTCATCGAGTACTGCTTCAGAATAAATGCTGTCGGTAGTTGGTTTTTTCAAAAGTTTTTCGAGTGATTCATAAAGTTTATTCAGTTCAATTACATGGGGTGCTTCTTTTGAAAGTGTATTTAGNCGAAGTGCATTTGCAATGTCGTTGCTGATAGCTGTGAAAGTTTTAGCCATTTTTTATTTGATCATAAAGAAAGGGAAGTGCAACGTTTGCAAGTATTGATCCTAGTATGGGNATGAATGGAAATGCACCGCCTTTTTTGTCAAGAAAAGAATTGATTTTGTTTTTTAGACTTGTTTTTTCGTCACTTAGGTGTAGGAGTAGATTTTTGTGTTTTTTGAGTTTTCGCCAAGTTTCGTCAGGTAATTGAATATATTCACGAAGAATTGCACTTGAACAACTGGAAATGAATTTTGTGAAACACTTTGGAGCTTCTTGGAATAGTTTTTGTTTTTGAGCTGAAGTTCGAGCTTTTGCTATTTTTTTCAAGAAAGGGAAAAAAATNTGTATTTGCTTTTTTATAGGAAGATTACAGGGGCAATTCTTTGTGTGTTTGAACATCACGAAAGCATGACTTGTTCTTGACTGAAGTTAATTTCTCAGCTAGCAGGTACATATATTTTTGGAATCGAGTCGGGAAATATACCGGAAGTCACGCTGAGAATTTCAGGTGTTTTGGGGTGAAGATCGATAATGTAAGGTTCAAAAGGTTCTTGGGCAACCATCTCACAAACTGATTGAAGAAATCGTGGATGTGATGGGAATATTTGAGAATTGAGTCGTGATGTCTGAGTTTTGTCACGTTTGTTGGGNAAATTGATGTATACGTGAGTGTTGAGGGACTGAGTTCGACAGAATTTTTCTTTGTTGTAAAGGTTGTGCTGGATGGAAATTGCAGATGTGTTGCAGTGATGACTATCCATTGTAAACAGTTTTGAAATACCAGGACTTTTCCCAATTTCATCCATTAAGTCGTCCAGTATAAGGAGTGTGTCAACGTCAGGGTCACAAAACATGCTTTTGTCAGGAAGACCCTCGATGAATTCAACATCGGGATTGATTTTCAATATTTTATTCATTTGTTTTTCGTTTTCCACACCATAAGCCCAGATTACTTGAGAAGGTGTAACAGGTTCTGTCAAAAAATCTAGATTTTTGAGAATTTTAATTACGTACTCTGATTTTCCTGCTTGAGAAGGTCCTGTTATTGCNGCTGTTGTTGGATGTTTGAATTTGAAAAAATGTTGGAAAATTTTGGCTTCAGCCATTTTTCAGAAGACAGAGTTTTTGGGAAATGAAATTTCGAACAACTCTATCATTTATCAATAAACTGTCTGTGTAGTATGTNTTTAGAATTTCATCAAATGTACAGTTGTTGGATCTCAAAAGCAGGAAATATGCACAGTGATGTCCACAGGTTGTTTCGTCAAGTGCTTGAACTTGTTTTTTGTTGTATTTGATGGATTTTGAGACTTTCAGTAGATTCGGTTTGAAATTGTAGCTATTTTTAATATTCGGTGGAAGACCGAAAGGATCAAAATATTCACACACTTCTTCACTTTGAAAGTATACGGCACACCAATGAATNCCGGGTCCTGAATAGTTGTCAGTGTTTAATATTAAACTTGCTGGAAAGCTGCAGTTGTTGAATAAGCTTGTCGGAAAGTTACAGATATTGTATACAGAATCAACCCAAGCAATTCCACGAAATATTTTTTTTGCTTGCTTGTCACTTTCAAGCAGCTTGAATAATGATCCAGAATTCATTGTTGCACCACGGTAACATTTCGCTTGAAGTCAATCGCCATCTGATTGATTACTTCTGTGTACACGATTACTTGAACAGATGTTGAGAGTTGCGATCCGAATTTAATTTCCAAGCGAATGTTTGCAGGTTTGTAGGCTGCATTGTAAGGGTTCATTGCCGACACACCGTCAGGTGCCATGTTGAAGCATGTCAGAAAGTAACCGTTAGGATATTCTTGGAAAGTGATAGGTGGAACGTCACGGCTGTATACTCCTTTGAGAGAATTCAAGAAGTGATAGTGAGCCATTATATATGAGGGATCAGCGCCTGTGTTGAAATTTGTAACTTGTTCCTGTTCAGGCCACTCAACACCATTTTTCAACAGGCGAATGTGTGATCTGTTGAAATGTTGGAAATTGAAAGGATTCAGGGTGTTCTTTCCTGTGTATGCTTCTGCATCGACCATTCCTATTATTATTCGTGTTGCAATCAACGAATTGAACAGAGCATTGTTTTGATAAAAAGTGGTCCCCCTTGGAATTGTGAATGTGTGGATGCATGTTTCGGGAATGTTGAATTTCACCAGTTTTCCTTTTGCCAGGGCAAGTTCAAGACCAGCCATAGGTGGTGTTTTGAATTTGTACTTGCGTACGTAAAGAGCGGCATCCAAAATTTCAATTTTGAAACTTGATTTGTCTTGCGCACCGTCGTAAATTAGATAGTAGTTTGGATTTTCATTTCGAACAAATTCAAATTCCTGGCTAACAAATGGGACGAGGTAATGATCCAATGAAAAGAGTCCCGAGTGAGGTTTTATCATAAATTCACCTATGGCATCTTTGTCTGAAAACAGTTCTTTCCTTCTCGAAAACCCACCTTTGTTTTTGGCATTGGCAATATCATTGTCAGTATTTAGAGTGTCAAAGTGACCTGCTGTATCTTTTATGAAGCCTGCATGTCGTCGAAAATAAACAGCGTGTGATTCACTACTACCATTGAGTAGAATTGGAATATACGCCTTATATGGATAGTCGGCATCGGAATAAGAAGTTGTCGTATTTCCTATTTTTACACGAACTTGACTGAATATGCTGTGAGCTATATTATTGATGACTGTTAGTTTGGTATCTTTGAAATCATTGAATGATACCGATTTGCCTTGTTCATCCTTTCCAACAATCCCAAGTTTCATCCAAAGGAAAGTATCACTCAAATCGGTGAACCAGTCACTTGCATGATGATGAAATTTCAATGAACCTCCATGACGACCATCGAAACCTGACGTTGGATTGATTCGATCCAAAAGACGATCTTCGTATGAATCGTTTACNGTGATTGGTGCGAAATAATCAATTGCCTCAGGAACGGTCTCAACAACGACTTCAGAATTTGAATCTTTGAGGAGTTCACTTTCTTCTTTCGGCATTTTTTTCACTGAAAACGTTTCAAAGCCGGATATTTTCTACGCTGTTTTGTTGCAATGGCCCCAAGTTGTTTTGGAGGACGCAAACGTCGCTTATTTTCAGCAACACGTCTGAATTTTGTAGGTGTTGGTGCTGCAAGATCTCGTGGAGAACTGATTTCANGTGGTATTTGTTCATCTGTTTTCTTGAGAATTCCTTTTATGTCTGAAGGGATGTCATGCAGAATTTCTTTTCCTTTGTTTTTGACATGTTCAATTGCACTCTCCTTAATATTTTTACCCGCAATAACATCAGTCATTACATTTGAAACAACATCTGTTGCAGCATTTCCCAGCGTTTTTGCACCTCTTTTGATGAATGGAAGCGCACGAGTGAAAAGTGACGAAAGCGTTGTTCCGATTCCACGACCATGTTTAGTTATGAAACCACCACCTACGTTCCGTCCGTATCCTCTTTGAAAATAGGGACTTTGAGTGTAAATGTTTCCGATTCTTGGTTCAACTCGCTTCAAATTTACACTTACACCTTTTCCGCTACTGTTCATAAAGTAATCATAGTATGGATTTTCTTTCTTTGAATTTTCGTGCACAAAAGTTTCAAGAAAAAGTTGTGTAGTCATTTTTCCGAACTGTTTGATCGCTGAAAGTCTGTCACGGAGTGTTGAAGAATATTTTGGAACACTGCAAATTATATTCTTTGCGAAAGTGTTTTGTAAAAATTACGGTCTTTCTTCAAAAACAAGTTGAACTGTCGAAGGACCGTCATTGAATGGCACAGCATTTCCACGACTTGTTGCAATGAAAATTTCAATTTCATTCAGATATTTCGTTGTCAGTGATTTGAATATTGGAAAGTTGTAAGTAACTTCAGCCAGAACTCCCGAGGGAATGTTTTTTGGAGTTGTGCAGACGGCGAGAAGTTTCCCAAAGTCTCTGCTGACGACTTCTTCTTTTATAATATCGCTGTATATCCAAAATATTGCATTTGGGTTCAGCCTTGGTGGAACTGTTGAAATTATCTGGCGACCCCAAGGCATTGTTTTGTAGCAATACCAAAGCATGAATGCAACCATGTCATGACCGTTGAGAGGAAGAAATTTTGTATTTCCTTTTTTGATTTTTTCTGAAATGATAGGATCGGACCTGTACACTATTTTCATGAATTCCTGAAATTCTTTTTCGGGNATTGATTTGAAAACTTCTGTAATTGATTTCGACGTTGTTCTTATTATGAGGGATGGCCAGACGAGTGAAAGCTGACTGAGTCCAAATTCATCATGCAACCATTTGTAAAAAGCAAACAAATCAAGTGAAGGTTTGCTTTCATGAGGTCTTTTTACCATGTGAAGTTCGTTTCCAGGCTGCATGAATAGAAATCCAAATTGTTCAATGCGCCAGCCGTTCAATATTGAGTTTGGTTTGGTTCCTGTTTTTTCATCAACCAGCTGATCATAGTTGAAACCATGGTGTGATACGTTTCTTCCTGTTGTGTAGTAATGTATCAAGGTGTTCAATCCCATTCCGTCATCTGATGAATATTGCGTAAAATCTCTGACAAGACCGTTCAGCCAATATCGATAGAGCTGTCGTCGCTGAAAATGTTCTACGCTGAGATATTCATCTTGTGGAAGTCCCAATAGAGAACGAAGTTCAAAACTCATCCCGATGTCAAAATTGAACCAGTTTGACTGCATCGAAAATACACTGTGTTTCGAAATTAGTTGAGCTGTTTCATAACCATGATGATTGACATCCAATATTTCACCAGGTTTCATTAGAACAGGTTTTCTCAATTTTCTGTCACGGTATCGATTCCAAACTTTTGTGTAATGGTTGTGTTCTGCTTCATTGAAGTAAGATCTTGATTTGTGTCGTCCTATTGCATCAGGTGTCGATTTGTCGTACAAAAGTCTGAGAACAGCTCTTATTGTTTGTTCTGGATTTGATTCAAAATTATCAAAATCTGTGTAGTAATACATATGCGGTTTTATTTTATTTTTTTCAAACTCCNTATGAGGAAGCAATTCTGAAACTGTTGGGAAATCCTTTTCAACCATTTTTCTTATGGCTGGAATCCACTCTTGATGCTCTCTGTACATTTCTGGTGCTTGAGAAAATCTGAATTCGTAATTTAGTTTTGCAAGAAAAATTCTCGTTTTTGCAGAAAACCAACGGTCACGGATAATTTTTTTGTTTTCAGAATTTTCACTGATTTCTTCAAATTCTTCAGGTATCATCCCAATAAAGGTATTTTTTTTCAGAAAAACATCTTCTGCATTTGCGCTGCGTGTCACCCTCACATTGCTTTCACTATCATCAACATCAACAATTTCTTGATTTTCTAGAAAATGATCTTGTTCCACAAAACGAACTTTTTTGATTTCTTTTGTAGGCATTGTTTTTTTTCTCTTTTTCGATTGACTTTCACTGATTGTTGGTTTTATTTGTGATTCAATTTGAATAGAAGGAGGAATTGGTGTGTGAGATTCATCAACAAGCTGTTTGTTTTCATTTTCTGAACTTGAAGAGTCGTTTGTTTGAGGTTGTTTTGAAGAAATTTGTGGATCTTCAATATTTTCAGTTTTCGTTGCTGTTGGTTGTGGGTTCTGATTTTCAGAACTTGAAAGATTATTTGTTTGAGGTTGCTGTGGTTGAGAAGGCATTGGTGATAGTGTCGGTGGAGGAGCTTCGATTTGTGGTGCTTCAATATTTTCAGCAGGAGATGCAGGCTGTGGAGTTGGGGGCGTTGGAGAAGGAGAAGGAAGTGAAGGCGATGGTGTAGGTGTTCGGATCGTTGGGGGTGCAGGTGGCGGCGGAGGAGGCGGAGGAGGAGGAGGAGGAGGAGATTCGATTTGTGGTTCTTCAATATTTTCAGAAGTTGTTGGCGGTTGTGGACTTGGTGGTGGAGGTGAAGGAAGATGAGGAGAAGGCGTTGGTTGCTGAAGTATTGGCGGCTGAGAAGGAGGAGGAGATTCGATTTGTGGTGCTTCAATATTTTCAGAAGTTGGTGGAGACTGTGGAATTGGGGGTTGGGGTGAAGGTGAATGGTTCGGAGGAGGATTAGGAGGAGGAGGAGTTGAAGGTGAAGGTGGAAGCGGAGTTGATGATGGTGCTGGAGGTGAAAGTGAAGGTGGAAAGGTAGAAGGAGATTCGGTTTTTGATTGTGAATTCTGCTGTTCATTATTGGGAGAATTTCTGGTTTGAGCTTGAGGTTGTGGCTCTTCAGATTTTATTTGAGGTTGAATTGTTTCTTCAATTTCTTCAGGTTTTGATATTGGTTGTGGAGTGAGAGGCGTTTGCTCTCTTGCAGCGCCTTGTTGTGAAGTTGTCGACATTGAATTTTGATTAGGAACAGGAAGTTGTTGTGATTGCTGTGTTTGCTCTCTTGCAGCGGGTTGTTGTGAAGGTGAAAGAACGGGGTTCTCATCAGGAAGCGGAAGTTGTGGTGGTGCTTGTTCTCTTGCAACGTTTTTTTTGTTCTGATTTTCATTATTTGCATCATCCTTGTTTGTTTGTGTTTGTGCTGAAGCTGGTGGTGAAATCTGTGAATTTTTGATGTTCGCTGCTGCTGCCGCTGCTGCTGCTTGTTTGCGTCGTCTTTTTGTTCCCTTTCTCGCTTTCAATCTTTCTTTGCTTTCCTCAACCTTTTTATCGTTTGTGACGATATCTTTTCGATTTTTCAAATATTCGACACTAATTTCTGTTAGTCTTTGAAGTTGTTCAGGACTGAAACTTTTCAAATATTCTTCATGTTCTGTCAAAGCGGTTGAAACATTTCCAGATTTCTGTTTTTGGAAAAAATTCAAACTTTCATTGCTGAACAGCTTTTGCTCTTTGAGAAAAGTATAATTGTCATTTTGAGCATTTCTTTGGATTCTGAAAAAATAATTCTCAATTTCAGGTTGTGTCGAGAAATTCATTTTGGTGATTTCAGGACGTTCAGGACGCTCACTTTCATCAATTTTCGCAATGTACTTTTCTTCAATATGTTTTTGTATACGAAGAATTCTGCTATATACATTCAAAGCGGAAAGCTGCGTTTTTTGGTCGTAGGGTTCAGTAAATTTTTGTTTTTTCCGAAGTGATGATACAATATTTTCTTTGAAATCAAGAAGTTCATAGTATCTTGAGAATGCTTCTGATGCGTAGTCATCAAGAGTCTCAGCAGTTGTTTTTTTTATTGTTTCGTTTTTCAAAATATCATGAAGTTCAAACAGAATGACAGCAGGTTTGTCTTTGATATTTTCCTCAAAATATTTGGTGGGTGTGTTTCTGAATTCATTTTTGAGATTAGGAAACATGCCGAAAAGTTCTTCTTTTGAATACGGTGTGAAAGAGTTTGATGTAAAAATATCTGACATTGTTTGTGAATTTTTGAATACATTTTCCTTCAGCAGAGGATCACATATTTTTTTTTGAAACGCATTCAAATGATCGAAATAAGTGACAAGATGTTCACCGTTCAAAGGCATCGGTCCCCATAGAGCTCTTTTCACGTACCATTTGTAATACTTTTCAGTTTGAAACTCTGTAAACATACTGAATTTGTATGTTTTCTTGAACAAAACCAGTCTTTCCTCACGTGTGTAAAATGGATCGTATATAATTTTCATTATACCTTGAACCCACAGAGTTGTTCTTTCAAAATATTCATACAATTCTCTCTGTTCTTGGGTCATTTTCTCAAGATCAGGCTCTGACCAAAGATCTTGAAACATCTGCTGAAGAGCAGCAGACGAATCAGCATTTCCAGCAACAACACCTTCTTCAACAATCATTTTTTCCGTAATATTCTGTTCTTCAGCAGTAGCAGCCGGTTCATCAGCCATGAAAGTTTCATCCATTTCTTCAACAGGTTCTTTATTGGGATTGAACGAAATGAAATTGCCTCTTTCAGGTCTGATGTCGTATTCTTCAAGAATTTTTTCAGTATTGTCCTGTTTTTCAGACTCAACATCCATAGGTTCGACGAGTTCCCTTGTGACACGTTTTTTCGCAACGTGCAAGTTCAAAACTGTTTTCAAAGGGACCGCGTTCTGTTTCAGTGAAATGTTTCCATCAGCCAGAGCACAGAGCACAATTGCTTCTCTTGAGCCAACTCCTGCACGTTCTTGGTCGAAGCTTAATATTCTGTCAGGAAGCTTTCGTTTAATCTCATTTCTCAAAACAGCGACAATTTCACTGACTGAAGAAAGATTCAGCTCGGGGAGAACAATTTCTGTATCTTCCAATGTTTCACCGTTGGATATGTGAAATGTTGTTTTTGCACCAAGAGAACCGAAATTACAGATATCATTTGGATAGACAAATTTTGAAAGCGCAACTTTGTAATGTTGTGAAGGAAGGATAAATGTAATGGGGAGTTTTGCGCGAAAACGACTCACGGTGTTATTTGGAAAAAGATCTTGAAATTCATTGCTGGTAAGCGTCACCGTAAAGGATTTGTCATGAATTTGATAAGACATGGTTGTTTGCACTTCAGCGTTCAAACTTTGACTGATGAGAGTATTCAAACATTGCTTGACTTTTTTACACTGACAACATCATCAACAGTAACCCAAGAATTGAATTTATCATCATAACCAAGCCACTTGACCAAAGCTTGCTTTTTGCCTGACGGCAACTTCCTGTAACGAATGAATTTTTCAATCTTCCAATATTGTTCTTTCATATCGATGTTAGGAACCAGCTGAAGTTCTTGTTCATAATATGACCCAAAAATTTCATTTCCGTTCAAATCTGAAACACCATATGTAATATAAGGAAATGTATTTTTTATCTTTGACACTTTGAAAATTTCAACAGACCAGTTTCCTTTGTATCCTTTTCGAAAATGTTCCGCGTGAATTTTTGAGAGTCGCACGTGATCGTTTACTCTGAATTTTATTTTCTTTTGTTTCAATCTGTCACCACCTTTCCAAAGATGACTGTAAAGTGTATTCAAGACACCTCCAACATTTTCTTTAGTAACAGAGGCCGGCGTTGTTTTTATTGTCGAATGATAAGTATTATTGTACGACTGAACAATATCCTGAATTTTGTCCCAATAAATATTAGTATTGTATTCATCCAAATATTTGTAAATCAATCCTTTGAGTGTTCTTATGAATCTTTCTGCAGCGGCTGCCTTGTGATCCGAAAATGTTGTGAAAAAATCAATTCCGTTTTGCTTGAGAAAATTTTGAAATGTTTGATTCAAAAATTCTGTCCCCTTATCTGTCTGCAACCGTTTCGGTTTTCTCGGTCTGGCTCTATCGAGAATTTTTTTGAAAGCTTCAGTAGTTGCAGGTCCTGTTTTGTCTTTCATCAATTCAACCCAGGCAAATTTTGAAACAATGTCAATTATGACAAGACCGCATTTGAAACCTTTGTTCTGATTTCCAAACTCGTCAATAAAAAACAAATCGCCTTGCCATTGCTCGTCAATATCTGTCGCAATTATCTGATTTCTTTTGAATTTAATTGCATAATTTTTATGCAGTGTNTGTGAATACTTTTGACTCAACCAATTTTTAATCTGTCTCAAACTCACATCCGTTATATTATATTTATCAATCAATACCCTTCGAAGCTTAAGAGGTGTTGAAGAAAAAGCACCAGGACTTCCGGGTGTGCTGTACAATTCATCTAATATGGTTTCCCAACGATCTTGTTCTCGTTCAAGATTTTCTTCTTCTTTTCCTTCTTCAATTTCTTCAAGCTGTTTATCAGACAAATCATGACGGTCAACCACATTCTCATCATTAGCTTTTTCAAGTTTCTCTTCAGGAATTTTTCTTTGTTTTTTTCTAGACCAATTATTTCCGCGTTTTTTTCGTTTCCCGAAACCGACTTTGTTTTCAAAGTCACACATCTTTTCTTGCAATCACCTGTTTCCCGATTCGCTTTCAAATGAAGACTGACACGAAAATTTGCTCAAAAATTCACATATATTTGTTCACAAAGGACAGCTGGACAGGACATGACATTGATTGCGTTAGTAATGCGGTTATTCAATCATGCATCCGAAAGGTATTATATTTTTATCTCAAGCATCCGAAAGGTATTATATTTTTATCTCAAGCATTCACTCATTCATCCAAAGGTGTGCATATCTGAAAAAAGAGGAAAAAATTCATTCCTTAGACAACTTTACAACAACTCAATATCAAAGCACAAACTCTGAACAAGATAATATTCACATCAAAAATTTCAAATTTTTCATTCCTCTCAAAAGCTTTCAACCATTTTTGCACCTTTTTGTTTTGACAACAGCTTGCAAGCTTTTTCTCATTGACAAAGCGCAACTGTTTGCAGTTGTTCAGTGCACTGAGGAGAAAGAAACCATTGAATTTTCTGTTTCTTTTTTTGAAAAAATTCTTCGGTAAACATTCAGGCATTCCTTTTACATTCAAAAAAATTTTCGTCTTGTCAACACTTTTTTTGTCATTTCCATCAAACAAACACCAATATTTTTCACACATGTTGATAGGAAGAAAGATTTTTTTTGAATACATTTTTTCAATTTCACTCAAAACAGGAAAATCCACTAAATTCACACATACAAAGTTTTTTGGAAAGGCCATGTTCAATTATGTCGTTTGCGTCGTCTTCCTCCCGCACGACGCCTTCGCTTTCGACGACCAGATCCAACAGTCTTTGAAATTGAAGTAAATATTTTCCTTCCACGTCTGCGTTTCACTTTCACAGCACGTCGACGTGGCTTCCTTCGAACTCTCCCCATTATCATTCCAAGAGGCAGTGTTGAAATTCCAGGTGAAAAAGGCTTGATTCCAATACCCATTTCAAAGCATAAGCAGCAACACCGATCCAAAGATACAGTTCAAGTCGTGTCAGGACACCGTTTGCAAACTGTCGAAGTGAAATCATAGTTTTTTGTGTCACAAATTTTTTCTCAACTCAAAAAAGAGAGCGCGCACGCCGCGCGCGCGCGCGAGAGAGGGGGTGGACCCTGCCTCACCCGTCGCGCGCGCGAGGCGGC